>Ga0316205_10000595_pt1 | contig 62193 bp, 57 predicted proteins | sample 3monthpyrite_MG_FD_204941 | JGI IMG/M metagenome (GOLD analysis project Ga0316205, IMG submission 204941) | Microbial mat bacterial communities from mineral coupon in-situ incubated in ocean water Damariscotta River, Maine, United States -... | ecosystem: Environmental > Aquatic > Marine >...
ATTATTTGAAATTATTATTTGAGAAGTTACCGGGGTATTCTGGGGATATGAAAGACTTAATGCCGTGGAATGTGGAGCTGACAGAAAAACTACCTAAGGGCTAGGTGTGGTTTGTTGGACGTTTACAAACTACCTAAGGGCTAGGTGTGGTTTGTTGGACGTTTACGGTTATTAAAGCGTTATGTTTAATAATATACTCATGCAAATATTAAATACAAAGACAACAAAAATCCTACATTTGCTTGTAGTAGCCATTAGTGCTGTAGCAATAAAATATTATTTCAATATACATGGAAACACAAAAGCACTAGAGCCGGGCTATCTAGTATTCGGTTTTCTATTATCAACAATACCTTTAGTTGGCTATTGTTTAGATAAAACAATGATTTTTGGTTTTCTTAGTTTAAAAGCTGAAAATAGAGAGATTATTCCAAGAGCCATACTTATGTTCGCATGTGTGTTTCTAGCAATTGAATGCATTGATTCTCTAATATTTCATTACAATGAAATAACATAACGAATAAGGATAGGTTGTGAGAGCGAAGCGATCCACAACCTTATCCGATTGTTGAACAAGCCCAACTTTCAGTACTTAATATAAGCAAATATATTTTTTATTTTCATTCAGATGCGAGCCCTTTTTTTTAGGGCTCTTTTTGATAGCCGAACGAAGTCGGCTGTGTCTAACAGCAGTTTTTTTAAATTGTCATCATTGCACTTTATCTCTCCTGTTTTAATGTGTCGTTTGTTTATCGTACTTGAGTGTTAGCCTGAGCGTGACGCCTGCTGGATGATTCTAATCACCATGTCAGACTGGCATTGCGGGCACGTAAAGTTAGCTCTCGGCCGGGGCACTAAGCTGTTGAGTTTTACATGAAGGATTAGTTGCACTCGTTTAAGCACCTGCTTTGCATTCGCATGCAAAAAACCGTAATCTCGCACACGTCTAAAACCCGTAGGTAACACGTGTTTTAATATCAGGTATAAAAAGTCTTCTCCTTTTAGTGTTCGATAGCTCACCTGTTTTGTTGTGCTATCAATATATTTAAATGTCACGCTTCCTTGTTCATTTTTTACAATATTTTTTTCACTGATGACGCCTCGATACAAGTAGCGTGATAAATATTTTAATGCCGGCAAGCCTTTGCCAACATTACGAACATTTGCGACCCATTGTTGTGGTAGTTTATGCGGGATGCTTAATTGGTTATCTTTTAACGCTGTTAACAATCGCGCTCTAAAGACCTTGGCTAAGGCGAAGGCATTAAATAAGTATTGTCCTTTTAATTTTTTCCATTGTTTGCGCGTTTGATTAATGCCGCCACCGGGCATCACGACATGAATATGCGGGTGGTAATCGAGGCGTCGGTTGTGGGTATGCAGCACGGCGGTAAATCCAATGTCACCATCGAGCTTGTTTGGGCTTAGCCCGAAGCTTTTTAAGGTGCTGGTCACGCAATTAAAAAATAACGTGTATATTAATTTTTGATGACGCCACGCCAACGCTCGAAGTTCAGCGGGTAACGTGAACGTCACCATAAAATAATCAACGGGCAATAACTTTTGTTGTTGTCGGTCGAGCCATTGATTCACTTCGTGGTTTTGACAGCTCGGGCAACTCCGGTGCCCGCAGGATAACGGCGACCAATGCGCGTGCGCGCAGTGTTTGCATTGCACATACAATTGGCCTGATTTTGGAGTTCGACAGCGCTTTATTGCGTTCAGCGCTTGCCACTGATTCGGTAAAATTGAGCCGTGACTTTTATCTATTAACGTTGATTGGTATTGTTCAATGATGGCTTTGAGTGATGTGTTATTGTTCATATCACTCACCTTTTAAATCAATGCGGATAGCATTGATCAACGTATTGAGTGTCGTGCGGGTATCTTTTTCAGCGAACTCAGTAATGTGTGCGTAGCGTGCGGTGGTGGTTGGGCTGGCATGGCCTAGCAGGTGTTGAATATGGCGCAGGCTTAAGCCACGCTCAAGTAAGTGGGTTGCAAAACTGTGGCGCAGCGTGTGCACAGATACTTTTTTTTAATCTTGCAGGTGGCTACAATTTCGCGCACCGCTTTTTGTGTGCCACCTCGATCCATGTGCTTGTTTATGTCTTGTATCGTTTGTGATTTTTTCGGTGGATTGGGGAACAGTAAAAAATCATGTCGGTGTGATAACCATAATTTTCGCAGTGCAGTTAATGTTAAATCGGGTAACGGCAACAATCGATCTTTATGGCCTTTGCCGCGCCGGATGTGAATCAATTTTCGTTCTGCATCAATATCACCCACTTGCAATGCCAACGCCTCTTCGAGGCGCAAGCCCAGTGAGTAAGTCACTAAAATAAAAACACGATAACGTAACGCCCGTGCACTGGCAATCATGCGTTCAATTTCAGTGGTGGTTAATATGTCCGGTATGGTTTTTATTTTGGGCGGTTTAACAATATCAATCCAGGCCCATTCAATGTTTAAAACATGACGCCAATAAAACTGTAAACCGAGACGATCAATTTTAACCGTGCTCCATGAGTGGATCTCGACTAACGCTGCGAAATAATCTTTTAAATTATCTTGCGTGAGGTTTTCAGGCAAACAATCAAAGTGCTCTGACACACGCCTAAATGCACGCGAGTACGAGTCAATGGTGACATCGGCTTTACCCTGTAATTTAAGGCATTTAAGCAGTTGTTGATAGTGTTTATCGTAACGCTTTCTATCTTTTTTATTCATGTTACACTTTCCTTTAAGTTAACCCGAACTGGGTAAGGAAATTATAGATGCAGGTTGTTGGGTTTTTCTGCCGCTTTGCGGCTTTGTTCAACAAGTCGGTCAAGTTCGCATGTGCAAAAAACGCACATGCTTGGACTCCGCTTACGCTCCGCCACTTACCTCTGCGTTGAGACTGCAGAAAAACCTATTTGTAAATTTTTTATATATTTTTTTGCTCACGAGAGTCACCTGAAATAAATTCACCAGTATACTTTTGACTCAGAATTTAAAAACAGGCCTATTTCGCAGCTCGTTTTTTAATCAAATTTTAGGCTGGAGTTTTTTCTGCAGCCTCGTTATGTTTAATAAAAAGGAAAGCTGTAATGCGCATGCCAGACAAGACTCCAACACAGTTTGAAATAAGTGTATTGAAGTGGATAATTAAGTGGTTAGTTATCCCTACTTTTTTTTTAATTATATTTTCTTGGTGCAAAGGCTGGTATACATGCAAATCTATATGCAACGACAAAGGATTTACCGATTATCAATATTCTGCAGGCCTTAGGTTTCAACCAGAGTCATGTCATTGTTTTGCAGAAAATGGCGTAAAAGTAAGAGATGAAGCCACAGTGGGTGTTCGCGTTTTTTAATAGGATATTTTTAAGAGTGTATTTAATATCAACATATCAAAAAAAACATAATAATGCGCTCAAGTGGAAATGAATAAAGCACATAACAAAACGTTAATGTCGCTGCGCTTGGACAAGCAAAAAGCGGCTTGCCGCATAACTCAGCGTTAGGGCCACTAAAAACAAACATCTTGACATTCCGCGGCATGTAAATACAATGTATTTATGATCAGATTCGAATGGGACAAATCTAAGGCCTCATCAAACAAAAGAAAACACGGTGTATCCTTCGAAGAAGCACAGTCTGTATTCTACGTTGATTTCGCTGTCCAATTCTTTGATGATGAAAATTCTGAGGAAGAAGATAGGTTTCTTATACTTGGGCACAGCAATCAATCTCGAATATTGCTTATATGCCATTGTGAAAAAGACTCAGGTAATCTCATTAGAATCATATCAGCTCGTAAGGCAACAACAAAAGAGCGTAAGCTATATCAAGGTGAAACATCATGAAAAAAGAATATGATCTCTCTAATATGAAATCACGTAAAAACCCTTATGCCTCAAAGCTAAAAAAACCAGTAACTATGAGGCTAGGTGAAGACGTAATTAATTACTTTAAAGGCATGGCTGAAGAAACAGGTGTACCTTACCAAAGCCTAATTAATCTTTATCTTCGTGACTGTATTTCACAGCATCGGAAAGTTGATATTTCATGGCACCAATAGCCCTAACAAAACGGTCAAGTTCGCCTGCTAAAAAACAGCAGGCTTGGACTCCGCTTATGCTCCGCCACTTACCTCTGCATTGATATGATTCTCCCTGTCAACAGACAATAGCAACCCAAACCAAAATATTATTTGATTGAATCTTTTTATATCATTGAATGTGAACACGGAGCCAGTAAAACGACAGTTGCTCGTGCTGATATGCGTGGATTGGTTACCTACCTTACTTGTGTACGTCGCGAAGCTACCTCTATCCAGGCACGAGAATCAAATTTTTAAACTTGTCTCTTAACGTCGTCGAGGATTCTTCTCACCGTGGCTGCATGTTCACATTCAAGATATAAAAAGTTATGTTTTAGTTTTTATACGCAATTCCTTTATTGAAATAATAATTCATTTATTTTTCAGCATTTTTTATTTTGATGCGATTTGAATTTCCTGAGCGATGGCCCACATAAACGCTGCAATTTCTCTGGCCATGGCAACGACAATAACATTGTGTGGTTTTCCAGTATTCGCCATCATTCTAAATCGTTTGGTTAATCTCAGTTGTGCTTTCCACGCAATGTCTCGTACCTTTAATGATGTGCCATCCTGTCGCTTTTGCATTTCTTTACTGACTTTTGCATGAAACCGATACGCCCAACCCGCTTCTACTAACACACGCCTTGCGTGCTAGTTGCCGGTTTTGGTAATTGCGTCTTTTTTCTTTTTATCGCCGCTTGAATGTTCTGATGGCGTCAGCCCTAAAAACACATAAGTTGCTTTGGATTCTCAAAGCGCGTTAAATCACCCAGCTCTGCAATCATTGTTACTGCAACGACCATTCTTACACCGCGCAGCGCCATCAGTGGTTGAACGATGGGATATAGTCGCCATTGTTTTGTGTGAAATAATATTTCTTTATCAAAGCGTTTGACTCGGTCGTTGGCTTCGGTCACTGAGTTTAGGTATTCCTGGTAGACAATCTTTTGTGCTGGGTAAGGCATGTTCACTGATTCAGCTAACCAGTGCAGGTGTTTTTCTGACCCCATATTTATTTACATGGGCTGATCCATCAAAGCGAATATTATGGCGCAGTAGAAATGATTTCAATCGTTGCTTTGCACTTTTTAAAACCAATACCGCATCTTCACGTGCTCGACTTAAATCGCGAATTGCCTCATCCTCTGCATTGGGCACATACACTGCTGTTAAGTCACCTGAACGTAATAACCGGGTAAGATTATCCGCATCACGTTCTTCTGTACGATCATCATCGGCTAATGAAATTACGATGGATTCTTTGTGGACGTCCATGCCGATAAAAAGTATATTAGAATTTGTCATGTCGATCTCCGAGCCTGTTAATGAATGGGTAACACCTTCATATTATGGCACTGGCTGCTTTGGTAGCTAACCCACGTAGGACGGAGATCAGCTCCCTTTTGAGGCAGGGGGAATCATTATGTCTAGGTTTATAATACACACAATCTTGACATTTAGGCAATCATAAGTACACTGTACATATGAAGAAATTGGAATTCCAGTGGGACAAAAAGAAAGATAAATCTAATTCTAAGAAGCATGGCGTCACATTTGATGAGGCACGCACCATTTTCTATGATGAAAATGCAATCCAATTCTACGATCCCGAGCATTCTGATGAAGAAGATCGCTTTATTCTACTTGGCTCTAATTTTAATTTAAAAACATTAGTTGTATGTCATTGTTTCAGAGAAAATGAAACAATCGTCAGAATTATATCTGCTCGAAAAGCAGATAAGGATGAAGAGTAATATTATTGGAGTAAAAAGAAATGAAAGCTCACTACGATTTTTCAAAAATGAAGGGAAAGAAAAACCCTTACATTAAATATCTGAAACAGCCTATTACTATGCGGCTTGACTGCGAATCAGTAGAATATTTCAAGTCATTAGCAGAAGAGTCTGGCATTCCTTACCAAACACTTATCAATCTTTATTTACGTGATTGTGCTGCTAATCATCGCAAGCTTAAAATGAAATGGGCATCATAATTAGCCTAATAAAAAGTTGCACGCAGACCCAAAAAGTCACGCACCTTTTGTGGCACTTCGCTATAATGCCACAAAAGCCACGCAACTTTTTGGTCTGGTGAACTAGGCGTTAGGCTTAAAAGAGAAAATAAAATGGAATTTATAGTTGGAGAGATAGCCGGTTTTAATATTCCAGAATCAATGGTATCTGAACTATTAAATGAAGTTTATGTTGGTGAAGAATATGTTAAAACTGATGTTGCAAAGGAAATATTTGAATATAATGAAATAAAGAAAAGGGGCATAGTCATTTGTGCTGTAGAAAAAAAGTCATTTTCTCTTGCAGGCGTGGTTGTTTTTGTTCCATACGGATCACCTGCATCAAAATTGGCAAAAGAAAATGAATCTGAAATGCACTTATTATGTGTAAATAAAAAATACAGAAATAAAGGCATTGGTAAAATGCTTATAAAATCAGTAGTAGATATAGCCATAAAAAATGGAAATACAAAAACAATACTATGGACACAAAAAACAATGAAAGCTGCTCAAAATTTATATGATAAAGCAGGGTTTACACATATAAATAACATTATGAAAAATAATAGTGAGTTTTTAGTTTATGAAAAACAACTAAATGCCTAACAAAAAATTGCACGCAGACTGTACTTAACCCACTTTAATTGATACCCCAAAAAGTCACGCAACTTTCCGGTCTGGTGAACTCAGCGTTAGCGCTAATAAATAAAAGCATGAATAGAACTTTGTTTAAAATGGAAAAATACCTTATTTTATTCCCGACAACGTTTATCTTAGTGCCAGGTTTACTGTATATGATATTAATGCCTCTAGGTGATGCTATCTCTGTATTTTCAAACGGTTCATTACAAAAGCAAGTTACATTTTTAAGCTTTGAGGCACTAACGTTACTATCTGCAGGCTCTCTTTATTCAATCTGGCTAGCTACAAATAGCTACCTTGATAACAATGTAATTTTTACCTTTAAGAACAACCCATATATAATTGTGTTCTTAATCATTGGAATTGTTATATCTCTATTGTCAGTAGTTGAAATAATTTATCCAGCCCATTATATAAAGCAAGTTCTACAAATCCCTGAAAAAACAGCATTTTTTATTATGTTTATATTTGGGCTGCCAATATGTATTCCAGCAATACATATACTAGGCATTTCACAATCAAAGTGCGCTAGCAATGCGTTTAAGCGGGATGCGGAAAAAGCGCCGCGCCCCTTAACTTAAACGTTAGAAATTTAAAAGATTGAGAAAAATTAAATATTAATTACCACTATTTAACTCCACACAACACTCCACTGCGTTACGTGATGTTTTAATTTTGTTATTAAGTTATGGTTTTGTTACTTGGTTAAAGGCTTCGTGTAAATGTAATCTACTAGCTGAGTATATTGAAAGTTTGAACATCTATGAATAGAGGATTTAATTCGTACGTATTTATTCGCCCATTAGCGGCAAAAACCCGTAATGTTAAAATTATTTTAACAGCGTAATTAATTCAGCCTCATCCAGCATTTCTACCCCCAGTTGCTCTGCCTTGCCTGCTTTTGATCCCGCATTATCACCCACAATCACATAACTGGTTTTTTTAGATACGCTGCCGGTGACTTTTGCACCCCTTGCCAATAAGGCTTTTTTTGCTTCATCACGGGTCATTTGTGAAAGCGTGCCGGTTATGACAAAGGTTTTTCCTTCGAGGGTTTGCGCTTCTTTTGCAACGGCTTCAATTGCGTCCCAGTGAATACCCGCGGCCAGTAATTTTTCGATGACTTCAAGATTATGCGGCTGTTTAAAAAAGCGTACTATATGCGCGGCCACAATCGGGCCCACATCATCCACCTGTTGCAGGGCTTGTTCATCCGCTGATTTAATTGCATCTAATGAAGTAAAGTATTGCGCCAATGACCTGGCTGTTGCTTCACCGACTTCGCGAATGCCCAGCGCATAAATAAATCGATTTAAACTGGTGTGTTTTGATTTTTCCAGTGATGCAATTAAATTATTCGCCGACTTATCCGCCATGCGTTCCAGATCAATTATTTTTTCAACCGTCAAAGTAAATAAATCTGCCATGGTTTCAATGCAGCCTTCATCAACTAACTGCTCTACTAACTTGTCTCCCAAACCATCTATATCCATAGCCTTGCGCGATGCAAAGTGTTTAATCGATTCTTTACGTTGCGCGCCGCAAAATAATCCGCCGCTGCATCGTGCAATGGCTTCGCCTTCTTCCTGTTCAATTTCAGAGCCGCAAACCGGACAGGCTGAAGGTAATACTATTTTTTTTGCACTGGCTTTTCTGCTCGCTGGCACCACTCGCACAACTTCGGGAATCACATCGCCGGCGCGACGAATGATAACGTCGTCCCCTACCCGCACATCTTTACGGTTCACTTCATCCATATTATGCAGTGTTGCATTACTGACGGTAACGCCGCCGACAAACACCGGCTCCAGTCTCGCAACCGGAGTAATCGCACCGGTGCGCCCCACCTGAAATTCAATTGCATTAACGGTCGTAATTTCCTCCTGCGCCGGAAATTTATGGGCAATGGCCCAGCGCGGTGCCTTTGCCACAAAACCTAATTCTTTCTGTAACTTTAATGAGTTAACTTTATAAACAATGCCGTCAATTTCATAGGAAAGTGAATCGCGCAGCGTTGACATTTCATTAAAATATTTCAGACAGCCTTCAACCCCCTGTACGACTTTTCTTTCTTTACATAAAGGCAGGCCCCATTGTTTTAAATGATTGAGCATTTCACTATGGGTGCTAAGTTGTGCCCCACCATCGACTCGCCCTACTGCATAACAGTACATCGCCAGCGGGCGTTTCGCAGTCACTTTTGGATCAAGCTGGCGCAGCGAACCTGCCGCCGCATTGCGCGGATTGGCAAATTGTTTTTCATCATTTTCACGGGCGATTTCATTTAATTTTTCAAAGCCCGCTTTCGGCATAAACACTTCACCGCGCACTTCTAGAACATCGGGAATATTTCTTCCTAAAAGCTTTAAGGGTATCGACGCAATGGTGCGAATATTCTGTGTGATGTTTTCACCGGTAGTGCCATCGCCGCGGGTACCGGCACGCACCAGCAAACCTTTTTCATAAAGCAAGCTCACGGCTAAACCATCGAGCTTAGGCTCGGCCGCAAAACTTATTTCATCTTCACTATCTAAGCGCTGTTGTATACGTTTATTGAAGTCACTTAACTCTTCTTCATTGAAAACATTGTCCAGCGATAGCATCGGAATTTCATGCTTAACCTGGGTAAAACCGTCAAGGGGTTTATCGCCTACACGCTGGGTTGGTGAGTCGGGGGTAATTAATTCCGGGTGATCTTTCTCTAACGCCTGTAGCTCACGGTATAAACGATCATATTCCACATCTGGAATTTCAGGATCGTCTAAAACGTAGTATTGATAACTGTGGTGATTTAGTTGATCGCGAAGGTTTTCTATTTGAATGGCGAGCTGATTTTTATTTGGCATTTTTCTGTCTTTAAATTATGCGGGATATCGCGGGCATTAAATTTATGTTTTTTAGATTTCAAATCACTGACGTAAAAGCTAATATTTTTTATAATTTTAAATCTCCCCCAGCCCCTCTTTTTCTAAGAGGGGAGTAAAACCCTCTCAAGCATTTCTTCAAAGTTAACGGGACAGCAGTGTAAAAAAACCTAAACCGCCTGAGCCTTAATCGCTTCCAACCGCTTAACTTTTTCACGCAATTCAATCGTTCCAGCTTCATCCAGTATTTTACGTTGTCCGTTACATAACATAACCCCCAACATCGTGGATAAATTATGCGCACAAATCAGCATTTCATCTAACACCGCGGAAGGGTTATCAACAAGATTAACCTGCATAAAAAAACTTACGCCAGTGGTTTCCATATCATTCATGCTGTCAATTTCAAACCAGCCCGGCTGTTGGATATTGGCCATACTGAATTCGATTTTTCTTTCAGGGGTCTGGCTGTGACGGTGAAATATTTTCATATCACCATAATCGAGATGTAGCGCATAACTGGCGCTGAGTATTTTTTCGCCTTTTATTTTTTCTTCAACTTTGGCAAGAACATACACCGAAATCACATCGTCTATTGCAGGCTCTTTCTGTTCGGCCTTTTTATTTTCGACTGGCTTATCTTCGACCTGCTTATCTTCTATTGGCTTTTTTTCAACAACCGGCTCAGGTTTATGTGCTTCTTCTTTAATTACTTTATGAGAGGTTTCAGAAACAAATTCATGGCTCGAAGCATTATCTGCTTTAACTTCTTCTACTGAATGTTCTACCGATGTTGACTCTGTAACATCATCAATGAATTTCACTTCGGGTATGCTTACCGAATCCGATGTCGGGTCAGACACAACGCGCACGGGCCCAACACCATCCATCCACTCATTATCAACTGACTCGGCCTGTGCACTAAATGATGGCACTTCATCTGCCGCATTTAACAGTGAAGCCGGTTGAGAATTTTTTCGCGCACGACTAAAAAAATATACTGCCGCGACAATAACAATAACGACGCCTAATAAAATCCAACGTAAATCGCTCATTTCCATGTTTAAACCTTTACGCGCTTTCTACCATTTTTGTAGCTTCATCTATATCTACCGAAACCAGACGCGAAACACCGGCTTCACGCATGGTAACACCGTTCATTTTTTCTGCCATTTCCATAGTGACTTTATGGTGAGTAATAAATATAAACTGCACAGATTTTGACATAGCTTTCACTAGCGAGCAGAAACGCCCAACGTTAGCTTCATCCAGTGGCGCATCAACTTCGTCGAGCATACAGAATGGTGCCGGGTTTAATTCGAAAATTGCAAAGACTAATGCAACTGCAGTAAGGGCTTTTTCACCACCGGACATTAACTGAATATGACTGATGCGTTTACCCGGTGGACGAGCCATTACCACAACCCCGGTATCTAATAAATCATCGCCGGTTAATTCAAGATAGGCCTGACCACCGCCAAATAAACGCGGGAACATTTCCTGAATACGCGCATTCACATGCTCATAAGTTGTCTTGAATTTTTCGCGGGTTTCTTTATCAATTTTAGCAATCGCGGCTTCTAAGGTTTCTAATGCTTCGATGATATCTGTGTGCTGTGAGTCTAAATATTCTTTACGCTTACTCTGCTCTTCAAACTCATCAATGGCAGCGAGGTTTATCGGACCTAAACGCGCAATGCGCTGGCCAATTTCTTCAACCTTGCGTGCCCATTCATTGATGTTGGCATCATCACCTAATTCTTTGAGTAAATCTTCTGCATTAAAATCCGTTTCGGCCAATTGTTCTTGAACAGTTTGACTACGCACTTTTACTTCTGATGTACTTAAACGTGCCTGCTCTAAACTTGAACGAATCATCTGTGATTTTTGTTCAATCTCATTTCGCTTTTGCTCTAATGCGCGCAAACTATTATCAATATCTTCGACCGAACGACGTGCTTCCAATAACTGCTCTTCTACCTGCAGTCTTTCTTCAAGTAATATTTCCAGCGCTTCAGTTTTATCTTCGCCGGTTGATACGCCCTGCAAACTTTCAGTTAACTCTTCGCGACGTTGCTGCTGCGTTTCTAACTGGCGCGCCATGCGTTCAATATTTTGTTCCAGGTTACGTTTAAGTGTGCGACGCGATTCAATTTGTATGGCTAACTCATGCACCGACTCACGTTCATTTTGCGCCTGACTGCGTGATTCTAATAACTGGTTCTGTAAACTTTCACGCTGCCCGGATAGCTCTTCACGCTCGCGTGAAAGATCCTCCATTTGGGTCATCGCTTCATTGCGCTTGCGACGCGCCAGTTCCATTTCATCCTGCTGACGCTCAATGTTTTTGGTTAACTCTACTGACTCTTCCTGCAAGTTTTGATTGCGACTTAGCAGGTGTTCTAATTTAGTTTGCCCGGTGGTTAACTGCGCCTGAATTTGCGAGCACTGGCTGTGGGTATTATTTAACTCGGCCTGCCACTGTTCACGTTGCTGCTCAAAATTTTGCAGCTGTGCACGCGCATCCTGGATTTGCACTTCCAGTTCTTCCAGGCTCATGTCCTGCTCTTCGAGCACCGCCTGCAAATCTTTTATTTCCTGCTCGCGTGCTAACACGCCGGACTTTTCATCTTTATCGCGAGCCACACGCAACCACGATGCACCCAACCAGATACCATCTTTAGTAATCACCGATTCGTTATCGCCTAACGAACTGCGCAATGCCAACGCCTGCGTTAAATCTTCCGCTGCTTTTACGCCATTTAAAATTCCACCCAATGAAACCGACGATTTTATTTTAGACAATAAACTATCGGCCACCGCATCAGCCGCAGACGAAGCCATATCAAATAAATTTAAATGCCCCTGCTCTAAATCACCCAGCACTTGCGCAACACTGTCCATACCATCTACACAAACCGCTTCGAGATGTGAACCTAAAACCGTTTCCGCGGCTTTTTCCCAGCCCGCATCCACTTCAATATTTTCGGCTAAGCGTGAGTTGTTTGCTAAGCCATGTTTTTCTAGCCAGCCACCCACTGCATTTTCATTTTTACCCAGCGCCGCTTTTTGCAAAGCTTCTAATGATGCCAGCTTGCCACGGGTTTCATTTAACTGCTGACGCAAAGCATCTTCATCGCGAGTATATTGTGTTGACTGTTCGCGTTGATTGCGAATTTTTTCAATAACTTCAGAAACCTTTTCCTGCATTTCCTGTTTTTGCATTTCAGCGGTTTCGCTTTGTTCGCGCAACTGCTCTAATTCTATTTCTAGATCATCACCCACCAGTTTGCGTTTTTCTTCTTCAATTTTTTCCAGGCGTTGCTTCAACTGAATAACATGTTTTTCCAGTTGTTCCATGCGGGTGCGCTCAACCTGTGCGGTTTGCGATGGTTCGGCGGCGCGCTCATTGTGCGAATCCCACTGACTTTGCCATTCCTGCATGGCCTGTTCTGCTTCATGCAATTGCTCATTAATCGCCTGTTGCGATTCACGTTGCATTTCCAGTTTCGGCTCGGCTTCACTTAAAACCATGTCGATTTCTTCAAGCTGCTCGCGATCCGATTCCAGCGATTGCTTAATTTCGTTTAAGGCACTTTCCAGTTCTGCTAAATCATTTTGCTGGCGACCCAGCATTTCTTTTTCGTGCTGAATGGTTTGTTCAATGCGTGAAATTTCAGAACCTAAACTGTAGTATCGTGCCTGCACCGCATTTAACGATTCATTCTGTTCGACTCGACTTTCACGTAGCGTTTCTAATTCAGATTCCAGCGCACGCTGCTCCGCAATCACTTCCTGCAAGCGGGTTTCCTGCTCTTCGATGGCGGCTTCGCGATTTTCCATCTGGTCGTGCAGCTCTTTCCAGCGCAGGGCTAAATGCTCGGCTTTAAAGCGGCGCTCATCAATTTTTAATTCTTTGTATTTTTCGGCGGTGCGCGACTGGCGTTGCAAGCGGTCGAGCTGCTTGTCAATTTCTTCACGCAGATCATCAAGGCGCTCAAGGTTTTCGCGGGTGTGACGAATGCGGGTTTCGGTTTCGCGGCGGCGCTCTTTGTATTTTGAGATACCGGCGGCTTCTTCTAAAAACACCCGCAGTTCTTCGGGCTTGGCATCGATTAACCGTGAGATCATGCCCTGCTCGATAATCGCATAACTGCGCGGGCCTAAACCGGTGCCTAAAAATAAATCGGCAATATCACGACGACGGCATTTGCTGCCATTTAAAAAGTACTTTGACTGGCCATCGCGAGTCACCATGCGCTTAGCTGCAATTTCGGTGAAGCTGGCATAGGGGCCTTCAAGCTTGCCTTCGCTGTTATCAAAAATCAGCTCAACCGTCGCCTGACTCACCGGCTTGCGCGAAGATGATCCGCTGAAAATTACGTCGTCCATTGAAGCACCACGCAAATGCTTGGCGGATGACTCCCCCATTACCCAACGTACTGCATCGATGGTATTGGATTTGCCACAGCCATTAGGCCCAACGATGCCGTTTAAATTAGATGGAAAGTCAATGGTAGTGGGGTCGACAAATGATTTGAAGCCCGCCAGTTTAATTTTGCTTAAGCGCATTTATTGCCCGTACGGTTAGTGTTTTTTTGATCATTATTTTTCAAGCCGCCTAGTATATCAATTCCACACTATAATGCGGCCATAATTTACATTTATATATAAAACGTTAGCTGTAGGGGCAGAGTCAAATTTGACTCCGCCCCCTTACGATTCACGCTATAATGCAGCGCAAATTCTACACATATTTAGACAAACAACGAGACAAGCATGACAACACAGCCAACAAAAGCCTTAGAAACCTTTGACAACCCCCGCCCAGAGCGTGATTACACCATTCGCATTCACACCCCTGAGTTTACCTGCATCTGCCCCAAAACCGGCCAGCCCGATTTTGCAACAATACATTTAGAATATATTGCGGACAAGCAGTGCGTTGAGCTGAAATCATTCAAACTCTATATGTGGTCATTTCGTGAGCAGGGTGCATTTCATGAAGATATCACCAATCAGATTTTAAGTGATTTAGTCGCCGCAACCGATCCGAGGTTTATGCGCATTAGCGCTGAGTTTAATGTGCGTGGCGGCGTTTACACTACCGTTATTGCTGAACATCGTCAGGATGGGTGGGTTGCACCAGAGCTGGTAAAACTACCCTAGTTTTGCGCCTAACCTATAATAACCTTTAAATAGCGGAAGCCAAAAAGCCTCCGCTGCCCTCTGCCACTTCACTCCCACAAACATCATTTGCCTGATTTAGATTTTATCGAAAAATATGACTAGAACATTCATAGAATCATCTAAAATTTATATCGGCATCGACATTGGCACCTCGGGTGTGCGCGCCTGCGCAATTGACCACAGCAAAACCATACAACAGATTTGCAAAGCACCTTTACCATCACCACAAAAACAGAGTAATGCCATCACACAGGATGCGAACCTCTGGTGGCAGGCCACAGAAAGTGTCCTCACCGAACTGCTTAAACGCATTGATCCACAAACCGTTAAAGCCATTTGCGTTAACGGCACATCAGGCACTGTACTGGTTACTGACTCAGATGGCACCCCACTCGCACCGGCGCATATGTATAACGATGCATCCTGTAGTGAGCAGGCAGAACTCATAAAAAACATCGCACCACCAGAAAGTGCAGCTCACGGTGCTAGCTCGGGTTTAGCGAAGCTACTTTATTTACACAAACAATTTCCACAGGCTCAACATTTTTTGCATCAGGCCGACTGGATCGTGGGTAAGCTTTGTGGGCGCTTTAATATTAGCGATGAAAATAATGCGCTGAAAACTGGCTATGATCCGCAACAATCCCGCTGGCCCGACTGGCTCGATCAACTTAATATTAATGAAAATTTATTACCTCAGATAGTTTCACCGGGTACTGCCATTGCCACCGTTAGCAGCGGCTTAATGAATACATTAAATCTCAGTCCTGCTTGCCAGATCGTCAGTGGCACTACCGACAGTATTGCTGCGTTTATTGCCACCGGTGCAAATAAACCCGGTGATGCGGTTACCTCACTGGGCAGCACGCTGGTGCTAAAAATTATTTCTGAGCAGCCGGTTTCGGCACCCGAGTTTGGGGTTTATAGTCATAAGCTTGGTAATCTATGGCTTGCTGGAGGCGCATCGAATACAGGGGGGGCGGTGCTCAGTCATTATTTTAATCCGCAAAAAATGCATGACTTAAGCGCTTTACTGCAACCGCAAGAAAACACCCGGTTAAATTATTACCCGCTGCTTACGCCAGGTGAGCGTTTCCCCATTAACGATCCAAATTTTGCCCCACGACTTGAACCAAAAGCTAACACTGAACTCGAATTCTTTCAGGGCATGCTAGAAGGCATTAGCCGGATTGAATTTGAGGGCTACAGTAAACTTCAACAACTGGGTGCACCGTTTCCCTCACAGGTTGAAACCGCTGGCGGTGGCAGTAAAAATACACACTGGATAGAAATGCGTGAAGCCATTTTAGGCGTGCCGGTTAAGCGCGCGCAATTTAGTGAAGCATGTTATGGTAGCGCGCTGTTGGCGATGCAGGGGGTTAATTTTGGCTCAGAGCTGGAGTCTATGCAGTAAGTTCAACTAAATTAATTGAAAACATATAGGCGTAAATATTGTCAGCCCCCCTCTTTGAAAGGAGGGGGAGGCTCATGAAACTCCGGCCCCAGATAGCGCCCAAATAGCGATCAAGGGTATTATCTACGAAAAATAACAAACACATAAATCTACATTTTTAAAAACAGGAAAATCATGATCGGAAATTTATTCACCGGCTTCGGCCAAATATTAAGTGGCTTAAAATTAATAGCACAACCCGGCTTACGCCGCTTCGTGATTATTCCGTTGAGCATTAACGTGGCTCTATTTGGTGGTGCCACCTGGTATTTATTTGCTAAATTTGATCAATGGATGGCTCAACTGCTGCCCGATTTTCCAGACTGGTTGAGCTGGTTGGAAAGTCTGCTGATGTGGTTTTTATGGCCGCTATTTTCCATTATGATTTTACTGGTAATATTTTATACTTTTACCTTTATCGCCAATTTAATTGCCGCCCCCTTTAATAGTTTGCTGGCAGAGAAAGTTGAAAAATATTTAACCGGCCAACCCCTCGATACCGGCCCCGGCTTTCCCACCTCTGAAATGATTAAGCGCAGCATTTTATCTGAACTAAGTAAGCTATTTTATTTTGCACGCTGGTGGATACTCTTGCTTATTATTACGATGATTCCGGTTATTAATCTTGCCGCACCTTTTATCTGGATTTTATTTGGGGCGTGGATGCTATCGCTGGAATATTTAGATTACCCAATGGCCAATCACAATAAATTTTTTAAAGATATTAATAAGCAAGCGGTTTCAAAACGCAGCCTGTCACTGGGCTTTGGCGGTGGCGTGATGCTGTTAACCAGTATTCCAGTGCTAAATGTAATTGCGATGCCGGCGGGCGTTGCGGGTGCAACTTCAATATGGGTAAAACATCGGGAGCAGATTTTGTGAGTGACGCCATTAACTTACTCGAAGAAAAAATTATTGATCTGGAGATACGACTCACCCATCAGGAAGATCATATTTCATCACTGGATAAAATTATATATAAACAGGACCAGTTATTAAGCGCGCTACTTGAAAAAGTAAAGCAGATGGATGAAAAAATAAAAATGAGCGGTGAAAATAATATTTTATCTTCGCAGGATGAAACACCTCCGCCGCACTATTAATACCCATAATATTAAAACATATTAAGAGACCTTTGCACGAGCGCAGATAAGTTTTAAAAAATGTTAAACATCGTCATTCCGGTATGCTTTTGAGCCGGAATCCAGTGACTTTCGGTTAATAAAGTCACTGGATTCCAGCTAGAGGCATGCTGGAATGACGAAGTTAGTTTGTTTTTAAACCAGTTTGCACTCGTGCAAAGGTCTCATTAAAACGTAAAAACTTACAATAAATGCTGCAACGTCCAGTCATCTTTAAAGGGTGTTTTTTTACGGATAATTTTACCCAGCGTTTTATTTAAAAAACTGTCTCTGGCAACAAAAGATAATATCGGCTCAGCACGCTTACCTAAATGGTTTTGAAATATATTTAAACCGCGGTGATCGCTATCGATACTCAGGCCTTTTTCCAATACACCAATGCTACGTTTACGACTATTCATAAACCATTCTGCATAAGCTAAATTTAAAAACACATCACCATCTTTCATTTCCTGACGCGCCGCATCGCGACATAATTCAACGCCACTTTTATCACCATTTAACACCCGCGCTAATCCACAATAAGATGCATATTTATTATGATAAGAATCATTATAGGGAACCGCATTATAAGCAGAACGAAAGTTTAATAACGCCTGGGGAAGTGAGTGGGCTTTTAAGAAATTCAACCCCTGAGTGAAATCATCGCAATGTTGATACTGACAACTATTATTATTTTCTACAATCATTTATCGGCCCTTTCTTTAATCCTTCAAATCTGGCATTAGCTCCAGCTGATATGAATTATCTCATACTATGACTTTTAGCAATGCCCTCAACTAAAGTTTTGTTAAACGCTTCACAGTGTGGGCATTATTGGCGCCAGCCTGTTAAAATAGATTTTTTAACTAGCTTATCAACACCATGACATCCAGATCAGACTCCAGTACCACTCCCCACAAAGTAGGCTTTATCAGCCTTGGCTGCCCGAAAGCGCTGGTCGACTCCGAACAGATCATCACTAAATTACGCGCCGAAGGCTATGAAATCAGCCCGTCTTATCAGGGCTCGGATATTGTGGTGGTGAATACCTGCGGGTTTATTGACGATGCGGTTGAGGAATCGCTGGATGCGATTGGCGAAGCGCTCAATGAAAATGGCAAGGTAATTGTCACCGGCTGCCTGGGGGCAAAGGGTGATATTGTCTCTAATAATTACCCGCAGGTGTTAGCGGTTACCGGCCCGCACGCAGCGGATGAAGTGCTGCAAGCCGTTCACGAACATCTGCCCCCGGAGCATGACCCTTACACCAGTTTGATTCCAGCAGCAGGCATCAAGCTCACCCCGAAACATTATGCCTATTTAAAAATTTCTGAAGGCTGTAACCATCGCTGCACCTTTTGTATTATTCCGTCACTGCGCGGTGATTTAGTGAGCCGCCCGATTGGCGAAGTCATGACCGAAGCTGAAAACCTGGTAAATGCCGGAGTGAAGGAATTGCTGGTCATTTCGCAGGACACCAGCGCCTATGGTGTCGATATGAAATACCAGACCGACTTCTGGAATGGTCGCCCGATTAAAACCAAATTTGAAGATTTAGCCAATCACTTAGGTGAGCTCGGCATCTGGACTCGCATGCATTATGTTTACCCCTACCCGCATGTGGACAAAGTCATTCCATTAATGGCCGAAGGTAAAATCCTGCCCTATCTCGACATCCCTTTTCAGCATGCCAGCCAGAAAATATTACGCGCCATGAAGCGCCCGGCGAGTGCTGAGAATGTGTTAGCTCGCATTAAAAAATGGCGAGAAATTTGCCCGGACATTACACTGCGCAGCACCTTCATCGCCGGCTTCCCCGGTGAAACTGAAGATGATTTTCAGGAGTTGCTCGACTTTTTAGTAGAAGCCGATTTAGACCGCGTGGGCTGCTTTGCCTACTCCCCGGTTGAGGGTGCCACAGCCAATGAAATTGGCAAGCAAATACCCGAAGATGTAAAACAGGATCGATTACAACGCTTTATGGAATTACAGGCAGAAATCAGCGCCAATAAACTCAGCAAAAAAATTGGCCAGACCCTGCAGGTGATGGTAGATGATATTGATGAAGAAGGTATCATTGCGCGCAGCAAAGCCGATGCACCGGAAATTGATGGACTGGTGTTTGTTGACTCGGATAAAAAATATGAAGCGGGTACTTTGCTGGATGTGAAAATCACGGATTCCAGTGAGCATGATTTGTTTGCTGTTGAGGTTTGATGAAACATTAAAAGAAAAAGAAAACGCAAATGAACGCTAATGCACGCAAATAAAAGCAAAAGCATTAAACAGGTGTAGTGCGCCGCAGGCGCACAAACAAAAACATTTGCGTTTATTTGCGTGCATTTGCGTTTTCTTTTTCTTTTTCTTTTTCTTTTTCTTTAAATACATAAACCAACAACAACTTTTAACACAAATCAATGCAGCACTAACAACATAAGATTAAACTATTTTTTTAAATTATAAAAAACCAAAAACCATGACAACACTAGCAGACACCCGCCGCCAATATGACTACAGCAGTCTAACCCGCAAACAACTTAATACCGACCCGTTTGAGCAAATGCAACGCTGGCTACAACAGGCCAAAGACGCAGAGCTAAAAGATGCCACCAGCATGACGCTGGCAACCACCGATAAAGATGCCATGCCCGACGCACGCATTGTGTTATTAAAACAACTCGATGAAAAAGGTTTTTGCTGGTACACCAATTATGCGAGTCAAAAAGGTCAGCAGCTGCAGGATAATCCGCAGGCCTGTTTATTATTTTACTGGCGCGATGTTGACCGCCAGGTAAAAATTCAGGGGCGGGTTGAAAAACTTTCTGCTGATGAAGCCAATGACTACTTTCACTCCCGCCCGTTGGCCAGTCAGTTTAGTGCAGCGGCATCTAATCAAAGTCAACCTATAGAATCGCGTGACAAACTCGAAGAAAAATTACAGCAGTTACAATCTGTCGATGCTAATGCAGTTGAAAAACCTGACAGCTGGGGCGGCTATCGTTTAATCCCTTCGGCATTTGAATTTTGGCAGGGCAGGGAAAATCGTTTGCATGACCGTTTCACATACACGACAGATACTTCAGGTAAATGGATAATCACCCGGCTGCAACCCTGAAATTCCAACCTGAAATTTCTATGGCGGAATCTGCTATAATTTCGCCATTAGATCACCGCATTAACTGTTGATGATACCCCCTCAAAAAAGAGCCATTTATGAGTAACAAAATTTTAATCTCTATCGGTAAAGTAAAAATCGAAGCCGAACTTCTCGACACGCCTACCGCACAAAATATAAAAGACGCCCTACCCTTTGGTAGCAAAGCGCAAAGCTGGGGTGAAGAAATTTATTTTGAAACACCGGTAATGGCAGAACTGGAAGACGATGCAAAAGATGTTGTAGAAGCGGGTGAGTTAGCTTTCTGGGTAGAAGGCAGCTGCATTGCGATTGGCTTTGGCAAAACGCCAGCCTCGGTTGGCGATGAAATTCGCCTCGCCGCTAAAACCAATATCTGGGCACATGCCATCACCGATGTGACTTTATTAAAACCCTGTAAAGCGGGTGATTTTGTGTTTATTGAAATGCTCCAGCAATAGGCGAAACACATCGAAATACACGTTAAATACCTCTAATCAGGCTCAAATTTCACTTTTTAACCAACAAAAATTTCCCCGATCTAAACTAGAGAATCGGTTTTAAATGTCTATACTTTACTTCACTGCTGTCCCGTTAACATTAAAAAATGTCATCATTCCTGCGAAGGCAGGAATCTAGTGACGTTGAAAGGCCGACAGACACTGGATACCTGCCTTCGCAGGTATGACGAAGTAAATTTTTTATTTTCATGTCTAACTGATGCGTTAAAGCTTTGAAACGCTGTTATATCAAGCTAATTGCTTGCTTTTAATAATAGTTAACGGGACAGCAGTGACTTTACTTAAGTAATTATGGAGACATTTAAAATGCATGCTCAGCCATTACTTTCAGAAAATATCCAGACCGCCCGCTCACATAAGGCAGCAAGCTCTCTGGGCTTAAAATTAAGTTTGCTACTGATATTATTCTTCAGTGTAATAAACCAGTCACAAAGCTCAGAGCAACAAAGTATTGAATCACTAATTAAGAACCTTGGCAAAGGCGGATATGTATTATATATGCGTCACGCGGCCAGTGATCGTTCTCAAACGGATACCGATACCGCCGATCTGAGTAATTGTAAAACGCAACGAAACTTATCGGCCGCAGGGCGCGAACAGGCGAGCGCAATTGGCAAAGCCATTAAAACCTTAAATATACCCATCGGTACGGTGACCACCAGCCCTTATTGCCGCTGTGTAGATACTGCACAATTAGCCTTTGGCCGCGGAGTAAAATCAGATGACCTGCGCTTTACTATTTCCGCCGATGAAGCGAAAACAAAGCAACTATCTAATGCACTGCAGAAATTATTATCAACCATCCCTGAGGATGGCACCAATGCTGTAATAGTTGCGCATACTGGAAACTTAAAAGAAGCGGCCAAAGTATGGCCAAAACCGGAAGGTGTACTGCATATTTTTAAGCCCCTTGGCAATAAAGGCTTAGGTGATAAAGGCTTTGAACACGTTGGACGAATTGCGCCGAACCAATGGCCACAACAATAACTCCAACAATATGCCCATTTAACAACATCTCATGCTAAAAAAAATAAGTAACCTCTCTTTACGCTGGAAGTTTATGCTGGCGCCAGTACTGAGTAGTGTTCTTATATTAACATTAATTATCCTGTTTATTTCAACCACAACAGAACAACGAAAAAACCTCTCCAATATTCAAAAAATCACCATGGAGAATGCCCGGTTACTCTCGCACCTGGCATCACGACTTGCAACCAACCATGCGCAGGTTTATGAACTGCTCAAATTTGCTGCCGATGATGGCGATGAAGCCAGCCTTTATGAAATGGGCAAACCCTTATTAAACGAAGTGCATAAAATTGAAGCCGCTACTCAGGCAGCATCACAAAGCATAGAATCAACAGAAACAGTATTGCGAGCATTAACCGAATACAGAAAAAAAATAATTACCGCAGTAGAAATGTCCACTGTTGATTTAGCGCTAGCCAATAAATTTATGACGCTGGCGACCAGTGAGTTTAACAAAGCCAATGCCGCACTCTTAAAACAGAATGAAGGCATGCAGCACAACCTTAAAAACCAAATAAAAAACTTTCATCACGCTGCAGATATAACACTCCGCCAATACTTAATACTCTTTGTCATAGTTATTTTAACCACCATCGTCATTAGTTATTTTCTAGCCAGAATACTTTCCCACGACCTGCATCAATCCATTTACACATTAGGCCAGTTAATATCTAACAATGATATAAGCGATAACAGCAGTGAAGTAGTAAAACTAACTCAGGTAATTAATCACGTTAAACAAAATCATCGAAATCTCAAAAAAACACGCAACGATCTAGAACAGCAGGAGAGCCAACTTCGATCCATTCTTGATAATATGATCGATGCTGTTATCACGATGGATGAAGATGGAACCGTACTCACATTTAATAATGCAGCTGAAAAAATATTTTTTTATTCTGCTGATGAAATAATTGGGCATAACATAAATAAAATTATCGCAGGAAAAAATGCAGATAAGCATGATGGCTATATAAAACACTATTTGAAAACCGGTGAAACTCATATAATTGGAGTCGACCGAGAAGTAAAAGCAAAACGCCGCAACCAGGAGATATTCCCTATTTACCTTTCAGTGACTGAGTTACCACATAAAAAAGGTAATAAAAGGTGCTTTATAGCTTCATGCAAAGATATAACTACTTCCAAACAACAGGAACAACAATTACGTCGCAGCCAGAAAATGGATGCCCTCGGAAAACTCACTGGTGGCATTGCACACGATTATAATAATATGCTGGGCGTGATACTGGGTTATTCTGATTTATTAAAATCATCACTATCTGATCAACCTGAAAAAATAGATTATATCGACAAGATCACGCATGCCGCAGAGCGCGGCGTTAAACTTACCAGTAAACTTATGTCATTTTCACGGCTTAAAGAAAACACTGCTGAAAAAGTCAGCCTTAATACTTTAATCAGAAATCAGCAGCATATGTTAGAAAAAACACTGACGGTTAGAATTAAACTACTACTGAATTTAGAAACAAATTTATGGCCTATAAAAGTTGACTGTGGTGACCTGGAAGACTCTATTCTTAATATTTGCATTAATGCTATGCACGCTATACAAAATTCAGGACAGCTTACCATTCAAACCCAAAACGTTAGCACCGAAAAAGAAAACACTGCCATACTCAACTTGCAGCCTGGTGATTACATCGTATTGAGCATCAGTGATAATGGCTGCGGCATGAATGAAGAAACTGTCAGCAAAATATTTGATCCCTTCTATTCAACCAAAGGCAGCAAAGGTACCGGACTGGGTTTAAGCCAGGTTTATGGTTTTATTAAACGCAGTAACGGTGCAGTTAAAGTGTATTCTGAAGTAGGACACGGCTCCCGCTTTGCACTTTATTTTCCACGCCTACAGGAAGACATTAGTAACACTGAAGACAAAAACATAAAAACAACCGTAAATTTAAAAGGCAGCGAAAACATACTGATAGTTGACGATGAACCGGAGTTATTAAATTTATGCGTGAAAATTTTGCAACAACATGGCTATAAAACATTTAAAGCTGACGGGGCATCACAGGCACTTAAAGTGCTTGAGCACGAATCAATTGATCTATTACTCTCTGATGTAATTATGCCCGATATTGATGGTTTTCAACTTGCGGATTTAGTGCAGAAAAAATATCCTGAAATAAAAATTCAGTTAACCAGTGGCTTTAGCGATAATCGCCATTTAAATATAAAAGACAAAACACTCTATGAAAATTTAATTCACAAGCCTTACAGTTCACAAATTTTATTAAGTAAAATTCGTGAGTTATTGAGTGAATAGCATTGCTGCCCCGTTAACTCCCTATCCCTTAGGGAGAGGATTGGGGGATGATATGTTTGTTTGCAATTAGTTTGAACCTGATTACTAAGGATAGCCTTATATTTTAAACCGGACACTAATGTAAAATTTTAATTATTTTCCCGGTAGTTTCTTAAAAAACGATCCATTTTTTCCATTACCCCATCCATATCTTCGCGACGCGATAAAAACACCAGTCTAAAATGATCGGTCTTTGGCCAGTTAAAAGCCGTGCCCTGCACCAGTAAAACTTTTTCCTGTTGCAACAATTGCAAAATAAATTTTTCATCATCATCGATTTTGTAAATTTCAGGATCAAGTTTGGCAAATAAATAAAGCGCGCCTTTAGGGCGAACACAACTTACACCCTCTAACTCATTTAACATTTTCCAGCTGTAATTCATTTGTTCATATAAGCGCCCGCCGGGTGTCACCAAATCATTAATACTCTGGTATCCACCCAATGAGGTTTGAATCGCATGCTGGCCCGGCACATTTGAACACAGGCGCATGGAGGCTAATAATTCCATGCCTTCTATAAAATCACGGGCGTGGTCTTTGGCGCCACTTATTACCATCCAGCCGGCACGAAAACCAGCAACCCGATAGGCTTTTGATAAACCGTTAAAACTAATTATGAGTAAATCGTTAACCAGTGATGCCAGCGCAATATGTTCGGCATCGTCGTAAATAATTTTGTCGTAAATTTCGTCGGCAAAAATCACTAAATCATGTTTGCGTGCGATGCCAATTAATGCCATTAACGTTTGTTTTGTGTAAACCGCGCCGGTGGGGTTGTTTGGGTTAATAATGACAATGCCGCGGGTTTTATCCGTAATTTTACTTTCAATATCTGCAATGTTGGGTTGCCAGTCATTTTTTTCGTCGCATAAATAATGCACCGGTTTGCCGCCGGATAAACTGACTGCCGCAGTCCACAATGGATAATCCGGTGCGGGGATTAACATTTCATCGTCATTATTCAATAGCGCCTGCATTGACATAACGATCAGCTCACTGACCCCGTTGCCAATAAAAATATCATCCACATCCACATCAGGAAAACCTTTCTCCTGACAGTTTTGCATAATCGCCTTACGTGCGTAGTACACACCTTTTGAATCTGAGTATCCCTGACAGTTAACCAGATTACGCATCACGTCCTGAATAATTTCATCCGGGGCGCACAAACCAAATGGCGCCGGATTACCAATATTGAGTTTAGTAATGCTGTGGCCTTCTTCTTCAAGACGTTTGGCTTCGTGTAAAACCGGGCCGCGAATGTCGTAACAAACCTGATCAAGTTTGTCGGATTTTAATATGGTGCTCATAAATTTTTTAATTATTCAAAGGTGTTTAAGTTATGCCATCATACAATCTGTAATTTTATATATAAAGTGATTTTAAAATGAATGTAGTTTTGGTCGATAGCGGTCAACTTGAAGGTGCACCTGAGTTTCCGCCTATTAACCTGCCAAAGTTCGCCTGGCTGGAATATGTTGATCTGCCCGCAGAAGAAATTGAAGAGCGATGCTGGCGTGCCGACGTCATTGTAAGCACCAATACACTGATTGATGCAAAAGCGATTAAAGAAACCTACAAGTTAAAACTGATTATTGCAGCCGGTGACAATTTTGACCATATTGATATTGCCACTGCCAAAGAACGCGGCATAGTTGTATGCAATGTTCCCGGGTTAACGGCTGATAATGTGAAGGATGCCCAGTTAATTGCCAACAAAGTCATAGATAATATCCACGCCTGGTTGGATGACTCACCTATTAATAAAATTAATTAATGGCAGGACACGATAAACTGAGTTGATTAACTTAAGTTAATGAGTATAATTCTCATTAAGATACCATAAAGGATTAATTATGAACGATTTAATAAGCACATTGCTGGACTGCCCGAACCTGAGCCTACGCCTGCTCGACTCGAAAACCGGTCGTTCTGTAAAAACGGTAAACCACGACCAGCTGCAAAAAATGATTGTTGATCAACAACTTAACTGCTCTAAAGAGTGCAACAACATGAGCTGTCAGAATCGCTCATTAGATAACTAGCATTTCTTTGATGGCGTTTTAGAGCTCCCCTAAAAAATACACCCTCAAGCACCTACGCTTTTTGGGTACGAAAAAATGTTCTGCAGGCATGCAACCCTGGGCAGACAACATTTATTATTATCCAGAATTATGTATTAGCAGCGATTTCTGTAATATAAGTTGTCGGTATTCTTGACAATCCAGCCCCCTTTATTTACAACTAAAGCAGCACAAAAATACATATAATATTGAATTTATTGGAAATTTTCATATTAGGTATGAAAATTGCTTTTCTTCTGATCGAAAGTAAATGTTAACAATACTGTTAAGTATATTGCTCCAAGGAGGAGCTTGACGTGAAAAAAATGAAATTATTGAATAAAGCTGCACTAATTATGGCAGTGGGCTTTAGCGCTTCAGCCAATGCTGCATTTGTATCCGTGAGCAGTTCGACAGTCCCCGTTCTAACCGTTGATTCGAGCACAGCCACATCACAACTTTATATCTCAAATGCACCTGGTCAAATTAGCGATGTAAATGTATTTTTAAACTTCACTAAGTGTGATGACCCAATTTCAATCACGGGTGAATGTGTAGGTGCTAGCAGTTCATATCCAAGTGAAATTGTATTTAGTTTACTGAGTCCAACAGGCACATCGGTTAGCCTGATTGCGGCAGGCACTTATACTGGTAACGGCCCTGGTGACACATATCTAGTGACCTTAGATGATGCGGCAACGACAGCTATTGGCGGTGCTATGCCACAATCCGGCACCTTTCAACCCACCGGGCTTCTATCTGATTTCAACTTAGAAAGTGCGATTGGTCTATGGACACTAACCTTTCAAGATACCGTTGGCGCAGACCCTCTCAGCCTGAACTCATGGCGACTGGATGTTACCACCTCAGTTGTCCCCGTTCCTGCAGCCGTATGGTTGTTTGGCTCAGGTCTGATTGGTTTAGCGACTGTTGCTCGACGCAAAACCAAAGTTTAAAAAGACTTAGTTTAATCATAAAAAAGGCCGCTATAATCAAGCGGCCTTTTTTATGTGCATTATTTATTCATTTAAAACACCAACCACGAATAAGCATCTTAGATTATCACAGTCATACTGACGACTTCAGCCAAAAAGTTAAAGACTCCTTCTGACCTTAACTGCAGCAGCTAACTCTCTCAGCAAACCCTCGGTCTCATCCCAGGCAATACACGCATCGGTGATGCTTTGCCCGTACACCAGATTATCTTTATCTTCCACATTCTGACGCCCCGCCACTAAATGACTCTCTAGCATAACGCCCATAATATTTTTATTGCCGGCTTTAATTTGCCCCGCAACATCACCACACACTTCTATTTGACGATTATGATCTTTCTCACTATTGGCGTGAGAGCAATCAATCATCAAGTGCGTATTTTGACCGCAGGCCTGCAATTGATCAGTCGCCAGCTTTACATTTGCCGCATCGTAATTAGGTGATTTACCACCGCGCAATATAATGTGGCAATCTTCATTACCCGTGGTTGAGAAAATGGCAGAACGCCCCTGCTTGGTAAGCGACATAAACACATGTGGGCGGGTCGCCGCCTGTATTGCATCCACTGCCACTTTCAAACCGCCATCAGTGCCATTCTTAAAACCCACCGGGCAAGATAAACCCGACGCCAGTTCTCTATGCCCCTGACTTTCGGTGGTGCGTGCGCCAATTGCGCCCCAGCTCACTAAATCTGAAATATACTGGGGGCTGATCAAATCTAAATATTCAGTACCTGCAGGAATCCCCATGTCCGCAATATCCAGCAACAAACTGCGCGCCTGACGTAATCCGTGATTAATATTAAAACTGTCATCAAGGTGCGGGTCGTTAATTAAGCCTTTCCAGCCCACCGTGGTACGGGGTTTTTCAAAATAAATGCGCATCACAATACAAAGCTCAGCGGCCAGTTCATCAATTAATGGCTTGAGCCGATTAGCATATTCGCGGCCGGCTTTTGTATCATGAATGGAACATGGCCCCACAATCACCAGCAGCCGATCACTTTCGCTCTGCAATATTTCATGAATCGCCTGACGGGCTGTATGCACCGTATCCGATGCGGCATCTGTAATTGGATATTCGCGGTGGATTTCTTCCGGGGGAAGCACTTCCTGCAAGCCGGAAATGCGTAAGTCATCAGTTTTATACTTCATGAAAAATTCAGGTTTGGTTGATTAGAGCTGCGCATTATATATGAAACCGACGGAGAGTTTAATCGCTTAACACAATAACCCCCAATATAACCCCAGATTTAACCCCTGCTATAATCCGGGCAACTCAGGCGATAATTTATTGTGATAGCCAGCGTTGAAGTTGATATAAGTCGCTAAATTGCTGCGCGGGTTGTGGAATTTTTAAATCCCAACGTTGCTCGAAGCGCTTAAGCCAGACCGAATCTACACCCGCATTGCGGGCACCTTCAATATCATGCAGCGGATGATCACCAATATGCAGGGTTTTCTCAGGGCTCACATTAGCTTGCTTCATCGCCCTTATAAACATCGCGGGATCAGGTTTTGCCGCCTGCACATCGGCAGCCGAAATTTGAAAATCAAAATATTCCGCCAGGCCGGTTTTACTGATATGCGCATTACCATTGGTTAACGCCACCAATGCATATTGGGATTTTAGCGCCGACAGCACCGGAATCACATCGTCATATAAAGTCACCTGCTGGCGTGCTTCATAAAATATATTAAATGCAGTTTCTATCCAGTCAAATGAATCGTCTAATTCAATGGCTAAGGCCTTTAAATGCTCACGCCGCGCAGCGGATAAATCATGGATTAGCTCAGGCCGGGCCTGTATCAACTGCTGGCGTTTTTCACGCAATTGATCTGAACTATAGCGCTGGGTGATTTGTGGTTTATGCTGAAGCAACCAGTCATAAAGTGTTTTTTCCGCATGCTGAATGGTTGGCATGCACGGCCACAGTGTGTCATCTAAATCGAAGCAAATTAATTTATACATTTGACGATGTGAAATAACTGCCATTTACGGCTGAGAAATAACCACATAGGCCGGCGAAGAAAACGATTTTTGAAATTCCCTTAATAATTCTCTGGCCTGATCTCGCTGTGCAAATTTTCCAACTCTGACATTATATTTAGTTGCACCGGAACTCGATACAAAGCTGCTGATATATGCATCAAACTTTTTCACCGACAGTTTTTCAATAAAGGAATTTGCATTGGTTTCACTGGAGAACATACCCGCCTGAATTGAATAAATTCGGTCATTAGCTGTAAGCGTTTTATTTGCAGTTAACGCCTGTGCAGATGTATTTGCTGATAACGACTGCTTGGTATCTCTGGATTTGATATCGCTAGATTTATTATTTTCTGTCGATTTTTTATTTGAGACTGCATCTTTTGTTTCTTTCTGATTAACTGGCTTATTAACCGGCTTATTAACCGGCTTTTTATCCGCTACTGATTTTTTTGCCGCCTTCTTTTCAGCTGTCGTTACTTTTTTAACCTGTTTTTTCTTGTCGGCTTTTTTCTTGTCGGCTTTTTTCTTGTCGGCTTTTTTCTTGTCGGCTTTTTTCTTATCTGCCTTTTTCTGATCTGCCTTTTTCTTGTCGGCTTTCTTCTTTGCTTCTACTTTAGCCTGTTTTTTAGCCGTTTTATTTTTATCGGCGCTGTTATCTTTGATATTTTCTTTACTATTTTTTTGAGCTTCAACCGGCTTTGACGACGACGGATTTAGCGCTCCAGATGCTAATGCCTGATTATTTTCATTCATTGGCCCGCGCTGCATTGAACCCAGAAAATACCCCGCGATAAAAGCGGCTACAATCAAAGCTACTAAACCCAGCCCTGCTGTTTTTATTTGATCTTCATTAATAACAAATGCTTTCATTTTTAATTTTATTCCCAGGTTCTTTTTAAAACCATTCTATCACTGCTGTCCCGTTAACTCCCTCTCCCTTAGGGAGAGGGTTGGGGTGAGGGTAATGGATAGAGATAACTCATCAATTACAAAATTAGTACTATATCATTTATTTTCGACACTCAAGCGAGGTTAAATATTTTTGTAACTGTTTAAACAGCGAAAGATTAACTGCTGCCATAACGGATCGGGAAGCTAAGGTTTTTTTAAACACCGCCTCGCCCGCAAAGGTTTTCGCATGCCCGCCCGCTTCGCTCAATATTAATTGTCCCGCCACATAATCCCAGAGTTTTTGTCCGCCGTGAATATTTATCTGACAACGCCCTGCAGCTAACCAGCACCAGTCTAACGCACCAGAGCCAAAATTACGCTGCGATGCATAGGGGTGTTCACGTGACAAACACACCCGCATTTCTGGCTTTAAGCGTTTAAAATCAATCTGCGCCGTACACTGATTTAAATTTTCCCTTTCGGTTTTACTGTGCAGCGGCTGGCCATTTAGCCATGCCCCTTCACCTTTAATTGCGCTGAATATTTCATTTCTATTGGGATCGTAGATTACACCCAATACCACCTCATTTTTGATAACCAGTGCAATAGATACGGAAAAAATCGGAATGCCACTGGCAAAGTTACTGGTGCCATCTAATGGATCTAAAACCCATAAACCCTTTGCATCACTGTCTAACTGAGCCTGTTGCTCGGCCTCCGTCATCTCTTCACCGAGCACCACATGATCTGGCCAGTGCTGCTGCAAGCTCACAATCATAGCTTTTTGCATTTCGGAGTCGGCTTCGGTTACCAGACTGCCATCCTGCTTAAAACGATAGGCCACCTGATTATAACGCGGCATAATTTGCTCAGCCGCATGTTGTTTAATAATTAACTCTAACTGATTTAATATTCTTTTCATTTATTTTTTATTCGTTTTTTAAGCTTTAAGTAATTTTAAACTTTTGTAAATAGTGCAATTGATTCAACATGTGCGGTATGCGGAAACATATCCATCACGCCCGCCTTCTCCAGTGTATAACCGTACTCATGCACTAATGCATGAGTATCACGCGCCAGTGTTGCCGGATTGCAGGACACATACACAATGCGTTTGGCCTTTAATTTACCAATGTATTTCAACATTTCCATGGCACCGGAGCGTGGCGGGTCGAGTAACACTTTATCATAGTGCTGGCTCACCCCGGCTTTATTCAACCAGATTTCATTAGCAATATTTTTAGATAAATCTGCGGCATAAAACTCGACATTTTCAATCTGATTACGCTGCGCATTTTCACGGGCTTTTATCACCATGCTTTCACCACCTTCAACCCCGGTAACACTGGCGCACTGCCTGGCCATTGCTAATGTAAAGTTACCCAGGCCGCAAAATAAATCCAGAACCTTATCTTCGCTATTTAACTCTAACATTTGCAATGCCAGACTCACCATCGACTGATTTATTTCACTGTTAACCTGGGTGAAGTCATTGGGCTGGAATTCAACTGTCACAGCCTGTTCTTTTAAGGTGTAACTTAATGGCGGCGGATTTTCTGGCCATAAAGATATTACCGTATGCGGCCCGCCGGATTGCAACATAATTTGTACGTCGTGTTGTTTCGCGAATGCAATTAATGCCAATTTATCATCGTCACACAAATCTTCTAAGTGGCGAAACACCAGCGCAGTTTTGCTGTCATCAATCGCTACTTCAATTTGTGGAATGCTGGCGCGGGCTTTCATCGTGATTAATAAATTCGACAAATCTTCAATATGCAAGCCCACTGATTCATGCAGCACCGGACACGCTAAAATATCTGCTAAAAAGGAATTACCTTTTTCACGAAACCCCACCAGAACTTTATCTTTTTTATGCACATACTTCACACCCAACCGGGCTTTTTGTCGATAGTGTTTTAAAGGCCCTCGCAGGGGTGGCAAAATTTGTTGCGGCTGTATCTGCCCTAAAAATTCAAACTGATGCATTAATGCATCCTGCTTACTTTGAATCTGTGCTTCGTGATTTTGATGCTGCATGCTGCAGCCACCGCAAACCGTAAAATGTGCACAAATAGGTTCAACTCTTTGCGGTGACGCTTTTAAAATATTCACTGCACGTGCTTCATCAAACTTTTTATTGATGCGGGTATATTTAAACTCCACCACTTCATCGGCTAAGGCAAAATCGACAAATACGACTTTGCCATCAACATGTGCCACCCCTCGGCCTTCGGGGCTTAATGATTCAATGGTCACTTCAACCAGATCTTCCGGTAGGCGTTTTCTGCGTGCTCTTTTTGACATAGATAATTCTTTAATTTTTAAATAAGTTTTGTTTGTTGAATTCAGTTACTGAGTGATAAATATATTATGAGCTCTTCTCTTAGAAAAAGAGATTTAGAGATAAAAAATCAAATCCCCCTCAATCCCCCTTTTACTAAGGGGGAGGCAGAGCCGTATTTATATTAGCGGCCATTTGCGTTTTCTTTTTCTTGAGTCTTTTGCTTTTACTACAATAATTTCACTAAGCCGGAAACACCCCGGTAGATAAATACCGGTCCCCTCGATCACAAATAATCGAAACGATAACCGCGTTCTCAACCTGCTCGCAAAGTTTTAGTGCCGCTGCCACCGCGCCACCGGATGAAATACCACAGAAAATACCTTCTTCAGCAGCCAGTCGACGGGTGATATCTTCAGCATTTTGCTGGCCGATATCAATGGTTAAATCAACTCGTGCTTCATCAAAAATCCCCGGCAGATATTCTTTCGGCCAACGTCGAATACCCGGAATTCTTGAGCCTTCTTCCGGTTGCACGCCTACAATTTGAATATTCGAATTCTGTTCTTTTAAATAACGCGAGGTTCCCATAATGGTACCGGTCGTGCCCATGGCGCTTACAAAATGCGTAATCTGCCCATGGGTATCCCGCCATATTTCTGGCCCGGTAGTTTCATAATGGGCTATCGGATTATCCTGATTATTAAATTGATCGAGTACTATACCCTTGCCGTCTTTCTGCATTTGTAATGCAAGGTCTCGCGCACCTTCCATACTTTGTTCGCGAGTCACACTAATTAACTCTGCGCCATAAGCTTTCATGCTGGCACGACGTTCTTCACTCATATTGTCCGGCATAATCAGCACCATTTTATAGCCCTTGATAGCGGCAGCCATTGCCAATGCAATGCCGGTATTTCCACTTGTGGCTTCAATTAAGGTATCACCGGGTTTAATTTCGCCGCGCTTCTCTGCACGATTAATCATGCTCAGTGCAGGGCGATCTTTTACCGAGCCCGCGGGATTATTGCCTTCGAGCTTCACCATAATAATATTATTATTGGGCACCAGCCGTTGTAAGCGCACTAATGGCGTGTTGCCGACAAAATCTTCCAGTGTGGGAAATTTTTCCGGGGCGGGGAATTTATCAGCAGGCATAGGTAGGATCGCTTTCGAAATTAGTTTTTATCGTAAAAGCTGATAGAATCAGCTACATAATTATAAAGGTTCTGGATAAAGGTTCTGCAAATCTGGAACATTATCACATATTTAAGTCAATTCGGTGAGACGTTGTTGCTAACTAAATGAATTCAAAACTAACTTTTTCAGGCCTGCTACGTTCGACCTCGCTGATCTCCGTTTTAGCTCTCGCCCCTTCTGCCTTAGTTGCAGCTCAGGACGATGCCTCTTCACTTGCTATGCTAGGCTCAGAGTCAATGTACTTTGAAGAAATGCCGGTAATTATCTCCGCCACACGACTATCCCAGCCGCTTAATGAGTCGCCGGTTTCAACCACGGTAATCGACCGTCAGATGATTGATGCCTCAGGTGCGCAAACCATTGCAGATATTCTGCGACTGGTGCCGGGCTTTACAGTGGGGTATTTAAATGGCAACCGCCCCGTCGCCACCTATCACGGGCAAAGCACGCGCTTATCTAATCGCATCCAACTGGTGATAGATGGGCGCTCAGTTTATTTACCCACATTAGCCGGTGTCTCATGGTCTGATTTAGTGGTGACTATTGAAGACATAGAGCGCTTTGAAGTCGTGCGCGGCCCCAATGCTTCAACTTATGGTAACAATGCATTTTTAGCGGTGGTCAGTATCACCACCAAACATGCCTCTGAAGATAAAGGCCATTATATAAAAGGCACAACCGGATCACAGGACACAGCCGATGCCTTTTATCGCTTTGGAGGACAGGCTGGTGATCTGGACTATCGGATTTCAGTCGGCACCAAAAATAACTCGGGTACGGATTTGTTAAATGACTTTACCGAAACCGATTACTTAAATTACCGGATGGATTACCAGATTGATTTATCCACCCAGTTTTATTATGCCGGTGGTTTACAGGACAGTACCTATGGAGATGTGCAGGAAAATGCCGAAGACCTTGATAACGATGTCGATGTCACCACCGCTTTTCAGCATCTGAGACTGGAACACAGCTTTGATAATGGAAATAGTTTAGCCATTCAATATTATTATAATTACACTAAAAGCTATTCAGCTGAGCCTGAAGTTATTTTTCCCATCTCGACCATAAACCCTTTGCTCGCGGATATTGACGACCTGCGCTTCACTCAGATTATAGATCTGGAGTCTGAGCGCCATGATTTAGAGCTCGACTATTATTATGACCCGCTCGAATCTTTACGTCTGGTTTCAGGCGGCAGTATTCGCTCTGATAAATCTATCTCAAATAACCTGCTCAAACCGGGCACCGATAAAAGCCTCATGCTCTACCGTTTATTTACCCACGGTGAATATTCTTTAACCAACGACTTCCTAATTAATGCAGGTATTATGCTCGAAAACAATCAAATATCAGGTACCGATGTGGCACCGCGCCTGGCATTTATCTATCACGCCAATGCACAGCATTCTTTCCGGTTCAGCGCATCAAAAGCCACCCGCACGCCGACAAACTTTGAAGAAAATGGTTATTACGCGATACTCCAGCAATTAACCCAAAATAACGGACAACCCCTCGACAACCCGCCAATAGAAGCGGCATTAGGCGGAGACACTTTAAACGACACAATTTACTACACCAATGGTGACGTTAACTCAGAAGAAATCACTTCATTTGAGCTGGGCTGGATGGCACGTCTGCTCAACAATAAGCTCACCCTCGATATAAAGCTCTTTCACGATGATACCGACAGGCTTATAGAAGAAATCCCCTTTAATGGCATAGTGCCCGGTGAAAACATTGGTAGCTTAGGTCTGGACAACCGTGTTGGTGCAAGGGACATTAGCAATGCGGCAAGCACAAAAACCTCAGGACTTGAGTTTTACAGTGATTACAATATTTCAAAAAGCTGGCGTTTATATACCTACTACGCTTATGCTGAAATAACCGCCAAAGGCACTAATAATGAAGTTAGCCCGGGATATCAACAGGGTATTGAAGGGCGGCTAGAAGAATCTTTACCCAAGCAGAGTTTAGGCGCCATGCTGATGAAGCAATGGCAAAATAATTTAAATACCAATTTATCTATATATCACGTGGCAGACATGGACTGGTTAGATCGCACCCACAGCCGCACCAACCCTTCGCTGGCATATAATGATCGCTCTGCGCAAAGCTACACCAAAATAGATTTTGTGATTAGAAAGTCTCATAAAACCGCAGATGGCCAGGTGGACTACTCACTGATATTTCAAAATATTGGCAGTTCATATTCCGATTACACACGCACCAATTATACCGATGCAAGTAGACAAACCGTTAACATACCCGGCAGCATACAGGAACCAAGAGGTTATTTTGAAATTGCATTTAAATTTAATTAAACCTGCGCATTTTTTAAAAAATTATGCACACACTTTTATATCAAACGAAAAATTGCGCTAATTTACTAACTGGATATTTTTTAACAGGGATACAAATAAATTAATGAGTAAGTTCAATAACATTAACAACAAACAAAGTAATCGCTACCAGCCATTACCATTTGTTGTGCCAGTTATTGTTTTATTTATACTGGGTATTTGTTTTTTACTAACACCACTTAAATTACATGCGCAGGACAGCGACAAAAGTATTGTTATTATTTACCAATCCTCTCAAGATTTTAGCCAGCAACTTATTACAAACCTGCAGCAGAGCTTTAAATCCAGCGGTTACAAGCCACTTAAAGTAATGCTTACACCAGACAATACGCCACAAAAAATTAAACTTTTAAAAACACATCAGTATAAGCTGCTTATTGCAATTGGTAGCGAAACAACAAAAACATTATTAGATGCTAACATTCAAACACCCATTTTAAGTGCGCTCATCCCCCGCCATATCTACAAGTCGTTAAAGCAGACGCATAAAAACAAGAATAACTGGAGCAGCCTGCTCATCAACCAGCCCATAGAACGTCAACTACAATTAATTACAGCGGTAATGGGAAAAAATAAAAAAACAGCAATTCTACTCGGCCCATATACTAAAGATCTAAACCAGCCTTTAAACAAAGCATCGACAAAAACAACACAACACCTAAGCATACAGGAAATTAAAACCTCAGATCAAATACCCGAAGCACTCGACTCTTTAAATAGTTCTGTGGACGTATTACTAACTATACCCGATCCGGTTATCTATAATAGAAACACTCTGCGCGGAATTTTATTAGCGTCCTATCGAAAAAAACTGCCTTTAATAGGCTTTTCTCAATCCTATGTAAAATCGGGAGCCATAGCGGCAATCTACTCAAAACCCGAACAAATAAGCCAACAGATTTCTGATATAACAAAAAGTTTTTTCATTCATCAATCATTTAAAAAAACTACCTACTACCCAAATGATTTTTCACTTGCTTTAAACAAAAACATTGCACGCTCTTTAGGCATTAAACTCGCACCAAGCCAGACAATTGTAAATCAAATAAAAAAGGCTGAAAAGAACCAATGAAAAACTGGGGCATAAATAAACGCGTTATGTTTTTAGCTTTGTTGCCCACATTGCTAATTACATTATCACTGGTTTCTTACTTCAGCTTTAATCAATACGCATCGATTGAAAATGCAATGCATGTAAAGGGCCAGCTCATTGCGAACAATCTTTCTCCCGCAAGTGAGTACGGTGTGTTTGCAGGAAACCTGGATATTTTAGAAAACCTGATAAATAACACACTACAGGAAAGCGATATAACCAGCATAACCATCAGTAACAAATACGACGATCCGCTAATTACTCGCACACAAAAAATAAAACCATCGTCCACCATTTTACCTGTATTTATTTCACCAGAAGAATTCAAGTACTCCAGTTTCATTTACGAAAGTGGTGTCATTATCTCAGAGTATGACGAACTATTTACGGGCAATAAAGAAGACTATGTCACACCTAATATACTAGGTTATGTACATGTCACTTTAAACAACCAGTCTACACAGGTGCAACAGCTTGATGGCCTAATCAAAGGTATTCTCATCACATTTGTCGGCTTATTTATCACGGTTTTTTTAGCCATCAGCATTAGTAGAAGTGTTGTTAACCCCATCCAGCACTTAACCGATGCGGTTAAAAAAATTGCACAAGGTGAACTAAACACCCGCATTAACATAGACAGTGGTGGCGAAATTGGCTCTCTTGAGAAGGGCGTGAATAAAATGGCCAGTGAAATGCAAATGATTCGAATAAATTTACAAAACCAGGTTGAAAATGCCACCGCAGATTTAAAGAAAACGCTGGAAGAATTAGAAATACAAAATATTGAAATTGATCTTGCGCGTAATCAGGCAATCTCAGCCAGCAAAATAAAGTCAGAATTTTTAGCCAATATGAGCCATGAGATTCGCACACCTATGAACGGTGTTATTGGTTTTACTGAACTGCTGGGTAAAACTACATTAAGTGATGAGCAATCTGATTATGTTAATACTATTCGTAGCTCTGCGAGTAATTTATTAACCATCATTAATGACATTCTCGATTTTTCTAAAATTGAATCCGGCAAGCTTAATATAGAAAGAATAAATTTTAACTTAGATGATGTCATGGATGAAATAATCAGCATGTTTGCACCCATGGCTTACCAGAAAAACATTGAATTAATCTATTACCCTTCGGTAAAACTCCCTGAGAATATTTTAGGCGACCCGTCACGAATTAGACAAATACTCATTAACCTGATTAGTAATGCCGTAAAATTCACCCAGAGCGGGCACGTCATTATCCGTATTTTAATGGAGACGCTGCCTAACAAAAAAGAGCTCATTCGGTTTACTGTCACCGACACGGGTATGGGAATGGACGAGTTAAGCAAACAGCGCCTGTTCACTGCTTTCACTCAAGCCGATACATCGATTAGCCGCAACTTTGGCGGCACCGGCCTGGGACTGGTAATTTCGCGTAAACTGGCAGAATTAATGGAAGGTGAAATTGGCTTCGAAAGTAATTTAAACAAAGGCTCAAGCTTTTGGTTCACACTGCCACTTGATACCAGCCAAAACTTAATACACCTCCCGAATAAAGCCATGGAGCTGAAAGTCATTTTATTTGAATCCGTTGATCAGCATAGAATTGCAAGCCGCTCAATACTCAATAGTTTAGGCATTGAAACAATAGAAACCGGAAGGCTGGACAAATTACCCCAGTTAATTTCAGCCAATGCCGCCGATGAGTCTAATTCAAATAAAAAAATTGCCGGTATTATTGCAGGCATAAGCAGAAGCAATATTAACAATAAGTTTATGCTTAATAATTTATCAAATACATTAAATGAAACTAATCTTCCCTACATTACATTAGCCAGCATTTTTGATGTGAGTGATACCCAACACTTAACCTCAGCAGGTTTAAAAAATATTATTTACCGTTGCTCAAGAAGCAGTATTCTGCGCAATCAGATACAAACCACCTTCAGCTCTAACAAAGAAGAAGTTAATATGAGTTCTAATACTGACACTACTACACCAGCTAATAAAAAATCACTGTCTCACATAAAAGTACTGCTTGTTGATGACAATTTAATCAACCTTAAATTAGCCAAAACATTATTAGAAATGCAAAACATTCAAGTGGTGACTGCTGAAGATGGACAGCAAGCTATCGAAGTAACGAAAACACAATTCTTTAATTTGATACTTATGGATTTACACATGCCTAAACTCAATGGCTTTTCTGCTGCAAAAACCATTCGAGATACAGACAACCCCTGCAACAAAACCACGATTGTGGCGTTAACCGCCAATGCGATGCCCGAAGAACAGCTTCAGGTATTTGACTCTGGCATGAATGACATATTACTCAAACCTATCACAGAGCAGCAATTACTCGACGTATTCACTCGCTGGATTGATAATGATCTCGATACTATAAATGACCCTATAGCGGCAGAAACAAAAAAAGATGATATTTTTGATAAGCAGCTAGGCATAAAACTAGCCGGTGGCAACGAACAGCTTGCAGATGAATTATTTCCTATGTTAATAAGCGAGCTTCCTGCTCATCGTGAAAACTTATTAAATGCGCAACAGGAAAATAGCACTGAAAATTTAAAAAAACATATTCATAAACTACACGGTGGAACCAAGTATTGCGGCGTACCTAACTTACTCGCAGCGGCAGCCAGCTTTGAAAACATAATAGATTTAAAAGAAAGTGAAAAATATGATTCAGGTTTGCAGGGAGTAATTAAATCAATTGATGATCTTTTGGAGTTTTATCAAAATAGTTTTATTAATCAGAAAAAATTAAACACGGAAAACTAAACACAGAAAATCATAAGAGAATCGAATGGCACTTACTTAAGCACAATTAAAAATAAAAGAAAACGCAAATGAACGCGAACAACGCAATAAACGCAAATGTTTTGTTTGTGCGCCTGTGGCGCACTACACGCTTTAAGTGTAGTGGCTTATACCCTATCCGACATATTTAATAACAGTTTTAGATCTAGCCATACAGTGGCTGCGCTTTACGGGAACTTGAATTCTGTGTTTTCGCCTGTTGGCGACCCACTTTCTTTTATGAAAGCCATCCCTGGCTTTCCCCCTTCGGGCCATGCAGAGCATGTTCAAAAATGCTCCCAGCATTTTTAGTCTTCAGCCCATGATAATTAAATTGGGAAAGTAGGCAAAGAAACGCCGCCCTTTACTCACCAGCCCTCATTAAAAAACAATGAGGGTGCCTGAAAATTGTTTAATAGACTTCTAATTACATTTCAAACTGTACGTTGCTAGCTCCGTTACCGGGTCGTCCCGGTAAGCCGTCCAGGCTTGTCGTGACTTAAAATCACATCCCTGTGATTTTACCCCTGCAGGTATACAATTTTCAGCTGGCTCCAGAGGGAATAAATGCAAAACCCGGATAAATCTGAGCGGTAAATGAAAATAATTTTTTCATTAGACTCTGAAATAACTAAATACAGTCATTGCAAGCTCTCATTTAAGCCTGCAATCTAATATGTCAATTCAGATAAAAGCTACTACACACTACACGCTTTAAGTTTTTTCTTTTATTTGCGTGTATTGGCGTTCATTTGCGTTTTCATTTGTTTTAATCTTTTATTATGCAAATGCCTAGAACTGTTTCTTATCCTTAGTACTGCGGCTTAAATAAGTGCCATAAATAAGAGAATCCAATATAGTTTTTTTGCTTTTATACTCAAGCTATTAATTATACCGGCTTTACTAATCTCGACTCCAACATTAACTGCTTCATTCTGCTAACGGCTGCCTGTAAACCACAAAAGATGGATTCCGCAATTATTGCATGCCCAATGTTCAATTCTTTTATATGTGCGATAGCTGCAATCGCCTGAACATTATGGTAGTGCAAACCATGACCCGCATTTACCTGCAAGCCTAAATCATGCGCAACCTCTACTGCTTCGTGAATTTTTTTTAATTGCTTTAATGCCTCATCATTAGTTTGCGCATCCGCAAAATGCCCCGTATGTATTTCGATAACCGGAGCCCCACAACGCTTGGCAGCTTCAATCTGACTTAAATCTGCATCAATAAATAACGATACCCTCACGTCAGATTCTGCCAATTGAATGCAGGCATCTTTAATACGCTCTTCCTGGCTCACCACATCTAAACCGCCTTCGGTGGTGAGCTCTTCGCGACTTTCTGGCACCAGGCAACAATCCATAGGCTGAATTTTTTGAGCAAATGCCAGCATCTCATCGGTCACCGCCATTTCTAAATTCATATGCGTGAGCATAGATTCTTTAAGCATTTGCACATCATATTCCTGAATGTGCCGACGATCTTCGCGCAAGTGCAGAGTAATAGAATCGGCACCCGCCTGTTCAGCCTGGAGTGCTGCAAATACCGGGTTCGGGTATCGAGTACCGCGCGCCTGCCTTAAAGTAGCAACATGATCTATATTAACTCCCAGCAAAATCGGGCTTGAATCTGGCATTTCTATATCCTGTTTTAGTATGAGTGAGTATTTTATTAGATATACTCGCATCTTTAAATAGCCAAAGCCAATTCTTACATAAAACACAGCCATAGAACTCGCCAGACTTCTCTGCTATTGTCATTTACATAATTAAAATAATACCAACAGGAACGATCCGGTGTTTAAGCAGAAACTTTTTAGATACAGTCTAGGGCTATTAATCACATTCATTCTATTTGCAAATGCTAGCGGCATTATGCCTTTACGATTTGTTGAAACACTGGAAAACCTTTCTTACGATTTTCGCCTGCAGCTATCTCTACCGGCTGAAGTTGAGAAAAAAGTTGTCATTATTGATATTGATGAAAAAAGTTTGGCTGAAATTGGCCAATGGCCATGGGAACGAAATATACTGGCCAAAATAGTTGATCAGCTATTTGACCACTACAAAATTAAAGTACTCGGCTTTGATATTTTATTTGCCGAGAAAGATGAAGACCCTACTGATAAAATATTAACGCAACTCGCCAATAGCAGCATTTCAAACAGCGCCGATTTTAAACGTATCATTCATCAAAACCAGAACTTGATGCACCGTGATGAAACATTTGCGAATAGCCTGATAAATCGAAATACCGTATTAGGGGTGATCTTTAATCACCAGCAAAAAGATCTATCCAAGGGCAAACTGCCTCCTTCGATACCCAAGTTTACGCCTGAAATAATAAATACCTTTGCTTTTTTAAAAGCTATTGGATACACCGCAAATGTGCCTGACTTACAAAAAAATGCCGCATCGGGTGGTTTTTTTGATAACCCGTTAATTGATGAAGATGGTGTTTTTAGACGAGTACCGTTACTGCAGGCATACAATAATAAACTCTACCCTTCTCTAGCATTAGAAATCACTCGCGCTTCATTATCAAATAACACAATCAAACTCGGATATGGTTCTAGCGACGATGTGGAAGATAGCAAATCATTAGAATGGGTCTACGTTGGCGAAATTGCTATTCCGGTTGATGAGCATTCAGCGGTTATGGTTCCTTACCTCGGCCCTCAAAAAACATTTAACTATATTTCAGCCAGTGACATATTAAACAAATCAGTGCCCATAAATTTATTGAAAGATAAAATTGCAATTTTTGGCACCAGTGCAGCCGGCCTGCTCGACTTAAGAACAACACCACTTGAATCTGCTTACCCGGGTGTTGAAGTGCATGCCAATATTATTCAGGGAATTTTAGATCAAACTATAAAACACAAGCCCGAATACATGATTGGCTTTGAGATTTTACTGTTGTTTTTACTGGGTATTATTCTCACCATTGTTTTGCCATTGTTATCACCAAGCTGGAGCACCATCACAACTATATCCACCATTGGCATTGTGTTACTGCTCAATGATTATGCATGGAATCAGCTGATGGTTATTATGCCCGTTGCATCTCCACTTATATTAATTGTTTTGCTTTATACCATGAATATGAGTTATGGATTTTTTATTGAGTCCAGAGGCAAACGTCAGCTAACCCATTTATTTGGTCAATACGTTCCCCCTGACCTTGTTGATGAAATGAGCCGCAATCTGAAAAAAATAAATCTTGATGGAGAGATTCGCAACATGACGGTTCTGTTCACCGACGTGCGCGGCTTCACCAGCATTTCTGAAAATATGGAACCGAAAGAACTCACCACTTATATAAATGCCTTTCTCACACCACTTACCGAGGTGATTCATAAAAATCGAGGCACTATCGATAAGTATATGGGCGATGCAATCATGGCATTTTGGGGGGCACCTTTAAAAGATCCCCAGCACGGAAAAAATGCCTTAGTCGCCGGCTTAGAAATGTTAACTGCCATTAAGAAGCTAAATAAACATTTATCATCGAAGGGGCAGCCCGAATTAAAAATTGGCATCGGTATTAATACGGGTGAAATGAATGTGGGAAATAAAGGCTCCGAATTCCGTGTGGATTATACCGTGTTAGGTGATGCGGTTAATTTAGGCTCTCGACTGGAAGGCTTAACTAAAAATTATGGTGTTGATTTTATTGTGAATGAATCTACGCGCCATGAAGTGCCTGAATTTGAATATCGCATGCTGGATATTGTAAAAGTTAAAGGTAAAAATAAACCCGTAACTATTTATGAGCCCGTCGATTTTGTTGAAAAAGTTGACAAAGCCACACGTAAAAAAATTAAGGAGTTTCATCATGCAATTAAACTTTACCAACAACAAAACTGGGACAGTGCAGAGCAAGCTATTTTTCATTTAAGCCAGCAAGAACCCGAACGCTTAATTTATAAAATTTACCTCGATCGAATTGCATTCTTCCGCAGCAACCCTCCAGCTAAAGACTGGGATGGTGTATTTACCCATACCAGCAAATAAAACTCACAAATTTTATGCTACTTTCGAACTAACCCAAACGGGTTAGTCGCTCACAACTAAACTTAAATGTCCTTGTTTTATTAATAATAAAACGTTAAATAAATGCAATGTGATTCACAAATTCTATGTATAGCCAAACCGACTGTGATAAATCTCACAGATATTTCATCAACCTCTTTGTAGGATTCAACTTAATCTAAAACACATTTTCAAAGACCTATTACGATAAATGAAAGAACGCAATTCACAATACGATGTTTCCAACACCATAAAAGTCACTGACACTCAAGCCGTGTGTGATGCAGTATGCGATATTTATCATAGCTGTTATCTGGCAACTGATGACAGTCAAATTCGGCAGGCATTTGAAGATTTTGATAATTTATTTGAAGGCCATTACAGTGGCTTTAATGCTTGCGATACTTTCTATCACGACAAGCAACACACACTGGATATGACACTCGCTGTTGCACGCTTAATTGATGGGCACGAAAGGCAGAGCGATCGGGTACATACCTTCGGTGCAAAACTAACAACACTGACTATTATTACCGCCCTGTTTCATGACTCGGGTTACATACGTAAAACCCATGACCAAAAACATTACAACGGCGCGCAATACACCCCTATTCATGTTTCCCGCAGCGCCACTTTTTTAAGTAATTATTTACATATGGCTGGCATGCCGGAATTTGCCGATATTGCTGCCAACATGGTTCACTACACCGGTTATGAAGTTGCTCCGGACAAAATCAGGTTGCCCGATGCAAAACTTCACTTATTAGGTTATATGTTAGGCACCGCTGATTTGATTGCTCAAATGTCCGACCGGTGTTATTTAGAAAAATGTAAAGAAAGGTTATTCCCTGAGTTTGAGCTGGGTGGCATGACAAGCAGTCAGGGCGAAAAGGGACAATCTATTATTTTATTTGAATCAGCTGATGACCTTCTCATTAAAACGCCGACATTCTATAACGCTGAAGTTAAGAGCCGTTTAAATGATTTATTTCAACAGGTTTATAAATATGCAGAAGCTCACTTTGGCGACAGCAATCTATACTTAATTTATTTAGATAAAAATATTCAGCATATTGAATCACTTATTGCATCGAATAAACTCGATACACTACACCGCTTACCGCCTGAAAATCCGGGAACCAAACAGTTTTTAAAAACATATTAAATTTACAATACCGTAAAACTATCGTCCAACATTACACAACAGCTCATATGCAATAGTTTGCGCGCTTGCTGCCACCGCATCCACCGAAACATTCTCACCCCAGCATTCAACTTTATCACCGCACTGACATTTAATACCACGCAAATCGATTGCGATAGAGTCCATAGAAACTCGACCAATTAATTGACAGTGCTGAGCATTTACGGCCAAAGGTGCAGCAACAGCGTGTCGAGGGTAACCATCACCATAACCGATATTCACTATTCCGACCGGCATGTCCTGCGGGCAAACCCACTCATCGCCATACCCCACAGTTTGGCCTTTGCTTAACTGATTAATCGCAATTAATTCTGCATGCAAACTCATCACCGGTTTCAACTGTAGTTCGGCGGCGGTTTTATTTGCAAAAGGTGATGAGCCGTACAACATAATCCCTGGCCGTAACCAGTCTTGAGCGGGTAACCATTGATTTAGAATCGCAGCAGAATTAGACACACTCGTAACTGCGTTTTGATAACGGCACGACACACTCATAAACCGCTCAAGCTGTAACTGATTTGAAGCATGCGCTGGCTCATCTGCATTTGCAAAATGCGTCATTAAGCCGATTTGATTAATTACCCGATTATTATTTAAACGCTGATAACTAGCATCAACATCAGCCAGCTGAAACCCGATGCGCCCCATACCCGTATTTATTTTTAGCCAGATATCAATTGAAGCGTCTGATGTTTGCTGTTCGAGTATATCGAGTTGCCATTGCTGACTGATTGCGGGGCGTAAATTAAAATGAAAACATAATTCTAATTGCTGCGCATTTAAAAAACCCTGAAATATGCTAATCGGTTTATCAATACCATGCTCGCGTAATGCAATCGCCTCAGCTAACTGCGCCACCGCATAACCATCCGCATCAACCAGGCTATCAGCCACCTGCAACAATCCATGACCATAAGCATTGGCTTTTATTACCGGCATAATTTTACTGTCACCGGATATTTTTTTTAGTTGCTGAAAATTATGCTGTAGTGCAGACAAATCAATGGAAATATTTGCGGCACGATGACTTTTTTGTTTAAAGTCGCTCATCGATAAAATTATTCAAAACCCGCAGACGAATACATTTCGGGACTGTAGTTCTCAAACTTGGTGAACTGCCCAAGGAAGGTTAAGCGCGTTGTGCCAATCGGCCCATTACGCTGCTTGCCCACAATGATTTCAGCAATGCCTTTTTCGGTGGTTTCTTCGTTATACACTTCATCGCGATAAATAAATACAATCACATCCGCATCCTGCTCAATCGCTCCCGACTCACGCAAATCAGACATGACCGGGCGTTTATTGGGGCGCTGCTCCAAACTTCGATTGAGCTGTGATAATGCAATCACCGGCACTTCCAGCTCTTTCGCCAGCGCTTTTAGGCCACGGGAAATTTCAGATATTTCATTAGTACGGTTCTCAGATGAACCCGCCACCTGCATCAACTGCAGGTAATCGATTACGATTAAACCCAGACCATGCTCACGCTTTAAGCGTCGTGCCCGTGCCCGTAAATCGGTAGGGGATAATGCTGGAGTATCATCAATAAACACTTTGGCTTCAGATAAAAGTGACACCGCGGAGGTAATGCGCGGCCAGTCTTCATCATTGAGCTGACCGGTACGCAAGCGATGCTGATCAATGCGCCCCATCGAAGAAATCATCCGCATGGCCAGTGACTCCGCGGGCATTTCCATGCTGAAGATCGCCACCGAGATACCCTGCGCAATCGCTGCATTTTCGGCAATATTCATTGAGAAAGTGGTTTTACCCATAGAAGGTCGACCCGCCACAATGACCAAATCGCCCTTTTGCAAACCACTGGTTTGCTCATCAAAATCTTTAAAGCCGGTGGTGACCCCGGTGAGGGTGCCTTCCTGCTCAAACAGTTTATCAATTTGCTCAACGGTGCTGGTGAGCAACTGCTTAATGCCTTTAAAGCCCTGATTGGCACGGCTGCCCTGCTCGGCAATGGTAAATACCTGACGCTCTGCATCATCCAGTAATTCTTTACTGTCGCGGCCTTCGGGATTAAATGCACTGCCGGCAATATCGGTGCCGACTTCGATAAGCTGCCGAAACACCGAGCGCTCATGCACAATATCCGCATAAGCGCGGATATTCGCCGCACTCGGGGTTTCTTTTGCTAGCTGGCCTAAATACGCCAGACCACCTGCATCTTCCAGCTCGTGGGTTTTGGAAAGCTCATCGGATAGTGTGACCACATCGAAGGGCTTATCGGCGGCTTCTAATTTGGCAATGCTGCGAAAGATTAAACGATGATCGTGGCGATAAAAATCGACTTCACTGATGCGATCTGCAATCTGTTCCCACGCGCGTTTGTCCAGCATCAGTCCGCCCAGCACGGCCTGTTCGCCCTCAATTGAATGCGGCGGCACTTTTAAATTTTGTGTCGGGGCGTCGGCAACCTGATAGTTGTTGCTGGTGGGATAAGTTAAAGAATCGGGCATAATATTCGTGCAAGCTGAATGGTAGATTAGTTTGCCTTTTCAGGCGCAGGACTGCAATCTACTTTTTACTTAAATGTAACTATTTTTAATGTCTATTAAGATATGTCACTGCTGTCCCGTTAACTTTTTAAAGAAGAGCAGTTAAGCCCTTAATGCCAAGCTATGAAATAATTTTCAAAAATCTGGACATGAAATTTAACTTCATTACTCTGTCATACCTGCGAAGGCAGGTATCCAGTGTCTGTCGGTCTTTCAGAGCCACTAGATTCCTGCCTTCGCAGGAATGACGGCGCTATTTAGGTTAACGGGACAGCAATGAAGATATGTCTATTAAAATCACAGCGCCAAAAACGCGAATACACGCAAATTAGTTGACGGTCTCCCCTACTGGAAAAAGAGGGTGTATAGATATTTTAGTATCAAATCAGATTTAACAGAGTAGTCACCAGGGTGACGGGGAGATTTAAAGTCTTTCAGGTTAAAATATAGAGCAAGAAATACTGAAGCCATTTAAATCACCCTTAACCCCCCTTTATTCTAAGGGGGAGACTTTTGCTAAAGCCTTACACTAAAAGTGCATAGTTTTTACTAACGACCTAAAAAATAAAACGCCAGTATTTATTAGCATGCCTTTAGCGTACTGCATGAATTTACATTGGTCTTTTGCTTTTTAAATAACATATAATGCATAGTCCCTAACTCATAAATTAGTAAAATATGCCTGATTTAAAAGACGATCCCACGCTGACGCTAGCGTTAGACCTCATCTCCCGCGCCTCTGTCACCCCCGAGGATGAAGGCTGTCAGCCGTTAATGATTGAGCGCCTCGAAAAACTCGGCTTTGACATCGAAAAATTACGTTTTGCAGACGTCGATAATTTCTGGGCGCGCCGTAATACGGCAGGCCCATTACTGGTATTTGCCGGGCATACCGATGTAGTGCCCACCGGGCCGGTTGAAAAATGGGACGTACACCCGTTTAAACCTGAAATTATTGACGGGGTTTTATACGGCCGCGGCGCCGCAGACATGAAAGGCAGCCTCGCCTGCATGATTATTGCCTGCGAAAACTTCATTGCAGAGCACCCTGAGCACAAAGGCTCGATTGGTTTTTTAATTACCAGCGATGAAGAAGGCCCGTCTATAAACGGCACAGTTAAAGTGATTGAGCATCTGCAAGCACGTAATGAAAAGATCGACATGTGTTTAGTGGGCGAACCTTCCAGCACCAGTAAACTTGGCGACGTGGTTAAAAATGGCCGCCGCGGATCCTTGTCCGGCAACTTAACTATTCTTGGCAAACAGGGGCATGTGGCATATCCGCATCTGGCTGAAAATCCGATTCATACCTCCGCACCGGCACTCTCTGAACTTGCCGCTGAACAATGGGATCAGGGAAATGATTTTTTCCCCGCCACCAGCTTTCAAATATCCAATATTAACGCTGGCACCGGTGCCAACAATGTCATCCCCGGCGATTGTAAAATCATGTTTAATTTGCGCTTTTCCACCGAGGTGACCGAGACGCAGTTAAAGCAGCGCGTTGAAGCTATTCTCGATAAGCATAATTTAAATTACGAATTAGAATGGGTATTATCCGGCCATCCGTTTTTAACCCCTGCAGGTGAATTAGTAGAAGCCACCTGTAAAGCCATTAAAGATATTTGTGGATACGACACCGAACTGTCTACCGCTGGTGGCACATCGGACGGGCGTTTTATCGCACCCACCGGCGCACAGGTTTTAGAGCTTGGGCCTCTCAATGCAACCATTCACCAACTCAATGAAAATGTAAATGCCGATGATTTAATTATGCTATCAAAAATTTATCAGCGAATGATGGAGCATCTACTATTATAAAGAGTATATATTTCACTAAATAACTCGAAATATAAAAACAAAAATGAAACAGTAATAAAGCACCAATAAAACCCCCATAAAATATAAAGGGCCAATAAAAAATGAATCGCGAAAAAGTTGTCTTTAGTTTTTTTATGATACTGGCACTCACCCTAAACTTTGGTTTTTATGCCGGTGAAGTCGATAACCCGAACCACCACAATGTATACGAATTATTTGCGGTAATTATTGTTAACTTAATTGCTACGGTACTAAAATTTGGTGACCGTTCACAAATGGGCGCAATGTTACTTGCCACCAGTTTAGTGGCATTGGTGCAATTATTTTCCGCTTCAATCGTGTGGGCCTATGTGGTAAATATTCAAGGTAACCCAATGACACCCGACACCATGTCTACGATTATTTCATTAAGCGGTGGTGCGATGATTGCGAATTTTATTTCCGTTATATTGCTCATCATTGAAACCTCAATGATGCGTCACTAAGCTGCACGGCTAAAAACATGTCACTGGTGACGTCACTCATCATGCGCCAAATGCGCGTGCCCATTATTATTTTAATTATGGGTTATGCTATTTCTATTTTAGGTATGGTTATAGCCCCTGGTTTTGATGATCAGGGCAACCCCTGGCACATGTCATTTTTTGATGCGTTTTATTTTGTTAGCTACACCGCAACCACCATTGGCTTTGGTGAAATCCCCTACACATTTTCAAACGCGCAACGCACCTGGGCGCTTATTACTATTTATTTAACGGTAGTTGCCTGGTTTTACTCACTTGGAAAAATTGTTTCATTAGTGCAAGACCCGCTATTTCGTGAAGCTCTCAAAGAAAGTCAGTTTAAGCAGCAGCTCGAGCGCATTCCCGGCACCTTTATTTTAATTTGCGGTTTCGGCGAAACCGGTCATGCTTTAGCTAATGCGCTAACCGAACAAAACATTCACACGGTAGTGATCGATGAAAATAAAAACATCATTCAAACTCTGCCACTCGAAAATTTCTCGCTGGTTATTCCCGGTTATTTAGGTGATGCCCGTGATCCAGAAAAACTGATTCGTGCAGGTTTACAGGATAATAAATGTGCCGCTGTTATCGCGGTTACCGCATCCGATGAAACCAATTTAAAAATTGCCGTGACTAGCAAATTACTGCACCCGGACATTTGTGTTGTATGCCGTTCAGAGTTGGCAGAATTCGAAGATAATATGTTTTCTTTCGGCACCGAGTTTGTAGTAAACCCCTTTGAAACCTTCGCCAATATTTTTGCTATGGCCATGCACTCACCAGCTTTACATTTATTATATGACTGGCTGACCGGCGTGCCTAATGCAGATTTAACCAATCCTATTTATGTAAAAGAAGGCCACTGGATTATTTGTGGCTTTGGACGCTTTGGTTCTGACCTTTACAAGCAATTACTCAAAAGTGATGTACAGGTAACTATCATTGACCCGTCCATAGAAAAACGCGATGCATTTCTTAATCGACCTGAAAATAAAGGCAATGACTTTATTATCGGCACCGGTTTTGATGCACACACGCTAACAGTTGCGGGTGCTAGCGAAGCTGTAGGTTTAGTTTCCGGCACCGATAATGATTCTAATAATTTATCTATTATTATGACCGCTCGAGAGCTTAATCCAGATTTATTTATCGTTGCGCGCCACAATAAAAAATCTAATGAAAAATTATTCGCTGCCACGAATGCCAATTTAATCATGCAACCCAGTGAAATTATTGCACGTAAAATTCGCACATTATTAGTTTCTCCACTAATGATCGCATTTTTAAATAAAGCCAGAAACCAGGATCCTTCATGGGCGAATATCACCATCAGCCGAATCATGGGGGCTTTAGGTGAATCACTACCCAGCATCTGGACATTGCATGTAAATCAGGAGGAAGCCCGTGCGCTTTGTCAGGTATTGCATTTAGGCCGCGTGATTCGAGTGGGCAATTTATTACAGGATCCACGCCAAAAAGAAAATCAAATTGCAGCTGTGCCGTTAATGTTAAAACGTAACCAAAAACTATTATTGATGCCAACCAATGATATCGCCATAAAATCCGGCGACCAGATTTTATTTTGCGGCACCCCGAGTGCACTACGCAGCATGCAGTGGTCGCAAAATGATTTACACAGTTTAAATTACATTATGACGTATGAAGACACCCCCGATTCATTTGTCTGGCGCAAAATTCATCAATTTTTAAAACGCAATGAGCGCCGACACCGCCCACGGCAAAAGCGTCACTTAATGAAATAAGTCGTGCTGAACCTGCAATACAATGCCTTTTGAAACCTGTTCCGTTGGCTGCTATAATCCAGCCCAAATTGTCCCCGTAGCTCAGCAGGATAGAGCCACCGCCTCCTAAGCGGTAGGTCGGACGTTCGAATCGTCTCGGGGACGCCAATTTACACATACAAACCTGCATTTAAAATTTCAGGTAAAACGCCCTATACGGGCACCATTAGACTATAAAACAGATAGCAGAACCGTTAACGTTTTAAAACCGTTTTATAGACTTAACCACACAAGAGTAAATATCATGTCAGATAAAATATGCCTGGACACTAATCACGGAAAAATCATCATTGAACTGAATGCAGAAAAAGCCCCTATTTCTGCTGAAAACTTTTTAACCTATGTAAAAGAAGATTTTTTTAATAACACGATCTTTCACCGTGTTATCCCGGGTTTTATGATTCAGGGCGGTGGATTTATAGAAGGCATGGAGCAAAAAGAAACTAATGCGAATATCAAAAATGAAGCCGACAATGGTTTGGAAAATAAACGTGGCACACTCGCTATGGCACGTACGCCTGACCCGGATTCTGCCAGCTCACAATTCTTTATTAATCTTAAAGACAACGACTTTTTAAATTACAGCGCACCCACTTCACAGGGCTGGGGCTACGCCGTGTTTGGTGAGGTTGTAGAAGGAATGGATGTTGTAGACAGTATTGCACAGGTTGCAACCGGCAATCACATGGGCCACGGTGACGTACCCGTTGAAGCGGTTGTGATTAACAGCGCCACACTGGTTTAGGTAATCATAGATGGCCAAGCATCTATTTATTTCCGACCTGCATCTGGCACCGGAGCGCCCTGACATTATTAAACTCTTTATCGAGTTTTTAAATAATCAGGCCACGCAGGCCGAATCACTTTATATTCTCGGTGATTTTGTTGAGTACTGGTTAGGTGATGATGATAATGCGCAGGGTTTAAATCAGGTGTTTGATGCCATGAAACAATGCGCAGATAATGGTTTAAAAATATATTTGATGCATGGCAATCGTGATTTTTTAATGGGCGAAAAACTCGCAGCACGTTGTGGCAGCGAGTTAATTCACGAACCTTATATTGCAAATTTTGATAATGTGCCGGTGTTGTTATTACACGGGGATATTTTATGCACTGATGATTTGCGTTATCAGGAATTACGCTTAATGCTTAGAAACCCAGCGTGGCAAGCAGACTTTTTAAGCAAGCCACTCGCAGAACGTGAACAGATGGCACTGGCATTACGCAAACAAAGCAAAGAAGAAACGCAGCTTAAAAGCAGTGATATTATGGACGTGAATGCAACAGCTGTTAATGATGCTTTTACTGATAATAACGTTTCTATAATAATTCATGGCCACACCCACCGCCCCGCTATTCACAATAGCGAAGTAAATAACAAACCGTTAACCCGTATTGTATTGGGTGACTGGTATTCACAGGGCAGCGTACTTGAACTGGATAGCCTTGATAACTTTAATCTAAAAACTTTCGATTAAGGCCAGATATAATTTCTTAAAGTCGTTCACTACCATTTTTGTTCATATAATGTACAATTAATGCACAAAAACAATATTATTCAAATCTAACAGCTATAACATCTGCTCTATAAGCAATGTTCAAATGAAAAAAACATTTTCACTCTACCGAAGAATACTTGCTCGTCATTGCTATGTTGATTTGATTTTTATAAAAAATATTTAATTATCAACTACTTTAAACTATGTCTAATCGCGGTATACCAGGCTATAAAATTCTAAAATTAATTGGTAAAGGGGGCACCTCTAAGGTCTTTCTCGCCATACAAATATCGGTTGGTCGAACGATAGCGATCAAAGTTTTAGCCAAAGAACTTTCACAGGATGCAGATTTTAGCCGCCAATTTCTTAAAGAAGCTAACTGCGGCGTACTTAATCACCCCAATATTATTACTATTCATGATGCCGGCGAGAGCAATGGGCATTTATATATTGCGATGGAGCATCTGCTCGGCGGCGATTTAAAAGTAAAAATGCAACAGGGCATGGATGAACACGAGGTTGTTCGTGTAATAAAGCAAGTTGCGCATGCACTTAGGCATGCTCACAATAATAACTTTACTCACCGTGACATTAAACCGGGTAATATTTTATTTGATGAGCACGATAATGCGATTCTCGCTGACTTCGGCATCGCTAAAACCATACGCTTTGCCGAAGATAATTCAATCATTGGTGGATTTATCGGCACACCTAACTACATTAGCCCCGAGCAAGTTTCCGAGCAACCGGTCGATCACCGTACTGATTTATATAGTTTAGGCGTAGTGTATTACGAAATTTTAACCGGTATAAAACCCTTTATTGCAGATTCAACATACACTTTAATTTTTAAACACTTAAAAGAGCCGGTTCCAGAATTAGCTGAAAAATTCAAAAACCATCAACCCATTATAAATAAATTACTGGAAAAAAATCCTGCGGATCGCTATCAAAGTGCTGACGAGTTAATCAAAGACTTAAATTCAATAAACCAGCCAAAACCTGTCGTCCAGCCTGCACCAGCAAAAAAAACATTTAGCAACACTTTACGAGCCATAAGCGTTTTAGTGACTTTGTTAATTGCATTATCTTCGGTACTTTATACGCAATATAAACCTGAAAAAATCAGCTCACGCTCACAGCCATTACTTATTAATAAGTCATCTGCCGATAAAAAAATTATTGAAAAACTTGAACAAGACATAAAGAAAACAGCTGCTCAAAACGCTCGCCTTGAACAGCAAAGACTTAATTTTGAAAAACGGTCATCTCACCTGACTAATGCATCCAGATTTCTGGGGCTAAACCAGCTAACTAGCCCTGAAAAAGAAAATGCCTTATTTGAATTCCAACAGGTTCTCGCCTTAGATAAAGACAATACACAAGCAAAGTACGGCATTCAATACATCATCAACCACTACAAAGAAATGGCAAACACCTCAAAGAAAAATGAAAAGTTTGATGACAGCCTTAATTATATTGACACAGGCTTAAGCATAAACAACAAAGACACTGAATTTCTGGCCATGCGCGAAGAGGTTAGCGCACTGCTTAACCATCAAACTGATAATAAAAAAATAACCAGCGGTTTGCGTCGAGCTGACCGATTTATTCAAAAGAACAGATTAATAGATGCCAAACTAGAGTTGAATGAACTTAACAGACTATATAAAAATAACAAAAAAATAACGACTAAACTGGCTTCTGTAAAAAAACAGATAAAGCGTGAAAAGTATATCAGGCACACACTACAAGCTTCAAACGAGCTATTAAGCGATGATTATTTATCCGAGCTAAATATCAGTGAAGCCTGTGAAAACAGTTACAGTCTTTTAAAACTGAACCCCGAAAACAAAGACATTAATGAAATAATAAATACCTGTGCCTACCAGTATTTAAAACTCGCGAAACAAACGAGGTCTACAGAAGCTGCAATAGAGCTTACTGAAACTGGTTTATACTATAGCCCGACCAATCCCGAGCTTTCCCAATATCTACAGGAGCTTCTAACCTCTGAACCGGTCAACACCAATTAACATCTGCATTAGCTTCTCGTAATTTTCAGTTGATTCTAAAATGTTTTATATTCTTTATAAGCCTCAGGTAATTTAAATAATTTCAAATCTGATTCAATGTATTTAAAATCATTTAACAGCTTAGTGTAATCGCGGCTATAACTAATTTTTACTGGTAAGCCTATTTTATAATAATCACCCGCATGATAAACCTGATCCACTAAAAAGCAGGGTGTCTGCATGTCTTTAGGCGTATTACTTAATGTTGCAACCTGCTGGCCAGATAAAATCTGCTGATACTGATGCAATATTTTCATTTCTTTTGCATGAATGTTTTTAATTAAAAACACATCGGTACAGACTTTTTTACCAGCAGAAACAGTATAAGAAAACACCGTTTTATTCTGTATTTTTGGTGCAGCGCTCATCACGCCTTGCTTTACTGAAACTTTAAAATCAAATTCAGGCCGGGCCCACGCATTATTCTCAATTTTTAAAATGGTTTGATCATCATGGTTTACGCTGTAAATTGTTTTTTTATTAACATCAAATAAAACAAAATCCGCCTTATCATTTCCATTATCGATTCGGATAAATTTATCGTTAATAAGGTAACGCATAGATTGCACACCCGCACCCACTTCTATCTCATCGTAATAAAGCGCAAAACTTTTTAATTTTTCTGCGGCAACTGCCGATGAAAAAACAAAAACAATAAAAAACAAACTCACAATTTTTTGCATACTATAAATCTCTAATAACTTTTAAATTTCAAGCGCATTCAAATCGGCAATTTCATCGGCTGAAAAACCCGCCTGCAAGCGGGCAATTTCATCAAATGGGCCGCGCAATGAGCCCTTCATATAATCCTGAATTAATTGCTTAAAGGTATCGCGGTAATCTATGCCCCGCTGTTCACACAAATATTTAAACCAGTGACTCCCAATTGCCACATGCCCGATTTCATCACGATGTATAATCTCTAAATAGCCAATAAATTCCTCATCTTTTGACTGTGCGAGTTTTTTTAAAATGCCGGGGGTTACATCCAGCCCACGCGCTTCTAACACGCGTGGCACTAGCGCCATGCGAATCATAACATCGTGAGCCGTAAGCTGCGCCATTTCCCACAAACCATTATGCGCTTTGAAATCACCGTATTTTGCATCACGTTTATGTAAATAAGATTCGAGCAGGGTGTAATGATAAGCCTCTTCAGAGGCGACTTTTAACCAGTCAGCATAATAAGCTTCCGGCATATTATTAAAGCGATACACCGCATCCAGCGCCAGATTAATCGCATTAAATTCAATATGTGCCAGCGCATGACATAATATCACCCTTCCCTCATCTGTGTTCATGCTGCGCCGGGAAACTTCTCGTGGTGCAACTAGATCAGGTTTTTCGGGTCGGCCGACTGTTCCAATTTCCGGTGCTTTAAAATTTGAATCAATTTGCAGTTTTCCGGCGCACCAATCTTTATAAAGCGCTTGCGTAAGCGCTACTTTTTTCGTGGGATCACAGGCATCTAAACATTCAGCCGTGCGCTGAAAAAGTGAACTCTGCAATGATGATGTATTAGATAATAACGACATGTGAGATAACTCTTAAATTTAGTATATCTCTGCTTGAGGGGAAGTTCTTACAGCCATTTATCATTTATTGTTATACCTGCACAAGCAGGTATAACAAACAGGCAGGTATAACAAACATTCAACTTTAATAAACGTTATTTAGGCGTCCAAACACCAAACGCATCTTGCGCGGGTGGTGCAACCGGTGGCTTCTGCGCTTCCATATAATCAAACACATGCTTCATAAAGCCGCTTAAATCTTCCAGTGCATCCTGCTTGTTCATCTGCGCATTATCAATATTAGAAAGCATCATGCCCGCTGCCGCAACCAGATATTGCATCGACATTACGTCGTCTTCAGTGCGTGGGTCCTGCTTTTTTAGCGCATCGCGCAAGTCAGCCATTAATTCGGGCGATAGTTGAATACCGTCATCACTCATTTTATTTTTCCTGAAATTAGTTCAAAATGGGGTTATTGGCGGTGCATTCTACAGCAAAGCCCCGGACTATTTCATTCCAAATTATCAGGGATTAATCAAATAATGTATAAACTTTGCGTATTTATTCCCGAAAGCCACCTGCAGAAAGTTAAGGACGCTATGTTTAGCGCCGGTGCCGGTAAAATCGGCAACTATGACCACTGCTGCTGGCAAACCCACGGCCAGGGGCAGTTTCGCCCGTTACCCGATAGCCAGCCCCACATTGGAACCATTGGTGAAATTGAATTTATTGATGAAGTTAAAGTCGAACTGGTGGTTTCGAACGAACAAATTAAAACGGTTATTGAAAGCATGAAACTCGCCCACCCCTACGAAGAACCTGCCTATGATGCCTGGCAACTGGCCGAGCTTTAAAAACCAACAGGATATGCTAATATTCGATGCCAGACACTGAATTCGCTCAGGCGATGCAAACAACCACATTAATCACGGAGAAAAACTATGTACGGTTTTAACGTAACAATTGAAGCAACAATGCAGGCAGCAGAAGAAAAAGTACGCGAAGCCCTCGCCGCAGAAGGTTTTGGCGTGCTCACTGAAATTGACGTGCAAAAAGTCATGAAAGCCAAGCTGGATGTTGACCGCAGCGGCTATAAAATTCTTGGCGCATGTAACCCTAATCTGGCCCACGAAGCTATCGAAGCTGAGCCCGATATTGGCCTGCTACTGCCTTGCAATGTGCTGCTGCGCGAAGAAGATGGCGGTAAAGTGAATGTGAGCTTTATGGATCCGGTTGCGGTTCTGGGCATGGTAGATAATCCAAAAGTTAACGAAGTTGCACCTGTAGTGCAGGGCAAACTTAAAAATGTTGCTGCCAGCCTTTAACCTTTTATAAACCTTTAAAACGGAAATCAATACGTGATTATTAAACCCAAAACCCGCGGCTTTATTTGCACCACCACTCACCCCACTGGTTGCGAAGCCAATGTTGCCGAACAGATTGCGCGCGTTAAAAAAGACGGTGCAATCGATAACGCGCCAAAAAATGTGCTGGTGATTGGTGCATCCACCGGTTACGGATTAGCCTCACGTATTACCGCCGCATTTGGTGGCGGTGCCGCCACCCTCGGCATATTTTTAGAAAAACCCGCCAGAGAAACCAAGCCCGGTTCCGCCGGCTGGTATAACTCTGCGGCGTTTGAAAAAGCCGCCCACGCCGAAGGCCTGTATGCAAAAAGCATTAATGGCGACGCCTTCTCAAATGAAATGCGCAGCAAAGCCATTGAAACCATTAAGCAGGACATGGGCAAAATTGACCTGGTGGTTTACTCACTGGCGTCCCCGGTGCGCAAAATGCCGGACAGTGGCGAAGTGATTCGCTCGGTGTTAAAACCGATTGGCGAAGTTTATAAAGCCACCGCCATCGACACCAGCAAAGACACTATTATTAATGCCGAAATAGAGCCAGCCACTGAAGACGAAATAAAAGATACCGTCACCGTAATGGGCGGCCAGGACTGGGAACTGTGGATTAACGCACTCAAAGATGCAGACGTTTTAGCCGACGGTGTAAAAACCGTTTCATACGGTTACATCGGCACCGAAATCACCTGGCCCATTTACTGGCACGGCGCGCTTGGCAAAGCCAAAGAAGATATGGATCGTGCAGCAGGCGTATTACGCGAAACATTAAGCAGCGTAAACGGCAGTGCCAATATGGCAATTCTGAAAAGTGTAGTAACTCAGGCGTCCGCCGCCATTCCGGTGATGCCGCTGTATTTAGCCATGGGCTTTAAAGTGATGAAAGAGCTAAACATTCACGAAGGCTGCATCGAACAGATTAACCGCATGTTTCGCACTCAACTTTATAAAAACGGCGACGTACAGTTAGATGACAACGCACGCATTCGCATGGACGACTGGGAACTGCGCGATGATGTACAGAATAAAGTTAAAGCGATTTGGCCGGAAGTGACCAGCGAAAATTTATATGAGCTGTCTGATTATCAGGGCTATAAAGATGAGTTTTTAAAACTGTTCGGCTTCGGTGTTGATGGCGTAGATTATGAAGCAGACGTAAATCCACTGGTTGAGTTTGAGCCGATAACACTTTAGCAACCCAGCACCATAGGCGTTAGCTTTAGCTGACGCCTACCCTGTTAAAATACTGCACATTAAGTTTTTCTACCCACATGTGTCATCGACTCATACAACGTAACAAACACAATAATATCTACTGTTGGTACAGCATTTAATATCAACTACACCCCATAATCTTACATGCATATTATGTGACACCCTTCATTCTTAATCTATTCACACATATAATAAAATACTGTATATTAATCATTAGGGATAACTCATAAGGGAATATATTGATGATTAAACCATCTTTTACCACACTTAAATCTAACTACACCACCGACTCTACAAATATTCATACTTGCTCAATGCATTTTCCAAACACTTGCGCAATTAGAATGAGTGAAGCACTTTTTAAAACTAATTCTAAATTTTTAGATGAATTCAAAAAATCAGGTAAAAACAAATGCCCTCATGGTTATATGAGAGGTGCTCAGGATTTAGCATCGATACTTGCTCAACCTCAAGTTCTGGGAATTAGAACAAAAGGCTGGAATGCTCAAGTAAATGGTAGCGCACCAAAAGATGCCGGTAACAAAACAGGCATTATATGTTATATGAATATCCCAGGATTTAATGGCCAGGGGCACATTGACTTATGGGATAACGGCATGCCAATTGGTGATGAATATTGGGATGCTAAAACAATTTGGCTATGGGCTTTACTATGAAACTTATTACACAATCTATAATTTATTTATATGTATTAATTGGTGGGGTTAATTCTATTCATGCTGAAACCTTAGAGATACAGGGGAGTAAAATAGAGCTCTTAAATAACTGTCGACTAAACGTCACTTATCCCAACCAGGAAAATAAAATACTCAAATTAAGTTTACCTGATAACGCACCCTGTAAAATTGTAAACCATACCAACACAAATATAATTCAGCTTGAACAAGTCACTAATTATTATTTGTTTCTGATTGAATCTACCTCACTTATCAACAATAAATGCCAGAGCATATATACCGCTATTGCCGTTTCTAATAAAGGAGGCATAGTTTCTACCCCTGGCACCAAAAGAAGTAGTAGTTGTGGAATTGGTAGAGAAAGAAAGGTTTTTGAAACCTTTGCATATAAAATGAAAATACTTAAATAAACATAAAAAAACTAAAACATATTAAATACCGGCTAACAACGCCTACCATGTTTAAAATACTGCACGTTAAGTTTTTCTACCCACATGTGTCACCGATTCATAAAACGCTACCGACACAATAATCAAGCCACCGATAATAATGCCAATTGTTGGTTCCTCATTTAAAATCAACCACGCAAAACCCGCTGCCGCCAAAGGCTGCAAACAACTAATCATCGCTATTGATTTTGCAGGAATATGCTTCAGGCTAAACGACAGTAAACTATGCGCCATTGCCGTACTAATAGCGCCCAGTATTAATAGCAACAACCAGTCATTACGCTTAAGTGATTGCACAGCATCAACATCAACAAACAAAACCAGCATGCATGCAATGGCAATCACCTGATGCAAAATCAAACTATCTGATGCAACGTCGGGATGATTATATTTTTGTAATAAATTTCTAATAGAAAATAACAAAGCTGAAATCACACCCCAAAACGCACCCTGCATAGCCGCACTATCAAACTGATTTAAATCGTCACCAACCATAATTGCAATACCTGAAAACACGACAGCGGCAGCAAACACATCAGCTAACTGAATAGATTTTTTGTTAAATAGCGGTTCTAAAAAAACGGTAATAACCGGATAGGTAAAAAGCGATAGCATACCAATAGCAACCGTAGACACCTGCATCGAGTGATAAAAACTCACCCAATGCAAACCCAGAATAATGCCTACACTATAAACACCCAAATACTCTTTTAAGTTACTTAGGCGTAATCCACGCTTACGCGACAATGCAAAAACCAACAAAGCAAGTGCCGCCAACACACTGCGCAACTGAGTAACCGACACCGCGTCTAGTGGAATTAATTTAGAGAACAGGCCATTGAGTGAAAGTAAAAGTACGGCAATATATAAAATACTTAAGCCGTGTTTAGAGTCTGACATAATTATTGCACTGCAATGAATCGGGCTGGCTATTATATAGTAAGACGTAAAACGAAATCACTCACTTTGCAGCATATCAGGATGCACCCGATAAACGCCTTTGCGCACTCGAAACAAAAATTTCGTACGGGTCAGGTTTTGTCGCCCGGGTTCAATCGTCGCCGCCGGTAAAAACGAATTAATATAATCGGTTTTAATATCATTAAAAACAGATTTAAATTCCTTCAGGGTAAACACAATCCCCTGATCTTCAATTGTACCCAGCTCACCATTAATGAGTGCCTCGATAAACCGGTCTTTAAGTAACCCCTTTGTCTTATTCATATTTATCCTTACTAAAATCAATGTGAAAAACACTTAAAAAACTATCGCCTCCTTTACGTCATACCAGCATGTTTCTAGCTGGTATCCAGTGACTTTAGGTAATGCAACAGAACACCAGCACCACACTACCCCTAAAAAGAAAAAGAAAAAGAAAACGCAAATGAGCGCAAATGAACGCAAATAAACGCGAAAATAAATCA
>Ga0316205_10000596_pt1 | contig 62026 bp, 41 predicted proteins | sample 3monthpyrite_MG_FD_204941 | JGI IMG/M metagenome (GOLD analysis project Ga0316205, IMG submission 204941) | Microbial mat bacterial communities from mineral coupon in-situ incubated in ocean water Damariscotta River, Maine, United States -... | ecosystem: Environmental > Aquatic > Marine >...
CGCTTGCCGGATCCGTGGTAACTACCGTTGGGGCAATACCGGCTGTGGTAAAACTCCACACTTTATTTGTTGCCAGCGCTACCCCATTGGCATCCGTTACCGCTGTGGTGATGGTTGCCGTGTACACGGTATTTTCAACTAAATCTGCCGCGGGTGTAAATATCGCTTGATTCGCGTTCCAGGTAATGGCACCTGTAACTGGCGTGGTGCCGGCTTTCACACTGAACGTGGCACTGGTTACGCTGCTTTGGTCCATTGCTTCGCTGAAGCTGGCTTTAACCGTGCTGTTAACCGCAACATCCGTGGCGTCGCTTGCCGGATCCGCAATAACTACCGTTGGTGCAATGGCGAGTGTTGTAAAATTCCAAATTTTATTTTCACCCAATGCATTTCCATTGATATCGGTAACTGCCGTAGTGATCGTTGCGGTGTAAACTGTATTTTCATTAAATTCTGTTGTAGGGGTGAATTTCACCTGATTCACATTCCAGGAAATAACACCCGCGATTGGCGTGGAGCCCGCTTTCACAGTGAACGTGGTGTTGGTTACAGTGCTTTGATCCATTGCTTCACTAAAGCTGACATTAACTGTACTGTTAACAGCAACATCAGTCGCGTTGTTTGCTGGTATTGTCGGCTCAAGCACAATTGGGGCAACGCCTTCAGTGATAAAGCTCCAAACAATATTACTCTCTAAAGCAACGCCATGAGTATCAGTTACCGCTGTCGTAATTGTAATTGTATAAAGCGTATTTTCAATTAAATCAGCGGTAGGTACAAAATTAACTCTCCTTCCATTCCATGAAAAATCACCAGCAACAGAATTATTATTGTTGTCTTTCACAAAGAAGCTACTGCTATCAACCGTGGCTTGATCCATATTTTCACTGAATCTAGCACTAATTACTGAATCCAATGAAACATCAATTGCATCACTTACAGGTGTCAGCACTTCAACAACGGGTGGAGTCGATATTGTAGTAAAACTCCATGAGTTATTTTCTGCTAAAAATACACCATTAGCATCTGTCACACGATTAGTAACAGTTACCGTATAATTTGTATTTTCAACCAAAACCGCATCTGGAGTGAATGTAAGTTCATTTTGATTCCAACTAAAACTACCACTAACTGAGACATTTTTACCGTCTTTAACATTAAAAGTAGAATCCGTAACTGAGCTTTCAGCCATGGTTTCGCTAAAACCAACTTTAATGGCACTATTCAAAGCAACACCTATCGCACCATCCTGAGGTGAAACTGCATCAATAACAGGTGGTGTAGCTACCGTTGTAAAACTCCATTCTTTATTCACGGATAGCGCAACGCCATTTTCGTCTTCTACTGCAGTGGTTATTGCAACCGTATAAACCGTATTTTCTATCAAGTCGACCCCTGGAGAGAAGATCGCTTGGTTTCCAATCCAACTGATAATACCGGCTATCGGTGTACTACCTGTTTTAACGCTAAAAGTTGAAGGGGTTACCGTTGATTCATCCATTGCTTCGCTAAAGTTTGCTTGGATCACACTATTAAGAGCAACATCTACTGCGCCTTCTTGAGGCGAAACAGTATCAATGGCAGGTGGCGTAGCTAACGTTGTAAAACTCCACACTTTATTTGCAGACAGTGCAACACCGTTTGCATCTGTTACAGCAGTGGTAATCGTTACCGTATAAACCGTATTTTCTATTAGATTTGATGCAGGTGTAAAATTAGCTTGATTGCCATTCCAACTAATAATGCCAGCTATAGGTGTATTACCTGCTTTAACGCTAAAGGTTGAAGTGTTTACTGTTAATTCATCCATCACTTCACTGAAATTAGCTTTAACTACACTATCTAATTCAATATCGATAGCATTATTGGCTGGTGTAGTTGGCTCGACAACAGTGGGAGGTATTCCTGCTGTAGTAAAACTCCAAATGTTATCTTGCTCTAACGCATTGCCTTTTTCATCTGTCACCGCAGTACTAATAATGACGGTATAGGTAGTATTTTCAATCAATTCACTCACAGGCGTGAATACAACTCGATTACCTTGCATAACAATAGTACCGTCAACCAGTATATTGTCAGCACTCATTACGGTAAAATTATTTTCGTTAAGCGTTGCTACATCCATAGTCTCATTAAATGTCGCTCTAATATCTTTTGATAAAGCCACGTTAATTGCTCCATCTGGTGGAGACATAGACCTAACAACTGGACTTGTATAATCACCTACATTTAGTAATTTACCAGGCGTAATTACCAAGGAATTCGCATTAAGAGAATCATCTGTTAAATTTGAACTTACTTCAAATAAATAATTAGTTTCACTATCAAGCTCTTCTTCCGGATTTAAGATCACAACAGTTCTTTCTTGAAGATCTATCGATATATTGGAAACATTTAATGCAGGACTAACTATATTTCCATCTATTGAAAGGTTGAAATTCGAGGCAATGATATTATCTAAATCCATACCTTCTGAAAAAGTTACTGTAATATTTGGCTGACGAGGCAATCGATCGTTAACTCTTTCAGGAACGCTAATTTCCACCACAGTAGGTTTAGTTTCATCTGCAGTTTTAAATGTCCATGGGGAAATTGGCGTTAGCGGTTGTAAATTCGCATCCTTTGCAATTGATGGGTCTATAATTACTTCATAGTCACTTTCTTCGCTCAAAGGAGAAGCTGGCTCAAAAACTAGCGTGTTATTTTCAACTCCATCTCTAGTTTCAAAATTACTAACTCCAAACACCTCTTCAGAGGGGCCAGTTGCAGAAACCAACATGAGTTTGAACGCCAAAATAGTTTCATCTACATCCATAGGTTCATCAAAGGTTACTTCAACATTACTGTTTATACTAACATTTGGAGATCCCAGCACTGGACTTTGGGATATCACTTTGGGACCAATAGTATCGTTCGTTTTAAACTGCCATATCGGAGGATCTGAGAGTTGATTCCCTGCCAAATCCGTAATACCAGTATTTAGTGTTACCGTATAGTCAGCCAAATTATCCAATTCAATACTTGGCGTAAAAGTAAAACCAAAACCATTACTATTAGTAAATTCCCCGGCAATCGGACCACCTTCACCGCCATCTTTCACGACGATAAATGTATTAGAATTGACACTCGAAATATTTATTGCTTCATCAAACGTCACATCAATTGTCGATGAACGCAAATACCTTTCTGAGTTTGTACCTGACAAATCAAATGGCGCTTTCCGAATAACTGTCGGATTGACAAAATCACCAATAGTAAAGTTTCTTAACCCAACCGGGTTTAGCGGATTACCAGTAATATCAAACAACAATTCATGATTAACAGAACTGCTATAAGATTCACCATCTGTTAACTCTAACCCAGAATTCAATAATGACAATGTTGCGACAGTATTATTTTCAGACCACTGTACATTCAAGAAAATTTCAGATTCATCAGTTAGTGAATTCAAGGTAAAAGCAGATGCAACCAATTCAGTTTCTGTAATATCAATTGGCTCATCAAATAAAACTGTCCAAACAGGCTTTCTCGATACTCGACTAAGAGAATCAAGTGTTGGTGAATTAATAATACCATTGGGCGCAGTAAAGTCACCCACGGTAATTTCAACTGCATTAACTGGCGTCAATGGATTTAATCCACCATCCAATACATTTGCTGTAACTATGCTAAATTCATAGTTAATCTGCTCCTCCAGCTCAACAATAGGACTAACAACCACCAACCTATTTTCTTCTTCATCGATCGAAAACCACTCAACATCCACATCGGTAATAACATCGTCATCAACATTCTTTAGAATAAAAGCTTCATCATTTGCACTAACTGATTCACTTAATCGAATTGTAAAAACTGGAATTTTGGAAACACGATTTAACGCATCTAATTCAATAGAATCAATATTAGCAGTTGGCGGGGTAAAATCTCCGATAGTAAAAGACCAGCTAAGGTCTGCTAAATTATTACCGTATAAATCTTTAATATTTGATACTAAATGAACAGAATACACCGCTTGCTCAATAAGGTTATTTAACAAAGTTAACTTAACGGATTCAACACCTTCAACTTCAGCAGCACCCACAGATTCGATTGCTGTATCCACACTAATTGCCGTGGCCACTTTATTCCCCTGACCATCTGTTAGAAATACTGTATTAGAATTAACACTTTCAACATTAAGTAATTCCGAAAAACCAATAATAAACTGATGATCTACCGCTACACCTGTTGCATCGATTTGTGGAGATCGAGAACTAATTTCTGGCGAGGTTTTATCATCAGTCGTAAATACCCATGAATACGGAGCACTAATTTTTTGACCCGAAGCATCAAATATATTTGATGTCACATTTACTTTATATTCTGATTTTTCTAATAATTCATTATTTGGAACTAAGCTTATTTGACCGCCGTCAACAATAGTTGTCGCAGCAACTTTCTTATTTGAGGCAACATGAGTAATAAAAAATGTTTCATCAGAAACGGTTGAAGCGTCTATCAATTCATCTGCTAAGAAATTTACTATTATATTCGAGGTGCTAGGCACAAAGAATTGATCATTTAATGGAAATGTAGACTGAACTTCTGGAGCCAAGGTATCACCAGAGGTAAATGACCAAGAATATGAATCAGCCATTGAATTTCCAGCAAGATCTTTTACTTCTGTTGTAGCTACAACATTAATATTTGTATTTTGAAGAAAGTTATTACTTGGGGTAAACCTAATTTCATTTGCGATGACACTCACATCACCTTCAACAATACTGCCATTTTGAGTCACTTTTATAAATTTATCTTGATCTTTTAGGTTCAGAGATTCACTAAAACTCACGGAAATCGTTGCATTTATGGCGACATTTATTGCATTACTTGCAGGAAACTCAGACGCGAGTTCTACAACTGGCAGTGTAATATCACCAGTAGAAAACTCCTCAATGTAATCAGAATTTAACGGTTTCAGGTCTTCATCTTGGATATTTTTCTTAACAGTTAGCGTATATCCTGTCTGTTCCGTCAATACTTGCGAAGGTGTGAACACTAAAGTTTTTTCATCTTGTATTAAAATACTGCCATTCACACCATTGTTTATGGATATTGAATCATCTGAAACACTACTTGCAATAATGGCTTCGGAAAATACGACGATAATATTGGTACTTGGCGCTACACCCGAACCATTAGCTAACGGTACAAACGTTACGCTTGTTACTTCAGGAGCAGCTTGATCAGAAGAATTTGTTTCAAATTTCCAAGAAAAAGTATCTAATGTATTTCCTGCCAAATCTTTTGCGTTTTGGATTTTCGCTTCAAACTCAGATCCAGCTTCTAACAATTTATTTTTTTCAAGTATTTTAAAAGTAGCAACACGGTTTTTATATTGAATATCGCCTACAACTAAATTACCTGTTTTTAAGTTAGTTAAAGTAAATTGCGCGTTTGTTAATGTACTCGCATCCATGTCCTCTGAAAAAGTCACTTGGACATCACGTGTAATGGGTATTAATGTATTATTTGTCGGTTTTTCCTGCTCTACTTCAGGTGCTTCGTTATCAACACCACCACCCGTTGTAAAACGCCAAGAATGATCTGGCATTTGATTTCCAGCATCATCAGTAATTCCCGAAATAATGACGATATATTCCGTATTTGGTAATAATTCATTATTATTACTAGGTATTCTCGGTGTTAATGTGACGATATTGCCACTAGGAGATAATAAGCCATTAATCTTTTGCCCAGCTTGCCCAGAAGTTTTATCAACCTCAAACAAACCAAAACCATTTACAGAAGTTGCACTAATTGGCTCATTGAATGTTACGCTAATTCCCGCATTTAATACCACTCCTACTTCATTCTCGGCAGGTACCGTCGATTCAAGTTTAGGTATCGTTTGATCATTACCAATTTCAGTTTTAAATTCTAAAGTATAATTACGTACAAATTGTTCAGTTATGTTTGTTGAAAAATCATTTGCGATTATTAATTTATAATCAACATTATTTCTGAGTGGATTGGTTGGAATAAAAATTACTTTATTGTCTTCAACAGTCAAATCACCTTCAACATCAAGACCGCTAACTAAATCAGATAAGGTAATTTTTTCTGGAGAAATGCTTTCAAGGTCTATGCTAGATGTTACAGTGACAATGATTGAAGTATTAACTTCTACACCAGTTGCATTGTTTGCAGGAACAGTACTAATAACTGAAAATTCATCAGTTCCTGTTTGGCCGCCACCACAGGCCGTCAAAACAAAAACTAATAACATGAGTACAACAATATTAAACCGAAATTTCATTCTATTTCCTGCAATTTATATTTATCATGTTTTCTTGTTGATAGACTTCTATCTACAAGTTCTATATGAGAAACAAGCTAACGATGTAAGCTATTATTATTTTTGAAGGACAAATGGATTAGCTGGTTTTCAATTACGGCTAAACATGAGCCATTTAGCAATGGCTGTATTAATTGCACATAGTGCTAAATTCAAATTATTTAACACTTAAATGATTGAATTTATTGCCATCCCAAGCGGATATATCATCCCTAACTTATTGATTATTCTTAATTTATAAATAGCCCTAAATTTTACTTATTATTTTATAGCTAATCGACATTCCCTTACCAAGTATTTTCGAAACAAATTAGACAGCATTCAGTAAATATTTTCACTATTTTTATGATTAAATTTCGAAATACAATTTTGCGGCGGAGAGAATTGAGTATAAAGAGAAATTTGGTCGGGACGAGAGGATTTGAACCTCCGACCCCTACAACCCCATTGTAGTGCGCTACCAAGCTGCGCTACGTCCCGACGCGGGCATGATTATATATCAAGACATTAAATTACGCCAAAGGAGAATCAAGGTATTTAAACGAAAAATACACGCTAAGCGTGTATTAAATAGGACAAATTTTATTGTGCTAACTTAGGCCTTTAAAGCAACAAGTAAATCTTCTAATTCCTGACAAAGGTCATTAACCAAGTCATTGCTAGCAGCTTTGCTAACGGGCGCTTCAGCAATTTTTTCTACGGGACCGCTGAGTTTTTGTCTAGCACCACCTATCGTAAAGCCTTGCTCATAAAGTAAGCCGCGGATAGTGCGAATCATTTGAACATCATGCTGTTGATAGTAACGACGGTTGCCCCTGCGTTTAGCAGGTTTTAACTGTGGAAACTCCTGCTCCCAGTAACGCAGCACATGAGGCTTAACTGCGCATAACTCACTTACTTCACCAATGGTAAAGTAACGTTTACTGGGTATCGACGGGAGCTCCGGATTGACCTTCGTTTTTCTGCTCGGTACTTCCAGCATAGGCTTCCACTCTTGCTTTTAGTTTTTGCCCTGGACGAAAAGTCACCACTCGGCGCGCAGAAATTGGAATTTCTTCGCCGGTTTTAGGATTTCTACCTGGGCGTTGCGTTTTATCTCTTAATGTAAAATTACCAAACCCTGATAATTTTACACTGGTGTTGCTTTCTAACGCACAACGGACTTCTTCAAAAAAGATATCTACTAAATCTTTAGCTTCGCGTTTATTCAAACCTAGTTCTTCGAACAAACGTTCGGCCATGTCTGCTTTTGTTAATGCCATGTGACTATTCTCTCAAAGTTGCACCAATAGAATCATGTAGCGAAACCAAGATTTTCTGGATGATCTTCTCGACGTCTTCATCAGTCATCGTTTTAGTATCATCCTGGATGGTTAGAGATAGAGCCAAACTCTTAGAGCCGTCAACTACACCCTTTCCATAATAAATATCAAAGATTTCCGCACCTTGCAAGTGTTTACCACCCGATTCGTTAACTTTGGCAAATACCATGCCGGCTGTTACCTTATCTTCGACAACTAAAGCTAAATCTCGTTTAATTGATGGAAACTTTGAAACGGATTTATATTGAGGAATCATTCCCTTATCCAAACTAGTATAGGTCAATTCGAACAAGAATACAGGTGTATTTAAACCTAATTTTTGTTGAATTGCGGGGTGTAAAGCACCTAACCAACCCAAAACCTCACTTCCAGACAAAATTTGAGCAGATTGACCAGGATGCAATGCTGTGTGTTTTTCTGACACAAACTGAAATTTATCCGCACCACCCTTAAGATTCAGTAGCGATTCAATGTCATTTTTCACATCAAAAAAATCAATTTTACGTGTTTCAGCAGCCCATTGTGTCGTCATTACCTGACCCATGGCTAAACCAGCAATGACTGTTTCTTGACGAATTTCATCATCTGACTGAATGAATCGCTTGCCAATTTCAAATAATCGAATACGATTTTGTTGTCGAGCTTGATTATGCTCCGCCGCTTTCAACAAGCTAGACCACAATGTTGTTCGCATAACCGACATATCTGAAGATATGGGATTAGCCAATTCAATCGCTTGATTTTCAGGATCGAGCAATTGCTGGATTTCTTTATCCACAAAACTGTAGGTAATCGCTTCCTGATAATCATGATCAACCAGCAATTGGCGAATTTTTCGCTTGGTTACTTGAGCTTCTGGCTCATCAACAAACTTTAAATTTGCACTCGGTAAAGAGGTTGGTAAATTGTTATATCCATATACTCGACCAATTTCTTCGATCAAATCTGCCTCAATGGCAATATCAAATCGGTAATCTGGCGCTGTAACCAACCAACCTGAATTGTTCGTCTGCCAGCTCATACCCAAGCGAGTCAGAATATTTTCCACCTGCGAATCTTCTACCGTTAAACCGAGCACCCTTTTTAAGCGTTCTTTTCGAAATGTAATCTGTTCACGTACTGGAAGGTGAGACTCATCAGATACCTCGGTAATCGGTCCTGCTAACCCACCAGCAATATCCAGAATTAATTGAGTTGCTCGTTCCATAGCAGTCGTTTGTAGATTAAAATCGACACCACGCTCAAATCGATAAGATGAGTCTGTCTGCATACCAAATTGACGCGCTTTGCCACGAATCGTATCGGGCTGAAAATAAGCACATTCTAGAAATATATCCTGTGTTTCAGCTGTTACGGAGCTCTCCAAACCACCCATAACACCTGCAAAAGCTAGCGCTTTTTTGCTATCAGCAATAACTAAAATATTTTCATCTAGCGTCACTTCTGATTCATCAAGTAATTTTAGTTTTTCACCTTTGTTCGCTTTACGCACAACTATTTTTTGGTCTAACTTGGCTAAATCAAAAGCATGCATGGGCTGCCCAAGCTCGAGTAACACATAGTTAGTCACATCCACTGTAGGGCTTAAACTGCGTAATCCAGCACGTCGTAGTCTTTCCTGCATCCAAATAGGGGTTTCTGCTTGAGGATTAATACCCTTGATCACTCGTCCTTGATAACGAGGACAATCAGACGTTGCTTCAACTTGAATTTCAAAAGTTTCATCTGAACTAGGAACAACTTTGGGATTTTCTTGCACCAACAACTCTGAATCATTTAACACGCCCACTTCACGAGCAATACCAGCAACACTCAAGCAATCACCTCGATTTGGCGTAAAATCGACTTCAATGACCTGATCATTCAATGACAAATATTCTCGAATATCTTGCCCAACTGGTGCATCTTGTGGCAAGAGCAACAAGCCTTCTGCTGATTCAGCTATACCAATTTCTTTGGCAGAGCACAGCATACCAAATGACTCCACACCTCGTAATTTAGCCTTTTTAATTTTAAAGTCACCGGGTAATGTTGCACCGATGATTGCAGTTGGTACCTTCACACCTTTTGCAACATTATTCGCACCGCAAATGATGGAAAGATTTTCAGCGTGACCAACATTAACCTGACACATATTTAGGCGATCAGCTTCTGGGTGTGGTTCTAACTCAACCACTTCTCCAATTAACACCTGATCAAATGCCGGCGCAGCAGGCTCTACAGAGTCTACTTCAAGGCCAGCCATAGTCAGTTGCTCGGCTAAAGTTTCAGTATCTACGCTGGGGTTTACCCATTCACGTATCCATTGCTCACTGAATTTCATTTGTATATTTCCAGTTTTTATAAAAATTTCCGGATCGCGCGATCGCTATATCCAGATTAGATAATTGATTAATTAAATTGGGAGAGAAAACGCAAATCATTTTCAAACATTAAACGTAAATCATTGATACCGTAACGCAACATTGCCAAACGATCAGCACCCATTCCAAAAGCGTATCCTGTGTATTTTTCATTATCTACGCCCACATTTGATAGAACCTGCGGATGCACCATGCCACAACCACCCACTTCCAACCAACCCGAACCACTGCATACCCGGCAGCCATCACCACCACACATAACACACTGAATATCAACTTCAGCTGAAGGCTCAGTAAAAGGAAAATAAGATGGTCGAAACCGCAATTGCAAATCATCCACTTCAAAAAAGTGACGCATAAATTCAACTAAAGTGCCTTTCAAATCGGCAAAACTCACATTTTCGTCTACCAATAAACCTTCTACTTGGTGAAACATTGGAGTATGTGTAATATCGAAATCACATCGATAAACGCGACCAGAGGAAATAATTCTAAATGGTGGTTTCGAATCTTCCATTACGCGAATTTGCACAGATGATGTTTGCGTACGTAATAAAGTTTGTGCATTAAAATAAAAGGTATCTTGCATTGCACGTGCTGGATGATTATCAGGAATATTCAACGCTTCAAAATTATGATAGTCATCTTCAATTTCCGGCCCATCAGCAGTCATGAAACCTTGCCCATGAAAGAACGATTCAATACGCTCAATGGTTTTAGTCACCGGATGTAAACCCGCTGACTTCATACCTCGCCCTGGCAACGTGACATCAATCGATTCAGATTCGAGCTTCTTCTGCAAAGCGAGATCTTGTAAAAAGTGTTTACGAGTTTCTATCGCTTTCTGCAAAGCTTGCTTAGCTTTATTAATCGACTGACCAACTTCTTTTCGTTGCTCAGCAGGCACGTCTTTTAGCGCCTTTAATTGCTCTGTCAGCGTACCTTTTTTTCCGAGATACTGAACACGCACCTGATCCAATGCCGCTGCATCTTCTGAAGCATCAATCGCAGATTGTGCCTCTTTTAATAGACCATCAATATCAATTGACATTTTTATTACACTTTCTTAATTAAATTAGATTTGCACAGATATTATTGAATTATCCGGGTATAAACAAAAAAAGGGAAGGTTTTCACCTTCCCTTTTTTTGATAGGTATTACATGAACCCGCTTGTTAAGCAGCAAGTCCAGCTTTAGCCACTTCAGCAATACGCGAAAAACCGGGTTTATCGTGTACTGCAATATCAGCTAAGACTTTACGATCAATCATCACATTTGATTTTTTCAAACCATTAATGAAACGACTATAAGACATTTCATTCATACGCGCCGCTGCGTTAATGCGAGCAATCCATAATGCGCGAAATTGACGTTTTCTTTGTCTACGGTCACGATATGCATATTGACCTGCTTTAGTGACAGCTTGTTTAGCTACTCGAAATACACGACTACGCGCACCTGAATAACCTTTTGCCAGTTTTAATACTTTTTTATGACGTCTTCTAGCTGTTACGCCACGTTTAACTCTTGCCATTTTATTTGCCTCTCAGAATCTGTTTTATGTAAGTGGGTAATCGACTAGCGGTACGGCAGCATGCGATGAATTAATACAATATCAGACTCATGTACAGACAATGGTGAGCGCAACTGACGCTTACGTTTTGTACTTTTCTTAGTCAGGATGTGGCTACGGTGAGATTGACCACGTTTAACACGGCCCTTAGCCGTGACTCTGAAGCGCTTTTTCGCGCTACTACAAGGTTTCATTTTTGGCATTAGATGCTCCAAATTTTCTTCTATTTTATTAAGTAGGCAGGTAACTGATATAAGCTAAAAATCAATTTCTCGAGGACTTCAGCCCTCACCCGTTCTACCACTATTTACCGCTTTTTCCTAAAAGCAGCTTGTAACTACTCAGAGTGTTTAGATTTTGTTTCGTATAGTGTGATCTAAAGTGCGCATTTCACATGTGTGAATGAAGCACTTTAGGTCACAGTACGGAGCAAAAGATGAACGCTCTGTGTAGTTACTGGTTACTTGCCCTTTTTGGGGGCAATTACCATCACCATTTGTCGGCCTTCCATTCTAGGATATTGCTCGACGGTGCCGATTTCTGTCAGATCTTTCTCAACACGTTGAAGCAGATTTCTGCCCAACTCTTGATGAGCCATTTCACGGCCTCGAAATCGTAAAGTAATTTTTGCTCTATCCCCGTCATTTAAAAAACGCACCAGGTTCCGCAATTTAACCTGATAATCCCCTTCTTCTGTACCGGGGCGGAATTTAATTTCTTTTACGTGTGTCTGCTTCTGCTTTTTCTTCGCCAGTTGTTTCTTTTTCTGCTCTTCGAAGACGTATTTACCATAATCCATGATTCGGCAAACCGGCGGTTCAGCGTTGGGGGAAACTTCAACCAGGTCTAAATCTGACTCTTCCGCCTCTTCAATAGCGGCAGCGATATCAACTACACCCTTTTGCTCACCCTCGGCGTCAATCAATCTGACCTGAGGTACAGTAATTTCTTCGTTTAATCGAACTTCACGTTTGCCAGCAGCGATGGCTTTTTCTCCTAAGCAGTTCGGCCACGTTTCGCAATTTCGTCAGTAAGGAATTGGGTAAATGCATCGATTGTCATCGTACCTAGGTCTTCACCTCCGCGCGTTCGTACAGCCACAGACTCGTTGGTCACTTCTTTGTCACCAACAACTAATAAATATGGCACACGTTGTAATGTGTGCTCGCGAATTTTAAATCCGATCTTCTCATTTCTCAAGTCGGAATTCACTCTGAATCCTTGTTTTTGAAGCTTTTCTTGTACTTTTTCCACATATTGGGCCTGTTTGTCAGTAATATTGACAATTACTGCCTGAACTGGCGCCAACCAAGGTGGAAATGCGCCGGCATAATTCTCAATAAGAATACCGATAAATCGTTCCAAAGAACCCAAAATAGCTCGGTGTAACATGACAGGAACTTGTTTGCTTCCATCTTCTGCGATGAAATGTGCACCTAAACGACCCGGCATGGAAAAATCTACCTGAATGGTACCGCATTGCCATACTCGGTCCAGGCAATCCTTCAAAGAGAACTCAATTTTAGGCCCATAAAATGCGCCTTCTCCTGGTTGCAACTCCCATTCCAATCCTTTGTTATTTAATGCAGTTTCGAGGGCACTTTCTGCTTTATCCCAATCTTCCTCAGAACCTACCCGTTTTTCAGGACGGGTAGAGAGCTTAATGATGATCTCTTCAAAACCAAAATCCGCATACACACTGTATAACAGATCAATAAATGAAGAGACTTCTGATTGAATCTGCCCTTCAGTACAAAAGATATGGGCATCGTCCTGAGTAAATCCACGCACTCGCATCAAACCGTGCAAAGTGCCTGAAGGTTCGTTTCGATAACAAGAACCAAACTCAGCCATACGTAAAGGCAAATCACGATAACTACGCAAACCCTGATTGTAAATTTGTACATGACAAGGACAGTTCATGGGTTTAATTGCATATTCACGGTTTTCAGATTGAGTTGTGAACATATCGTCTTTGAATTTTTCCCAATGACCTGATTTTTCCCACAAAGATCGATCGGCGATCTGCGGTGTTTTTACTTCTTGATAATTGTGCTTACGTAAAACCTGCCTTACGTAAGCTTCAACTTCACGATAAACCGCCCAACCTTTATCATGCCAAAACACCATGCCAGGAGATTCTTCCTGCATGTGAAATAAATCCAACTGCTTTGATAGTTTTCGGTGGTCGCGTTTTTCGGCTTCATCTAATCGGTGCAAATAGGATTTTAAATCTTTTTTATTACCCCAGGCCGTACCATAAACCCGCTGCAACATTTCATTATTGGAGTCACCGCGCCAATAGGCGCCAGCAAGTTTCATCAGTTTAAATGATTTTAATTTACCGGTTGATGGCACATGTGGACCACGACATAAATCGATAAAGTCACCCTGCTCGTACAAACCTATTTCTTGATCTTCAGGAATACTGGCAATGATTTCTGCTTTATACTTTTCACCCATATCAGTGAAAAATGTTACCGCTTCATCACGACCCATAACTTTGCGGTTAATCGGAATATCTGCTTTTACCAATTCAGCCATTTTCTTTTCAATGGCAGCCATATCTTCTGGACTGAACGTATTTGCATAAGCAAAATCGTAATAGAAACCATTATCAATAACTGGGCCAATCGTGACTTGTGCGTCAGGAAATAATTGCTTAACCGCCTGCGCTAATAAATGCGCTGTAGAATGACGAATGACATCCAAGCCTTCTTCATCACGATCAGTAATAATACTCAAGGCAACATCATTTTCGATAAGGTACGACGCATCAAGAACCGCATCATTAATCTTACCCGCTAAAGTTGCTTTTGCGAGACCAGGACCAATATCAGCTGCGACATCCATAATCGAAACAGCTTGATCAAAAGAACGTTGAGAACCATCGGGGAGTGTTATAACGGGCATTTCTATATTCCATCATTCAGTGGTGATCCCTACTAAAGACCACGTGAAAATTAACTAAAAAAGGCACCGCTCTTTTGAAAGAAGCGATGCCTAATATTGGTAGGCGCGATCGGATTCGAACCAACGACCCCCACCATGTCAAGGTGGTGCTCTAACCAACTGAGCTACGCGCCTGTAAAATCAGGGGGCGAACTGTATCATAGGCTTACAACACTTATCAATACGCGCACAAAAAAAGCGGCCAGTCGTACATTCCTTATACGTCTGGCCGCCCACACATCCATTTAATAAAAGTAACTACCTTGTTAAAAAAAGACTAAATCCCAATGTCTTCATCTTGTAATCGACGCAACTCGTCCCGAACTTTAGCTGCTTCTTCAAATTCCATGTTTTTAGCGAGTTTGTGCATTTTTTGTTCAAGGCCTTTCATCTTTTTAGCCATTTGAGCCGGTGTGAGATGCTCATAACCTGCTGAAACTTCCGCAACTTTGCCAAAATAACCTTTTTTCCCGCCATCCGCGCCATATGCACCTTCCATAATGTCCTGAACCGGCTTAGAAATACCAGTAGGTGTAATATTGTGCTTTTCGTTGTAGGTTACTTGTTTTGCCCGTCGCCGATCGGTTTCATCAATGGCTTTTTTCATTGAATTGGTTATTCTGTCAGCATACATCAATACACGGCCATTGATGTTTCTGGCTGCGCGACCAATAGTCTGTATTAAGGAACGTTCAGAACGTAAAAAACCTTCCTTATCAGCATCTAAAATGGCAACCAGTGATACTTCGGGTAAATCCAACCCTTCTCTGAGTAAATTAATACCAACCAACACATCGAACTCGCCCAAACGCAGATCTCGCAAAATTTCCATACGTTCAACCGTATCTATATCTGAGTGTAAGTATCTCACCCGAATACCATGCTCGGAATAATAGTCCGTTAAATTTTCAGACATGCGTTTTGTTAAAGTGGTCACTAATACACGTTCGTTATTTTTAATGACTTTATTAATTTCGGAGAGCAAATCATCAACTTGAATCGCTACTGGGCGAATAGTTATCTCAGGATCCACCAATCCCGTCGGTCGAATCACCTGCTCCACAACTGCGCCAGAATGTTCAGCTTCATAAGTACTGGGTGTCGCAGAAATATAGACAGTCTGAGGCATCAGTTTTTCAAATTCTTCAAACCGTAATGGACGATTGTCCAGCGCCGAAGGTAAACGAAAACCATACTCTACAAGCGTTTCTTTTCGCGAACGGTCACCTTTGTACATAGCGCCTATTTGCGGCACTGTTACATGACTTTCATCTATAAACAACAACGCATTTTTTGGCAAATATTCCAATAACGTTGGTGGCGCTTCACCAGATTTTCTACCTGACAAATAACGTGAATAATTTTCAATGCCGCTGCAATAACCCAGCTCCACCATCATCTCTATATCCATTTTCACACGCTGTTCAATACGCTGGGCTTCAACCAGTTTATTCACCGAATAAAGCTGTTTTAAACGTTCTTGTAACTCATCTTTAATGTCATCGATAACATTTAAAGTCGTATCGCGTGAAGTCACATAGTGGCTCGATGGATAAATCGTTAAACGAGGTAATCTTCTCGTCACTTCACCGGTTAATGGATCAAAATAAGAGAGAGATTCAATTTCATCATCAAACAATTCAACGCGTACCGCGTCACGCTCGGATTCAGCAGGATAAATATCAATAACATCACCGCGTACTCGAAACGTCCCACGATACAATTCCACGTCATTACGCTTATACTGTAAATCCGCCAAACGGCGCAGCAAATCACGCTGATTCATTTGCTCGCCACGATCTAGATGCAATACCATCTTCAAATAGGCTTGAGGATCACCTAAGCCATAAATGGCAGAAACTGAAGCGATAACAATGGTATCTTCGCGATCCAATAGCGCTTTAGTTGCAGACAAGCGCATTTGCTCAATATGATCATTAACCGAGGAGTCTTTTTCAATAAAGGTATCTGACGCTGGCACATAAGCTTCAGGCTGATAATAATCGTAATAAGAAACAAAATACTCTACGGAATTATGCGGAAAGAAATCTTTCATTTCCCCATACAACTGCGCCGCTAGGGTTTTATTAGGCGCCATAAAAATTGCCGGCCGCTGCAGGGTTTGAATCACATTCGCAGCAGTAAATGTTTTACCTGAGCCAGTCACACCCAGCATGGTCATACCCGCTTCACCAGCGTTTATCCCCTCCACCAACTGCTGGATTGCTTCGGGCTGGTCACCAGAAGGTGTAAATTTTGTCACTAACTCAAATTTTTTACCCATATTTGAACTTTACCAACCTAATAATCAATGAAATGTATGGTAATATTTTGGAAACAATCACTTCTAGAGGATATTTGCTTGGACTTCAAACTCTCACAGCGCGCAAAAAATCTCAAACCTTCCCCTACACTTGCCGTAACCGCACGAGCCGCGGCATTAAAAGCAGCCGGCAAGGATATCATAGGTCTTGGTGCCGGAGAGCCGGATTTTGATACGCCCGATTTTATCAAAACAGCAGCCAACAAAGCTATCGAACAAGGTTTGACCAAATATACCGCCGTTGATGGTACCGTTGAGCTTAAACAAGCTATTATCAATAAACTCAAACGTGATAACCAACAAGACTATAACCTAGAACAGATATTAGTCTCTTGTGGCGGCAAACACAGTTTTTACAATCTCACCCAAGCATTACTGGATAAAGGCGATGAAGTTATTGTTCCCGCACCCTACTGGGTTTCTTACCCACCCATGGTTGAGTTAACTGAAGCAACACCTGTCATTATTGAGGCAAGCGCAGCGCAAGGTTTTAAAATAAGCCCTGAACAACTAAGTAATGCGATTACAGAGAAAACTCGCATGTTAATTATAAATAGCCCATCTAATCCAACTGGTGCTGTTTATTCAGAAGTCGAATTACGCGCACTTGCTGATGTGTTAAAAAACCACCCAAACATCTTAGTTGTTTCTGATGACATATATGAGGCCATCGTCTGGAATGTAAAGCCTTACTGCAATATTTTAAGTGTTGCACCGGAATTATATGATCAAACCATGATCCTGAATGGTGTATCTAAAGCTTATAGTATGACAGGCTGGCGAATTGGTTATGCAGCAGGACCAGCAAGCATCATAAAAGCCATGAAAACGATTCAATCTCAGAGCACTTCAAATCCAGCATCTATTTCACAAGCTGCAGCAGCTTGTGCCTTAGATAGCGATCAAAGTTGCATTCATACTATGCTAGATGCATTTATTGAAAGACATAATAAAGTTCATCCATTAATGGATGCTTTGCCAGGCGTTAGCTGTAATCCTGCTCAAGGCGCATTTTATCTTTTTCCCGATTTCAGCAAAGCCATTGCGGCTACGGATGGCGTAAATAATGATATTGAGATGGGTGAGTATCTCCTCGAACACGCTGGAGTAGCTCTAGTACCTGGCTCAGCGTTTGGCTCGCCGGGATTTATGCGTTTATCCTTCGCAACATCCATGGAGAATCTTGAAGAAGCGCTAAAACGGTTAAAAAAGACTCTTTCGAGCAATTGATTCATCATATAAAACACTGAGAAGTAAGGAAATCTGTAGAAAATCAATACAACAGCAAATATTTTGCTGATAGCTGTTGACCACATTAAGCCGCATCAGTAAGATACGCGCTCTACTATTCCCCGATAGCTCAGTTGGTAGAGCAAATGACTGTTAATCATTGGGTCACTGGTTCGAGTCCGGTTCGGGGAGCCATATAAAACGAAGCCTATCGATATATTCGATGGGCTTTTTTATTCCCAGATTCCAGCAAATATCATCTATTAAAAAACACTATCTTTCATGAATTGTTTTTTTCATTTCCTCTAATAGACCCTAACTCTTACTCGGAAAAAATAACCTTTTCATTGCAGCTTATAAATTGCAAAATACCATCGCAACAATTTCCTAATTATTTTTCCGATCAGAGATGATTATCATTAAATGGGATTTAATTTTTTGGAATTTACGCTTGATGTATTATCACTACCAATACTGAAAAAGTAACGCTAAACTAAAAAACTTAATTCAGGAAATTTTAATAAAGCGACAATCAACACATGAAAAATCAATTTTCTTAATTCAATTTCTAAGAACTAACAAATCTAACTCGTTAGATTAAATAAAAGTTATTCTGCAACATCCAGATAATTAAACTAAATTCACCATCTGATTTATCTGACTTCATTACTGATACAATAAAAAATATTTCTCTTCTCATCAATACAATAAAACCAGGTTAAATATCTTTACTTAACCTCTACTATCAATCATTTAGGTCAATTACTGCAATTAAGTTTCCTATCTTCATTAATTCTTCATCTCAGTATATTAGATTTGCCAGTTAACTAACTCTTAGAGCTCGAATTAGAAAATTTGCCAAACTGGACTTCAATCAAATAAGCCGGGCTTAAACTTTAACAATAATGACAGTATGCATATGAAAATTAATACAATTAAAAAAACAACTTATCTAATATCAATTCTTACTGGCTTGCTACTTAGTGGCTGTAGCAATGAAAATATTGATAACACATCATCAAATGAAGCGCCCGAATTTATCGATTTTCAAAATGTAAATGTCATGGACGGCGTTTCAAATGTTGCTACGCTCAAAGCACTGGATCCTGAAGGTGACGATATAATATTTGATATCTACGGGGGCCCCGATGCCAGCTTGTTTGTCATAGATCCGGAAACAGGTGTATTAAGGTTTATATCCTCCCCAACTGCATCTATTCCAAAAGATGCGGATCAAAATAATGTTTTCAATATAGAAGTGAGTGTTAGCGACAATATCTCCACCGTTATACGCGACATAGAAATCACGCTGGCAGACCCATCAAACCAAGCACCATATTTTGTTAGCAAAAGTTCTATTACAGCCACTATTGGACTCATTTCCATTACAACTTTAGTAGCGAATGATCCGAACAACGACGTTTTACATTATTCTATCAGTGGTGGAGCTGATGCTACACTATTTATTATAGACCCAATAAGCGGCAACTTAAGCTTTAAATCTCTTCCAAACCCAACTACGCCTGGTGATGCAAATCAAGACAATATCTATTCAATCGAAGTCAGCGTGAGTGATGGAAATATCAGTGCAACACAAATCTTCGCAATAACTTTTTTAAAAGCAATTGATGATGCTCTCTATAATGCAGCGGATGAATTTCGCGGAGGTCGTTTATATGATAAATGGTGGAATGTTAAAAATATCGCCATGCCAACAGATAATAATCCAATTTGGGATGCCGTCATTGCTCAACTACCTGATAATCAAAATGGCAGCAACGGTGGCCAATGGCGCTGTAAAGAGTGTCATGGCTGGGACTATAAAGGTGCAGATGGCGCATATGATCAAAACAGTAGTCACTATACCGGTATCAAGGGTATAAACAATATAAATGCTCTTGAAGTGTTTAACATGATCGAAAATGGTAATGTAACTTTTGGATCCACTCAAAATATCCCACATAGCTTCGCTGCCAATAACAAACTTAATACCAATGATATTTACGATCTTACCAAATTTATCGTCAAAATTGCTTCAACAAATACTGCAAATCCATCATTAGGCGATGTCGATAGAGGTAAACTAATCTTTAATCAAGTACCAACTCCTAATCCTACAAGTTGGAGTTGCGATTCAGGCGGCTGTCATACCGATACTTCTTCTACTAGCCTAACTAAAATCATCGAGGTTGCCCAAGAAAATCCACAAGAATTTCTACACAAAGTCCGCTTTGGTGCTCCAATAGGCGCTATGCCGTTTGGCATGAATGTAACGGATGCCCAGGATATTCGTGCTTTTGTAGCTGCAGGCGCTGGTACAACAAATACCGACAATAGTAATTTTGATCCAAATATTTATGCCAATACAAGTCGAGCTGCCGTCGTCCATGGCGGTAAAATATATGACAAATGGTGGCAAATAACAGCTAATTCGACCGAACCCACTACCACAAATACCCGTTGGCCAGCTAGCAATACAACTATTATCGGCTCAAGCACTTGGCGTTGTAAAGAATGTCACGGCTGGGACTATCGCGGCGCCGATGGCGCTTATGCTTCGGGAAAACACGCAACCGGATTCAATGGAATTGTCAATACCAACAACTTTACTATGCGATACCCCGACGCGGCCAGCGTATATACATTTTTAAAAGAAAATGCCAATCACGGATTTAGTGGTTTTTTTACTGATTCTGAATACTATGCTTTGACCAAATTCATTATGACTATGCGAGCTGAAGTAAACACCGGTTTATCATCCATTGACTTTATTGATGACAATACAAAACTTGCAACAAATGGTGCTGATGCTAATAGTGGAAAAACTCTATTTGAAACTTCCAACAGTATTTCTTGTAGCAATAGCAGTTGTCATGGCGCAGATGGAAAAATGATTGATTTCAATGATAAGGATCTTTCTACTACACCCAATACATTCATTCACAACATTGCACAAGAAAACCCTTGGGAGTTTATTCACAAAGCCCGGTTTGGTGACGCAGGTACATTTATGCCTACTTTATATGATGCCAACGACGCATCTGTCACAACAATTAATGTAGCCGCTGATATTTTGGCATATGCTCAAAGCAATCTGGTACCAGATATAAAACGCGCTGGACGACTTTATGATAAATGGTGGAATGTCGATGGCATTCTTGATGCGAATGTTCCTGCCACACGCAACCAAACATGGGTAAATAATGCAGGTACAACAGATGCAACTATCGTCTCTGACTCTTCAACCTGGCGCTGCAAGGAATGTCACGGCTGGGACTATCAAGGTGTAGATGGTGCCTATGGGTATAATGGCGATACAACTGGCAAACACTATTCAGGCATACCTGGCTTTATCCCATCACTGAATACCACAAATAAAGATAAAGCTTCCATTTTTGAAGCCATTAAAAATGGTGTCGCTAGCAGCCAACTAGTAGATCATAATTTTGGCAGATTTTTAAATGATAGTGACATTAACTTAATCGCAGAATTCATCACGGATGAATCACTGGGAGTGCCAAAATTGGCTTCCACTTACAATGCTTTTCTAACAAATGGCAATCCAATTCAAGGAAAAACCATTTATGAAAGTACGACACCTGGAAATTGCATTAGTTGTCATGGCTCAAATGGAACGCTAATTCCAACAGTCGATACTAGTGCCGTTGCTAATGACAATCCACAGGAATTTATACATAAAGTTCGTTATGGTCACCCAGATAGTAGCATGCTACCCACAAGTAACGGCTTTACAGGCTTAAATTTATCAATGGCTAGTGATGTATTGGCATATTCTAAAACACTAAACTCGGGAACTAATCCTACTTATAATTACGCAACAGCAGATATTGTCCGAGGTGGCCGCTTATATGACAAATGGTGGAAAGAAATGCAAGCTGCCGATAGTACAGTACAAGCACCAACTGCACTTAATCCTCTCTGGACCCAACGTAGTGCCAATGTGCCTGACTTTCCAGACACATATTCAGAAACTAAAAAAATTGAGACCTCCTGGCGTTGTAAAAATTGCCATGGATGGGATTACAAAGGTATTGGTTTTGAAACTGGTACACCTTCTTCTACCAGTGCAGATAACTTATTTCATAAAGTTAAACTTAGACGAGAGGTGACTTTTGCTGACAATGAAGTAGGACTGCAAAATCATTTTTATGAATGGATAAAATCTGGATTAGGTGGCAGCGTACATAAATTTGGAGAAGTAAGTGACACCATACCCTCCCCCATGTCCGATAGGGAACTATGGGATTTAACGAAATTCTTGCTCGAGGATGGATTAATCGATACTGAATCAAATATTCTGACATCGGGTATCGCAGTTGGTACAAACAACATTAACGGAGCGGGTTTGTACATTGGTTCAATTAATGTCGATGTTAACTGCGTTGCTTGTCATGGAGCCGATGGCTCAACAGCTCCGCCCATTGACCAAGGTGGCAGTGGCGAAGCACTAGATATATTTCGAATATCTTCGTCTAACGAGAATCCTTGGGAATTTATTCATAAGACTCGATTTGGCCAGCCAGGAACTAGTATGCCGGGTATCTTTGATGTAAATACACTTAGCAATCAAGATGCGTTTGATATATTAGGTTACTCACAACAACAATTTAATTCTCGACCATAAATTAGCAAATTTTCATTCTGATATTTACGGATTATTTTAATTCTGATCAGTAACAGGAATTATCTAGATGTAGAATGAAACTACAAATGGGGAAGGCTTTGAAGGTGAATTTATAAAAAACTCAACTACTGAAATTTTGAATTATTTCTTGAGTAATTAAAACTGAACTCACAGATGAGAGAATTTCCCTTCTCTCGATAATATGCTTATTGGGGTGATCTATGAAACTTTCGTATACCTGTCGTGGTGAATATAAAGGCCAACAATTTAAAGTAGTAAGTACAAAAGTATGCCAATGGGATGAATGTGAATACGGCGCTGTTGTAGAGGTCAATGGAGTAAAACGTCATGCTCGAATTGGTACAAAGAAAGACAAATCTGAAAATATCAAAGACGCCATAAAAGCAGCAAAACGATTTATTGATTCAATCTCTCAAAAAACACTTCCAAGTTAAACTGCTCATTTTTTTAATAAAGGCTGAACTTCAAGATAGTTTTCAGAAAAATTATCATGCCCAAGTATCAACAATATGACCTTTTGGTGGTTCATATACAGAAGATGCCTCGGCAACATCATCAACAAAGTCATTGCCTTTAACTCTCATTTCTTCGGCACGTTCTACTAATGCTTCGCCAAACGGCTGACTAATTTGAATGCTTCGCACATCATTCATATAGCCGTTAGAGTCAGCCGTATGCTGTGATGTTTGCTGTGGTGAAAGCATGGCATATACAGAGCCTGTAATCATTGTTGTTATCATGCTTAGAACAATACTAAATCTTAAACTGTATTGATGTTAACCTGATCACACTGTAGCGATGCCAATATTGCCTAATAATCAACTACATTCTACGAATTGAGTGAAGATTTTGTCTCTTACAATGGAACAACAAGATTATATGCTCACGATAATTACAACCTAATATATTCCACTCATCAACTTTGTACACATTATTGCTTCATCTTTAATAAGATGTATTTCCATACGACTATTCAATAACTTAAATCAATTAAATTCACAACAATAACAGCACATTTATTTTTAAATTCTATCCAAATAATTCAGTGACTTAAATCACACTTTTTAAAGTAATTACTTGTAATTTTTTATTCTCATTCTCATTACATTTCATATTTCTCTAATATAAAAATACACATTTTTTATCATCATATCAGTTAACAATTAGTTAGCTCACTTTTTAAATTAAAAGTAAATAAAAAAATATTTAAAAAATAGTTTCCGTTCTAATTTCAATATTTTTCTTGGTTAAAGATCTACCAAATTTATACGTTAATTAATTCACTGTATGCATCGCTGTTTTGGCAAATTAGAAACGGCAATTTGGTAAACATTTAGTTTCAAACACGGGGTTACTGATTATCAGTAGCAGAAATAACAATCTAAAAACAAATTCAATAACTTGAAAGTAATAAGGAGTCATCCTATGGCAGATCCAGCAGAAAATTATCAATACGATGAAGGTCCACAATCAAATGAGGGTGACTTTAACACATACAATGATCAAGCAGCACCTTACCCACAGGATGATACATCAGGGGGTGCTGTTGATGGCCCAGATGCCGGCAGCATCGCAGCCGCGAATGCATTTGGCATAAGTCCAGAACAAGCTCAAGAGATAGGAGATGCTATGGGGGACATGGGACCAGACGGCATGTCACCTGAACAAGCAGAAACTGCAGCAAATATGGTGAATGAATTTGGTGGCACAGCCACTCCGGAAGATGTAATGCAATTTTCAGAAAATATGGACATGCAACATAACGAAGAGCAACATCCTCCAGAAGGTGAACACCATGCTGAAGGCGATATAGATCCAGGTAATATGGCTGCAGCGGATGCTTTTGGCATTTCACCTGAGCAAGCAAAAGAAATTGGCGATGCTGTAGGAGATGTTGGGCCAGATGGCATGTCAATTGAACAAGCAGAAACTGCGGCAAATATGGTCAATGAATTTGGCGGTACAGCCACACCTGAAGATGTAATGCAGTTTTCAGAAAACATGGACATGCAACATGACGGAGATCAACATTCACCAGAAGGTGAACATCATGGTGAAGGCGATATAGATCCAGGTAATATAGCTGCAGCAGATGCATTTGGCATTTCACCTGAACAAGCAAAAGAAATCGGTGATGCTGTGGGTGATGTTGGGCCAGATGGCATGTCAACTGAACAAGCAGAAACTGCAGCAAATATGGTAAATGAGTTTGGCGGCACGGCCACACCCGAAGATGTAATGCAATTCTCAGAAAACATGGACATGCAACATGGCGGAGAACAACATGCACCAGAAGGTGAGCACCATGCTGAAGGTGATATGCCCCCTCCACCCGTTGGAGAATATGCACAACAAGGTGACATGCCACCACCGCCTGCAGGCGAATATCATGCTGAAGGCGATATACCTCCACCGCCACCTGTTGGGGAATATGCACAAGAAGGTGACATACCTCCACCACCCGCTGGTGAACATCATGCCGAAGGAGACATGCCTCCTCCACCTGTTGGTGAATATGCACAGGAAGGTGACATGCCTCCTCCTGCGGATGCTGGTTGGAATGAAGCACCACATGCTGAATCACCTGACTTAGGTATTGCACTCACAGACTCTGCTGCAAAAGATCCTGCGGAAGCAACAGATCCGTTTGCTGGAACCGCAGAAATGCATAATGAGGCACCTGCTGAACCTATGATGGATAGCGCTGCAGATGAATTGGCGAGTGGCGTTGAACATCCTCAAGATCCCATGCAAGATCCAAATATGACTGATGTTGGACCTGACACAATGGGTGAACCACCTATGGATGATCAATCAGGACTTGTATAAAAAAAGGAAATCCGCCCAAATTGTAAAATAACAATTTGGGCGGTACTTTAAATGAGGCATTAGAATAATAAAAAATAACAATATTTGAAGAGAAAAAATAAAAAATGAATTCGGGAATAAAAAGTCTGGTTCTGGCATCGGGTCAACATGGTGTTAACTTAAGCGTAGAACGCTTAATGCATGAAAATGCATTGGATGAAGAACAAGATATTAATACAGAACAACTACTCAAAATTGCTAAAAAAAACAATCTCAAAGCCAAAACTTTAAATGCTAATTGGGAGAATATTTCACAGCTTGGTGTTGCATTTCCTGTAATAGCAAAACTAAAAAATGGCCGATTTGTTGTATTAGCAAAATGTCAAATCTCTTCAGAAAGTGATGATAAAAATAAAGAAGATAGCATTTTTGTTTTAGACCCTCTTGCAGTTAATCCAAAACTCGAAGAAATCTCAAAAAATAAATTCTTAGACGCCTGGGGTAGCGAATTAATCTTATTAAAAAGCGACTTCGCCATTCTTGATGAAGAGCAACCTTTTTCAAGAAACTGGATATTTCAACAAATATTCACCTATAAAGCACTATTCTTGCAATTACTTTTTGTATCAATACTGTTACATGTATTTGGATTTTTACCCATCATATACATCATGATCGTGTTAGACAAAGTTGTAAACTTTGAAGCAATGTCCACATTATATGTTATTGCAGGTGGCGTTTTAATTGCGCATTTATTTTCCGGTTTATTTGGCTATATTAAAAAATATGTCGCCCTATTTTTTACTAGTAAACTAGAATCCAAGTTAAACCAAAAAACATTTACTAGTGTTTTAGATCAGCCATTGAGTTATTTTCACAAAAACCCAAGTGCAAGCATTATCAAATCAGTACAGCAAGTGAATACAGTGCGTCAATTTCTCATAAATAAAGTATTTGGTACACTGTTAGATGCTACAGGACTATTTATTTTTATACCGATACTTATCTTATTTAGCCCAACTCTATTCGCTATTGTTATGGTTTTTTCCATACTCATCGGTTTAAACAATATTTTTTCGTCAAAAAGACAAAAAGAAATGCATCAACTTGTGAGTAAATATGAAGAACAAAAAAATTCACTCATGATGAATACCGTCTCAGGTATTGATACAGTTAAATCTCTAACTCTGGAACCATCGTTAAAAAAACAGTGGGATGAATGTTCCAGTAATCATACTTTAGCGAGTATCGAGTTAGGAAAACTAGACGCACGTTCATCACAAATTAGTGCAACTTTACAGCAAATGATGACTGTGGCTGTAATCTTTGTTGGCGTATTATTAGTATTTGATGGCTCACTAAGCGCTGGTGTACTCATTGGTGTCAACATGTTAGCTGGAAAAGTAACAGGTCCATTGGTTCAATTAGTTTCTATGTCGACTGAATTCCAAAAATTTAACAATGCGATGATGATTCTCGCTAAACTACTCAGTTTACGCGGTGAACGATTACAACGAGGTTCGACACCTGCTATTCATGGAGGCATTACCTTCAATAATGTCAGTTTTGGCTATAAAGAAAATGACAATGTCGTTTCTAATGTAAGTTTCGAAATCAAACCGCGTCAAAAAGTAGGTCTTGTAGGTCCTTCCGGTTCTGGTAAAACAACAATAATGCGATTGATACAAGGTATTATCAAACCCAACTCAGGGAATATTATCGTTGATGGTTATGACATTGGTGCACTGGATCTTTCTCACTTACGAGTGAATATATCTATTGTCACTTCACAAAACACCTTTTTTAAAGGATCCATCAGAGATAATATTTTAAATGCCATGCCCAACGCGCCAACTGAACGCTTAGATTGGGCATTTGAAATGGTCGGCATGAGTGACAATTTGAATGAATTACAGGAAGGCTTTAATACGCTAATTGAAGAAGGTGGGACAAATTTATCAACAGGTATGCGACAAAAAGTTGCGTTTGCTCGTGGTCTTATACGAAATCCAAAAATCATGATGTTAGATGAAGTGTTATCAGGTATGAGTTTGGAAGATGAATTAAGCATTATGCGCAATATGCCAAAAATAAACCAAGGTCGTACTATGTTGATAGTTACCCACGAGTTATCTCAAGTACTCGATTGTGACAAAATATTGGTGCTAGATGCCAAAGGACAAATGGCGGAACAAGGTACCCATGAAGAATTATTAGCTATCAATGGTGTATATGCTGATCTTTGGAACAAAGAACGAAACTTACGTGGTTCTTTTCCTAGTCAAGAAAGGAGTGTTGTAAATGGATGATAAACAACACATAAATGACAGCGGAAATAAAAAACCAACCTCAGACAATAAGAAAGCTCCAGTTCCAGTCCAGAAAAAAGGAAATCCTTTTGGCGCACGCTCTCAAAAAACATCAACTAAAAATCCTTTTTCCAGTCAGGGTAGTGAAAACTCGACAATAAAAAAACCGCAAGCCCAAGTTTCTAAACCAATAAATAAAAATACCACCGGACAAAAATCAACAAATCCATTTGGATCGCGCAAAAAAACACCATCAAACCAGGTTTCCAACACACCTCAGAAAAATACTCCAACTAAACCAAAACCCAACCTTACAGTTAAAACAAACAATGATGTAAAACCGGTAGGTAGACAATCTGAAGCACAAAAAAAAGCAGATGTCTTAGCACGCGGTGATGATAGACGAAACACAAATCGACGCACTCAAAGTAATCGACGTCTCAACGAACTTCGTTTAGCACCTGGCGAATTCATATTTAGAGAGGGAGAAAAAAGTGAATTTGGATATGTTGTAGTTTCAGGTTCTGTCGAAATTTGCAAAATGATTAACGGCGAGTATCGTACGCTTAGTGAGTTAGAACCTGGTGCATTATTTGGGGAAATGGCAATTATTGATGGTGGTGAACGAAGTGCATCTGCTAAAGCTAAAGATGATGCCTTAGTGAGGGAAATAGACGAGACCGAGTTAAAGACTTATTTTACGCGCTCTCCAGATGTTGCTCTAGATATTATGCGCCGACTATCTCAGTATGTGCGATCTTCTAACCAAGCTTTGGAAGTCAGTGTTTTCGACGCGCCCTCTACAGAAAAACAACCAGATAATGCGCAGAAAGAAGAATCCGATCGATCAAAATTATTAGCTGCATCAAAAGATAATCAATTTATCATTGATGAATTTCAAAATCCCAGTAATGCGCTAATTAAAAGCCGTATGCCCCCAATAATTAATCGAACTTTTTTGGCAATCGCTTTGTTATTTTCTGTATTTGTTGCTTGGGCATCACTTTCTATCATTGACACTACTTTATCTGCGACTGGAAAACTCACAACAACGGTGCCTAAAATTACTGTTCAATCGGGTAGTGGTGGAATGATTAAGAGCGTTTTGGTAACACCAGGCCAAAAAGTCCAAAAAGGCGATGTATTAGCCACACTTGATCAAACATTAGTAGAAGCAGACTACAATAAACTCAGAAAAAGTAATGAGCGACTAAATGATAAAATACAACGCTTAGAGTTAGAACTAAAGGACGCCCCATTATCAGCAGTAAATTCATTGAATGGCAATTCTGAAAAATCTCTTTACCGTTTGCGTTGGGAAGAACATAACTCCAAACTCAAATCACTGAACCTTGAATTACATAAAGTAAAATCTTCACTAAATACTGCACAAAGTAATATAAATATAGGCAATATTAAAGTTAAAGAAGTAAAGCATGAATTCAACAAACAACAAAGATTAGTCAAAGAAAATATACTGTCTCCTACGGCGATAGATGAAGCGCAATTTAAACTCGATAAATCTCAAGCAGAATTACAGAATTCAAAGGATTCTTTACAGGTAGCAGAAAGAAACCTTGAAGCCAGTCTCATGGAGAAACAAAAATACAATACAAGTAGAAATAAAGAAATTCGAGATGAACTATTTACAGCGATTAAGCAATTAGAGGCGGCCAAGGAAGAAATGATTAAAATAGAACATCAACGAGATAACACGGATGTTTTATCCCCGGTTGATGGCGTTGTTTTGGAAATAGAAGGTTTATTCGTAGGCGCAATCGTTGGTTCAGGCCAGGTTCTTACAACACTCGTCCCAACCAATGTACCATTAACCGTTGAAATGGATATTGATCCAAAAAACATTAGTAATTTAACACTGGGTAACGAAGTTTCAATAAAACTAAATGCTTTACCTTATCAAAAACATGGTGACCTATCCGGTAAAGTGACTTTCATTTCGGAAGATACAGTTGATCAATCTATTACCGGCGAGCAAGGTACCTTTTATCGTGCGAGAGCAGATATTGAAGCTAACAACCTGACAAGTTTACCATCAGATTTTCATTTGGTACCGGGTATGCAGCTCAATGGAGATATTCGAGTTGGTAAACGACGATTGATCACTTATTTCCTCTACCCGGTTATACGTACTTTAGAAACCAGCTTTCAAGAGCCATAACCTCATGTCTATCAAGCAACTTGGACGCCTACTCATTTTAACTAGTATTTCACTGCATTCTTTTGCAGCGGAAAGTTACAATTTAGAACAACTAATTAATATCGCTTTAACTCAAAACTTGTCACTCAAAATTGAACAAGAGGCCATAACTCAAACTGAACTTGCCAAAATTGATAGTGATAGATTACGCTGGCCAAGTTTAAGTATGAATGGAAGCACCACTAACGACTTAGAAAATCAATCAGGTTCTCTATCGATTAATCTCAATCAACCCATTTACCAAGGCGGCTCTATCTCAGTTAAGCAACAACAGGCTGACCTTGAACTTCAAAAAACTAACATTGGCCTTAATCGAAAAAGACAATCTCTTAAAAAAGATGTACAACTAGCTTACATCGATATCTTGGAATCACTTGCTTTAGAAAAAGAAGAGAGGCTTTCCTTAGAACAAATCAAGGAACAAGCTCGTATCGCAAATGTACTGTATTCTGAAGGCGATGTTTGGAAAAATGATGTTTTACAGGCAAATGTCAGTATTGCACAGGGTGAAGCACAAGTCATAGCCGCAACAAATAGTGTACTACTGAAAAAATCCGCTCTCAATATTTTACTAAATTTCAACCTTTCAGATGAGCTAAATATAGATGGAAACCTCGAATGGCATGACTATCAATGGACATGGGATAAAATTGAAGAGCATATCAATTCAATTCATCCAGAATTGAGCATTGCAAAAATTAACGAAGACATAGCTTCTTTAAGCATAAAAAATCAAAGCGCAAGCAAACTACCGACCGTTAATTTGTCAAGTTCAATAGTTCATAGTGAATATTTCACCTCTAATATAAGCTCCAGCAATGATATGACAATCTCCCTATCTGCAAACTGGCAATTATGGGATGCTGGAAATATTAATCGAAATATTAGTAATGCACGAATAGAAAAGAAAAAGAAATCAATTGAACTATTTAATACACGTCAAATAGTACTTCAACAAGCACAGCAAAGCTGGTTAAAATTTAGTGAAGCTAAAAACCAAGTTTCAATACTAAAACAAGCTATTGAAATTGCAATTGAGAACTATCGAGTTAATACAGTTCGCTACCAAGAAAAATTGGGCACGGCAAACGACTTGCTAACCGCTCAAACTTTATTATCAAAATCAAAGAAAGACTGGATTTCCGCACTAGCGCGTTATCTTAAATCTGTCTACACATTGCAATACAACTTAGGTTGAATTAAAAAAATAAATAATCTAAAAAAAAAGGCGACTCAAAGAATCGCCTTCCATCTAAAGCAAGAAACGAATTACTGAATTATCACGGTCCTAGTATCTGGTGATGAAAAAGTACCCGTTGCTGCCTTAGAATAAAACTTCACTGTTATACTACCTGGTGTATTAAAGGTTTTCGTTACTGATCTGCCAATGGAGTTCAATGGAAAGTATCCATCAAAATTCCAAAAACTAAATGTACTTAATCGACCATCAGAACCCATCTGTGAACCTTCAAAAGTATATGTACTACCCACGTTGAGATTCAATACATTGCTTGATGGTGAAAATATTTGCCAGTTAGCATTGCTGCCTCCACCACCAGTACTTCCTCCACCTCCAGTATTTCCACCTGGTGACTGCCCAACAACAATAGTCACAGTAGCAGGGTTGGTAGATACCGCACCTAAGCTATCAATGGCATTTAATGTAACAACGAAAGTGCCAGCCTTTTTAAAGGTAACACTTCCTGGGTCTTTACCAACTACATTAGGAACCGCACCATCAAAGTCCCATAAAAATGATAAAGGTGTATTGCCATTGGGATCAGAACCCGCTCCGCCAAAATTAACTACACCATTCACCTCAATATTTTGATTCCCTCTTGGGAAAACAATCGTTGCACTTGGCGGTACATTTGTTGTCGCATTCCCAATCACCGTAATCAATCGTTCAGCAGGTGTTGGATCAGCAGATCCTTCAGCGTCTGTTGTAGACAAAACAATACGATAAGTTCCTATTTGGGTAAATGTCACCAATCCTGGGTTTTGCGCAATAGAATTTGGAATAACACCATCGAAATTCCAACGAAAGGTTAATGGCAAATCACCATCAGGATCGATACCTGCTCCGGCAAAAGCCAATGACTGACCGATAATAACTTGGGTATTCTCCGCCGGCGACATAATTACACCATTAGGCGCTAAATTTCCATTTGGCCGGTTAATCGCATCCACAACAATGACACGTTCAGCAGGAGTAGGATCTGTAAGACCGCTGGCATCAGTAACACTCAACCGAACACGATATACCCCAGGATTAGTAAACTTAATTACTCCAGGGGTGTCCGTCCTCAAATTTGGCACTGCACCATCAAAGTTCCACAACAAACTGAGTGGTGTATTACCATCCGGATCCGAACCAAATCCAGTAAACTCAATCGAATCACCTACGGTAATATTCCGATTAATATTAGGTGAAGTAATCGTACCGTTAGGTGCAACATTACTGGGGGGTGCTTTCACAGTAATTCTTACGGTAGCGGGTGTTGGATCAGATAATCCTCCACTGTCTCTAGTGGTCAGGGAAATGTTATAAATCCCTTCTCTAGAAAACAACACATAACCCGGGTTAATTTGACTGACATTTGACCTCGCAGAATCAAAATCCCAGAAATAACTTAATGAATCCCCCGTAGGGTCAACACCAGTACCGAGAAATTCTAAACTATCTCCCTCGTAAACTTCCATATCCAATGACGGCGAAATGATTGTGCTATCTGGTGGTTCATTAAACGAAGTAATATTCGTAACGGAAATTGTTACAGTAGCGGGTGTAGGATCTTTTGCACCACTTGCATCGCTTGCCCGCAAGCTTATTGTGTATATCCCAGCGTTATCAAATGTGATCGCGCCTGGTGTTGCGACATATTGATTAGGTGCTACACCTGCAAAATCCCATTCATAATTATATGGCATATTTTGATCTGGATCAGTTGCTGAACCTGAGAAATTTACTGAGCTGCCAACACTAATTGTTAAATCGCTCGACGGAGAAGTGATAAAGCTATCCGGTGAAGAAGTTGATGTACCATTCACTGTGATAACACGAGAATCTGGCGTTGGATCCGCCTGCCCTAAACTATCAATGCTTCGCATGGTGACACGATAAATGCCTGGTGTAGTAAATATTACAGCACCAGGAGTTTGCGCTGTACTAAAAGGTAGAGCACCATCAAAATCCCATAAAAAGTGCAACGGCATATCACCATCAGGATCTAAAGCGTTCCCGGTAAAAAATACCGCCTCACCCGCATTGATTGTCTGATCAAAGGATGGCGCAACAATCTCAGAGAAAGGCGCACTATTTGACGCCGCTACAATTTGAACAACATTAAAAGTAATAATCGCTGGTGTAGGATCAGCTTCTCTTTTCTTGTTTGATACAAACAACTTTAAAGTAACTGGACCTAAAGTATTAAAAGTCATCTCAACATTTTGACCAGTTTTTTGCGGACCGTAACTCCCCACATCCCAGGTATATGTTATGTCCTCATCGTCTGAGCCCATTGCACTGCCCATTAGTGTTAAGGTATCACCCACCGTGATAAAGAAACCACTTTGTGAAGGTGATACAATAAGTCCATCAGGTGCAGCGCTGATTGTATTCACTTCGGCAACATTTATTCGAACGGTATCTGGTGTAGAATCAGCAACACCCAAATCATTTGTCACTGTTAAACTGGCATCAAAAGTACCCGCTCTCTCGAATTTTAAACGACCTGGGTTCTTTCTAGCGCTAGGTGTTATTCCACTTGCGCCAAAATTCCATGCGTAGTTTAACTGACGACCTTCGGGATCAACACCATCTCCAGCAAATCTCACTGAATCACCAACGTTTATATTTCTATCTGATGAAGGACGAGTAATCGTACCATTAGGGCTAGTACTACCTCCACCGGTATTACCGCCAGAGTTAATGACATTGACCGTAATTGTGTCTCTTGTAGGGTCCCATGTTCCAGTACTATCTCTGACAAATAGTGAGACATTTACTGTATCAATTTGATTAAAATTTACCGTAACCTTTTGCCCCACTTTTCTCAACGCGTAGGAACCAAAGTCCCACATAAATGTAAAATTTGTATCACCATCTGGATCAATGGCGGTCGCATCAAATGTAAGTGAATCCCCTTTTACGACATCAATACTTGAACCTGGGGGAGATTGAATAGTACCGTCAGGTGGATTACTCGCACTAATAACAACACGTGACTGAATAGATGAAACAATTGGACTACACTCTTCAGGCGCATTTGAAATTAAAAGCTTCTGACTAACGTTTTCTGTCGCCACATAAATATCACATGGCACCACATTAAAATCAGATGGGTAAATTTCCAATTTCCAACTCCCATCCAATTGCACGTCTGCTACACCTAAGAATGTACTCCTTTCCTGGCCATCATATACATTAACTTGTCCACCACCCGGCAACACAATACCTTCCAGAGTAATATGTGCTGCTTGTTCATCCCAAACAGCCGTAGAAACCAATTCATTACCTAGTGACTTCTCCAAACTAGAAGAATCTTTAGACTGTTCTGGTAGCGGTTCTGCACAAGCAAACACAAGAATACTGAAAAACAATATGGTAAATATTTTTATCAGCAAATGAAACGACTTATCTAAATAGGTTATTTTATCCATGCATGATCCCTCTCATTCGTCAAAAATTAATTACAATTGACTTACCCATAGCAAGCTGTCTTATGCAAGAACCATAAGTTAGCCATATTTTTTGGTAGGGAGACTGGATGATTCGATTATTTAAAATAATTCTTCAACATTAAAAACTATCAAAGTCTTAATTTAGAGTTCGAATTCTTATGTTACAATTTTAATACGCAAATAAACGTTTAAAAATAAACAGGCAAAACGATTCACTGCTCAATTTTTAATAAATAGCGAACGCCCGATTTGATCCATAAACAAAAAATTAATTTGCCTACTCATTCAAAGCATGCCATTCAGCCTTTGTTTTAAAAAAAGCAAAGCTGTGTACCTATATTTATTTTAAAAACGTTAGGGCCTACTCATTCTTTCATATATTTAATTAAAAATTCCACGCACAAATCTCCTGAACTTTCAGGTAAAATATTTTATGCATTGTGAGATGAAAAAATGCAAGCAAATACGTATCGTTCGCCACGTATTTTCACGCACGTGTACGAAACTGGAAACACAGTCGTTGCCCTACATTTTTTTTACGCTAGTAATTTAGAAGAATCACATTGGTGTGACAGACATGATCTACCTTCCCCACATACAGTATCAGCGTATTACTACATTCATAATACTTATTATTGCTTTTATCATTTTTATTGCTTTTATACGCTAATCTTAGTCACATGTTGCGGGGAGTTCAAGATAAAACATCAGTTTTTATTAAAATAATTGACCTTAGAATGTTATTTTTTCAATTATTTACAAACAGTTTGTCGCTTTCACTCAATTGTCACAACACTAAACAAGAATACTTAAATTACCGGTGCTGGTAGAAGAAAATCACCAAATAAATTGTGCAAACGGATAAGTCTTTGACAGAACTGAAGGCGTAAATTCTTATAAATATTAGTCACTTATAGAATCAGAACCACTTTATTACAATGATTAGCAACTCCTCAACAAATTATATTATTTTCTAATACAGCTAAGATTTTATTAAAATTCATTCATATTACATATAATGCAATTACAATTTACAACAGTACACGATTATGTTTGGTGCTGGATTGAAAATGGTATTCGCAAGTATATTAAATAAAACCGTCGCAATCTTTATGTTGGTGATGACTATAGTTATAAACGGCTGCTTTCACGATAAAAATGAAGTAGCGGAACTAATAGAAATTGGCAGGGGAGAAATCTCCAGTTACAGTGACGATCAAATATATAAAGTTTATACTAGCCAAACGATTTTCGAAGCGGACTATGCATTAACTAGCTTAGCAAGCCACACAGCACCCGAGCTAGATTATACAACAGAAACTGTCATTGGCTTGTTCATGGGGAATCAACCAAGCTCTGGATATAAAATCAAAGCAACATCCATTAAATCGAATAAATCTCATTTAGTCGTATTTATTGAAAAAATAACGCCTAGTGACAAATGCCTAACGGAAAAAGTAGAAACTCAGCCGTTCCAATTCATTCGCATTCCTAAAATTTTCACTGATATAACATACGAGGAAATAAACACTATACAAAACTGTAACAATAATAGTCAGAAGGGAGACACTAATTTCAAAGAAATTAAAAGTGGTAGTATATCTCCTCATACAAACCGTTTACTTCAAAACTATGACAACTATACATTGGTCGAAGTGGCTCTCAATGAAAATGGGCTCGTCTGTTCTGCGGGTGCATCACTTACTCAACCCTACCAATTTATTCAGCTTAAAAATACTGAACAGTGGATTCTATTTAATGATAAGACCATCATCGATGAATGCGAATCAACGGTTATACCCAGTGAAAATCAGCCAATGGAATTTTCGGTATTACGCGAAGGACAAAATTCAGAATATACCAAGAGTCGAGTATTAGCAGTATTTTCAGATCAAGAAAACTTTGAAAACGCCTATTATCTTTCTGGATCACAAGATCCACCCCCTGAAGCACCTCAAATAGATTTTAGTAAAAATCAAGTCATTGGTTTGTTTTTACAGGAGATCGGTACATATGGACAACAACACATCCGTGTAAAATCAGTGGAGAAAAACAACTTATTGATCACCATCAATGTGGAATTAGCAAAATTAAAAGCGGACTGCCCTGCTGATGAGGCAATATCTCAACCCTATCAATTTATCAGTGTAAAAAATTCAAGCCTACCCATTGTTTATTCTGAGTCGTTAATAGAACAAGACTGCCTATAAGTTTCATAAATTATATGAAGCCATAAAAAAGGCAGAGACTTTCATCTCTGCCTTGACGCCCTCCCTACTCACAGGATTATTATTTTAATTTTAGCAAGTACTATACGAAACTATAAAAGCAGTTATTATTTTATTGTTGCTGATTGAAACCGCATCCGATATTCCTTTGGCGTTATTCCTACGTTACGCAAAAAAGTGCGACGTAAAGTTTCTGCATTATTGAAACCGCTTTGTTTCGCTAGTTTTTCTATGGGCCAGTCAGTATCCTCCAAACAACGTCTCGCTACTTCAACTCGAACTTGCTCTACATATTTAGCCGGTGTAATACCTACATCTTCGTAAAACCGTCTCACAAAGTTGCGTTCGCTCATGGCAGTTTTATCTGCCAGAGCTGGCACGTTTAAATTTTCAGTTGGATTATCCCTCATCCAAACCTGAAGCTGCGCAATTTTTGAGTCTTCAGCTTCTTGAATAGATAACTGTCGACTAAACTGGGACTGCCCTCCTGGTCTTTTTAAATATAAAACCAATTCTTGCGCAACTGCGAGAGCAACTTTTTTACCCCAGTCTTCCTCTACCATAGCAAGTGCCATATCCATCCCTGACGTAACACCTGCAGAGGTATAAACCTTCCCTTGCCTTACATAGATTGCATCTGTCTCAACATCAATCGTATTATCGCCAACTCTGAGCTTTTCACAATAAGCCCAATGCGTTGTTGCTTTTTTATTTTCCAACAGGCCAGCTTTAGCTAATAAAAATGCACCCGTACAAATAGAACCAATACGCCTAACTTGACCTGACTGTTTTTTGATCCAATCAATGAGCTCAATACTCTCACAAGCAGATTGATAGCCTATCCCTCCAGCTATCAATAGTGTGTCAACTGCCTCCACATCCAGATATGAATTTGTTGCTACTAGTGAAATACCCGAAGAGCATTCCACTTGCCCTGCTTTTGTTGCAACTAATTCCACTGTGTAAGGTGGATTTTTTGCGTAACCATGATCCACTAACCAACGACCTGTCCTGGAAAAGACTTCGAGTGGCCCAGTAATATCGAGAATTTGAGCATTTTCGAACCCTACCATCACCACTCGATGAGCCAGAGATAAATTTTCTATTTCTTTAACCGTCATGAGTTTATTAATGATTATCCTAAAATTCAAACCTACAAAAATGACAAAAAAACCACAAATTCTGCCAAATCATAAATTAAATATAAGAATTGAGCGTAAGAATTTATAAACTGAATACTTTTTAAACAATATAAATAATCCCATCACGACAAAAATAATATTAAATACTAGCAATATAATTTTACAAAAAAGCTAGTGAAGCAGCGGTTTTTAGGCCGCTGCTAAGTTTTGATATCTACCCCACATTAATTGAAAGTTACTGTGTCTTTCCATTGAGGCGTATTATCTGGATTAAGCTCATCTTCATACCATTGACAATAATTTGCGTATCCACCGATTTTTGGTGCATAACCATATTTACTTAACCACATATCAGTCAAAGCAGGTGCGCTTCCATAAAGCTGACACATTGTACCCAGCGCTTCCACAAAACAATCGGACTGTATTTGCTGACGGTGATACGATCCTGAGCTATGAGGATGATATGCAAATGATTTGTTAGCTGCAGGCGTCAAACATCGCATTAAATTCCAAAGTGGTTTCGCTGCACTAACATCCGCCGTCAATCCTATACTGATACCTCCACCTTTTTTGTAGGTATAATTCTGCGGGCTAAATTTGTCACCACCATCAAACCGATATTCCGGGTCAAACTTGGAATACCATGGTCGATCATATTGCACCAAACAATCAAGCTCTCCACTCGCACACAAATAACTTTTATGTTTTGTATCTGGCGATGCCCAAGGTATACCTGCCAAATTAATGGGTGAGTAGTTTTCATTAGTTAGCTCGCGATATGCGCCAGGATGCTCGATAGAAACATTAGTTGGATTAATAAACTTTGGCATACCAAGACTCACAGCCGTAGTGCGACATAATTTATAGATGGGATAGAACGCGTTACTAACATCTCTATATGAAACTGGAAATAAACTATTACATGCAGCCAGAGTATGCTCACGAGGTGGCTGAATATATTTAGTCATTTTATTACCCAAGTTATCCAGTTGATCAAGTATCATTTCTGAAACCTTGTCACTTGCTGCGTACCAAAATAAGGTGCCACCAAAATTTCCACTATTCCCGATATCAAGCTTTGCCACTTTATTTAAGATATTAATCAGCTTATCAGCCAAATCTTGAATAGGCTGCGGAAAATCGTTTTTGACGAATTTCAAACCAACAGAGTCTGTAATAGCTACCGTTGGTACACTCATAAATTGCACACTTTTAAATTTCAATTTTTGGTGCGCTTGCGGCCCAGTGTTAGAAACATAACCATCAAGATTTGCTTCTACATCTTTAAATGATAGCTCAGCTTCTATTTTTAATGGTAAACTACCAATAGAAATACAACCCAGCTTAAATTGACTAGTCCGCGCTTCATAGGACGAACCCAAAGCCCCCTGATAATTCAACACAACTTCTTTTTGTGTCCATGGGTTACATATTTCAAATCCAGGCAAATTCATCATTATTTCCACATTCAATGTATCTGTTTTTGATTCGTGGCTTGGATAGAAATGTCGAATCGAAATATCCATTGGATGTACCAGTGCATTTGACTCATTTTGAGCTTCCCCAAATTGATATGTCTTTGTATCAACTAAGTCTGTTCCAGTAACTGTATTATCGACCAGCATTGACGCATTTGGGTTTGCCTCTGATCTTAACTGTTTATTGCTAACGTAAATTGGAATATCAAAATACAATAAAGGATTGTAGGGGTTATATACAACACCTTCTGGATCATCATCCCAGATGATCATTCGTGGATAAGCTAACGGCCCCTCTGGTTGCCAGTGAACTTCCTTTGCTGTTTGATGTAGTGTGGTAGCATGTCTAAAATAGTCACCATGAACTATTGTTTGTGCAGCAGTATTTCCAAACGGATATTGGCCGCAATAGTAATTTTCACCCAAAGGTGCATTATTAAATTCTTTATCGACGGCGCCTGATTCTGGATGCAAATCGTAGCAGTCTTTATAAAATGTCTCCTGTATTGACTCAATAGCAAGACGTGATAACAAATTATAGGGGGTATCTATCTCTACAGAACCAAGAACTTGCGAAGGATCATTAGACGCCAATGAGAATAGCGGTACATAGCCGGGAATTTGACTAACACCACCACCCATCGCCCAAACAAATACGTTCTTACCAGCGATCCCACCGCCAGTTGTATCCACCCATCGAGGTAAATTATCAAACACGGCAACAGATTCTCCTTCACTCAGGTAACGTTCTATATTTGTCGACTTGAAGAGTTCATCTGTTGGCACATCAAGAGACTTCAATAACGGCGTACCAGCCATCGCATACAACACCGTATATTCAGAAGTTGCAACATCTTTTAGATTATCAATCTCTTCATCCTTTTCAATCCCTGTTGTATATTGAGCATTTAATTCTCTAGATCCTTCTAGCGAATTATAAGTTGTCTTAGAGAAATTAATCTTTTTCTCAGTTGCTTCCAAAAATCCGTCAGTATTTGAATCTATTTCTTTTTGAATATTCAACTTTTTCACGTTAAGGTCAATTGTTTTATCATTACCTTTTAGCAGTGTACGTTGTTTGATTTTCTCGCTAACCCTAGCATTCAGCTGATCTAAAAAAGTAGACTGCTGCTCACCTGAAACGAAGAAATTCTTCAATTCTCCAGCAGTACTGACAGTATTATTTAGCTGCAAAATTAACTCGTCTTTCGATTCAGTAATTGACCAATCATATTCATTACTTGTTAATCTCTCTGCAGCACCTAAATTTACGGTTGTAGTAAATACAGCGATAGTTATTGCTCGTGAAATAATTGAGCGCTTAAAATATTTCATGTTTGACCTCCAAGTTGTCATTAATTTAATTACACAGAAATATGAGCGACAATAATAATTTTAATCAATTAGATTGCATGTAATTTAAATCACTAACAACAGGTGTTTATTGTTTCCAATTTGTAACAGTCAAGTAACATTTTTGTAACAAGCAATCTAGAAAAAATAAAGAATTTATGGACTACATGAATTTTCGGGAAACATCAATTTTTCACAAAGATTAGTTACAACGAGGTCTATTTCTATTTGATCTAAGGTTTTAATGATTTGTGGTGGAATCATCAGAATTAAGTAAAGCTACAATTCAATCAAACCTAAATACTCTTGAATTCATAGGAATAAATTTATAAAGTTAAAATTAACTAGAGGTCAGAATAATAGAATCAAAATTCGAAACTTGTTTATGTACAGAGTCTGAATGTGGCTGACCTTCGCGCACCAAATAAAAAGTCTGCATACCAACAGATTTTGCCGCATCGAGTTCTGACTCAATATCCGATAAAAATACCAACTCATTGGCTTCTATTCCAAGTTTATTGATAATATTTTGATAAGAACTTGGGTCAGTTTTAGCCCCTATTTTTGTATCAAAATAACCGGAGAATAGATTGTTTAGATCACCATATACTGTATAGCCAAATAACAGCTTCTGAGCATATACAGAACCAGAAGAATAAACGTAAAGTGCAATGCTTTGGTTATGCCACGACTCTAAACAGTTTTTTGCATCCAAATAAATATGGCCTTTGAAATCACCTGATTTATATCCTTCCTCCCACAACAAGCCTTGTATTGCTTTTAACGGTGTTATTTTCTTATCTTCATCAATCCATTGGGTAAGCTGAGTTACTGTTTCTTCAAGTGTTAGTTTTTTATTAACTTCAGCATGGACATCTTGTATTAGCTGTGCAATATGGTCTTCTTTCGCATGTTCGAGTACGAAAGATTCAATATTTTTACGGGCATAAGGAAACAACACATCTTTTACAAATGAGAGTGACGAAGTTGTTCCTTCAATATCAGTTATCACTGCTTTAGTCATGCTAAGCTTGCTTTAAATTGATCAAAACTCGGAAATTTTTGTGCGATGTCACTGCCAGTAAAATCCCCAAGCCAACCCTCTTCGGTTGTGAACAATCGAATACACTTAAAATTCGGATTTTCCCCCATATCGAACCAATGTGCTGTATTCGCGGGTACACTAATTAAATCTCCTTTCTCGCACAAGACAAAATAAACTTTATCTTCTATGTGTAAACAAAACAGCCCGCTTCCATCAACGAAAAAACGAATTTCGAAATCTTTGTGGGTATGTTCAGCAAGAAATTTTTGTCGGAATTCTGCTTTTTTTGGGTTATCCGGACGCAAGGCCACAACATCTACTGATTGAATATCATAAATCGCTTTCAGCTGACTAATTGATTGATGATAAGCTGCTACTACTTCTTCTTGTTCTGCATTTTCAGTCAATGGTTTTAATGCTTCCCAACGTTCAAATGTGACACCAACTTCCGCCAGTGTTTTTGAAATATTAGCAAAGTCTTTTATTGGAGGCCCAATAGATTCGCCGTTTATATTATATTTACTTAATGTTGTCATAATCCACTCCCTTGAAATTTTAATTCGCATTTAAATAAAAATTCGAATGCTTCCACATGACGTAGGGCTTCGTCAATATTTTTACCCCAGGTGTAAAAGCCATGTCCTCTAATTAAATAACCGTGAACAACTTCCTTTTTTTTAATATATTCATCTATAACAGTTGCTAGTCGCTTAATATCTTGATCGTTTTCAAAAACAGGAACCTGCATACTATATTCGTGCGTATTGATTCCTGAAAAGGCCTTTAATAATTCATAACCTTGTAGAATCAAGTTGTCTTTGCAAAATTTGGATAATACTGTGGAATTAATAGAATGAGGATGTAAAACGACGTTCACAGATGGATAGCGGTGATAAATATATGTGTGTAATAATGTTTCCGCAGAAGATTTCCGTCCATCAAAGGAAGCGCCATTTATGTCAACTCTCATAATATCGTTTTCTGTCAGAAAACCTTTATGTGCGCCAGATATTGTTATCGCTAAAGAATTATCCGATAATCGCGCAGAGAGATTTCCACTTGTTGCCGGCAACATACCTGCGGTATAAAGTTGCTTTCCAGAATTGATCAATTCATGAGCTCTTTGTTGGAACTCTGACATACACCATTCTCCCATCTATCAGTATATGAATGATTTTTAACACGGAAATGTGATAAATGCCACGATCTTTGTGCGATCTGAAGCCGCCTACAGAATATAATTAATTTCTGTCATTAATTCAATTTCTCATCATATAGTGAACTATTATAGCCAGCTCAAATGAATGCGCACATTAAAACCAATAGCAATTCTACTCGAAATTAATCAACACAAACTAAAAAACGCTACATTAAAATGCTGCTAGTGCTAGCTTATCTTCACAATTATCGTTTGCATTTCCTTCAATGCGCCTAGGCTTTTTTAAGGAGTTAATATGCTCCCTCAAATCCTTGGGCAAACTAAACATATTTAATAATGTTTCTTCATCAAAAAATCGAAGTTTATCAGTCAGTTTTCGATGCTTTAATGTTTGAGATATTTTTTGCGATGATATTGTTTTAATATTGTGAACATCACTGGCAATAACAAAACCCCACTCAGACCAAAAAGAAGGTATATAAGTCGCATATGGTTTGGTAAAGGTAAATACTTTATCAAGACCACCATACACTTCGATAAAGCTATCGTTTTCGTTAACCGATGCACACATTGCTTGATAAACTATAATCCCCTTTATTTCTAAAATTCGCTTAACTTTTTTAAAAAGATAGGGAGTGAAAAATTCTTTTGTCGGACTATCATCATCAAAACCATCGCAGACATCAATAATGACGACGTCAAATATTTCATTACAATTAACAATAAACTCTAGTCCATCACCAATTACCATTTCAAGTCTTGGATCAGAAAATGAATTTTGATGCCACTCCGGAAGATATTTCTCACAATGCTCTAGTAATTCACCATCAATATCTACCATGACACAACGCTGAACTGTCGGGTGCTTTAGCACCTCTCTCGCTGTCGCTCCTTCACCACCACCGATGATTAATACATTTTGTGGATTATGGTGAGTCGCCATAGCTGGATGCACTAAGGCCTCATGATAGCGATGTTCATCTAGCTGAGCAGATTGAACTAAACCATTTAGCAATAAAACTTTTCCCCAATTATGGGTGTCAAAGATATTTACCGATTGATATTTAGTTTTGGTTGAAAGCAAGTTTTCTTTGCAATCAATGAGAAATTTTTCGTGCTTAGTGCCGCACTCATATTTAAAAGATGATTCGTATTGCATGTTTTCCCCTCACGTGTATGCACTAATTTTCATCCAATGATGTTGGAAACCATCAAAATGTAAATTAATGTTTTCGCTTATATAAACAAACCGACGAATTACGCTTTTGTGTCTTTATTATTTTTATGACACACGTATTTTTTTATTCGCTTTAGTAAAGTAAAGAAATACTAAATTAGGATTAGCAGCAGTTACGCTTGCTAACTTATTCTTGTTTCCCACGTGATTTGAAGAATGAATTTCGCAAAAAAATCAGCCATGAAACGCCTTTGCGATTAAGATATTTAGTCAGCCTTATTGTTTCGTGCGTTTTAATTTTTTAAATTGTTAATCAAGCAATAACACACTGTTTTTGTAAACATCTATCCCTAGAGACTAATTTGAAGCACTGAATTTAAACTGAATATAAGATGTATAAGAAAGATAATAAATTCATAGAAAATTTTTATTAAAAATAATGTGAATTTATTTACAAAAAAAATGATCGATAAATAATCTTTATATTTTTAAGACAAGCGAAATATAAAAATTGCTTTTCATATTCCGCTCATATTATTTAACGATGATAATTACTACCAAATGCTTATTATGGCCTTGCTATAAAGACGTCTCCCATACCAACAGGCATAACACCACTCATGTCCCCATGCACATACCCAGTAGCATACATTACATTACTGGCATCCATAACCATACTTCGAACACTGGCATGCATTCCAGAAGATAAAGTTTTATAAGGCGAAAAAATCGTTGAATTTAAAGTCAGTATTTCCGTCATACCATGCATAGCAGTTATTCCATTCATGGTCATCTCATGAAAACGTGTTGTCGCCGCATACACTGACCCGATTGGACTAACATAAACGCCAGTCGACAACTGATCTTCATTATCCAATGTATCGCCATGACTGGCATAAGTAGGAACACCGCCAGTTGATAAATACGTCAACCCATAAGCGCTTGTGCCATTTGTATTCTTTTGTGTACCAACAAGATAAACACTCCCGTTAGATGCCACGATACCTGTAGTCGTTCTGGCTGATGCATTACCAACATTAGAACTCGTACCTGTGTCAAACAACGTAGATGTTTGGTTTCCTGTTGCATCATCCAATTGTAATAAAAATGGATTAAGACCTACATGTGAATTTGTCGGATTTCCGAAATCTCCAAGTGTATCACCAGCAATATAAACCGAGTTTCCATCAGCAGCCACACCTTTTGCTATATCACGCGCAGCAGTACCAAATTGTTTAACCCATAACTGAGTCAAGTTAGTATCAAGCTTAACTACAACAACATCATCTTCACCCTTATTTATGCCACCATTAACAGCACCAGTCGTTGTGCCAACCACATATACGGCAGTATTAGTACTATTCTTGGTAATAGCATACGCTTCTATATTAGCACTTGCGGTAATATAAGTTGGCTGCGTAAATGTCGTAATTGATCGTGCACCTGAATTCCATGTGTATTTAGACACAAACATCTTTCTCATGCCTGGACTAAAATCAGAGGCGGCAAAGTTTCCTTCCGTAAAACCTGCAACATATATATCATCCCCAATCATCACCATATCGTATATGGCATCAGCAATTTCCAAGTCCTCGTTTTTATCAGCACCTGACCCAAACTGAATAGTATTTAAAACTTCCCCTGTAATAGGGTCTATCGCAGAGATAAAGGCATCACCATCATAGTGCCAAACATCTTCTGTCAGCGCACCCCAAGTTTCACCAGCGACAATTAAAGTCCCATCACTGGCAATTTTGATTGAGTCAGCATAATCATCCCAAATACTAGCAACAGAGTTTGTAAATGGTGTACTTGCTGCAGTAGTAAACGTAATAGTTTTATCTGCCCCAAAAAATGAACCACCTGAATTATTAGCTGCTAATGAAGATATTGTGTAACTGTATTCAGTGGTGGGTTCTAACTCATCTTCTGGCCAAAGAATGATAGTTTGTGCATCCGCATCATCCTCTACATCAAACGCAACGCTAATATTCGTTGCTGTTTCCACCATGCTAAATGTGTTTGCATCAAAACTTTCAAAATCAATATTTGTACCAAATTGAATTCTGACTGCTGATCTAGGACTAACTCCTACTGCTTGATCATCAGGATGAAATGTACTTGTTTGTGGTTGTGCAATAGTATGAAAGTTTACATTTGTTGCTAATGCAAGATGCACACTTGTATTACTGCGAATTTTATTTGATATCATCAAATGAAAAGGCGTGTCATACGTTAAAGGCATGTATGGCTCAAACGTCACTGTGCGTGTTGAAGGATTATAGTCAATTTTCCCTTCAATAAGTGACATTCCCTCTGTTTCCATCACTTGAAATGTATAAGAATTTAAGGATGTCTGATCAACATCCGTACTGAATACTGCTTGAATTTTTCTGGAGACATCAATCTCGCCATCCGCACTCGTAGGGCTCGTAGACATCACCGTAAACCCAGAACCACTACCATTTAATGAACTAACCGTTCCTCCGCCGCAAGCCGACACTATTAAGCCGATTGAAAAAATACATCCTACTAATTTTAATTTTTGTATATTCAACACACCACCCCCTTAAACGTAAAAAAATAAGTTACTGTTTAAACTACGATGGAATTTGGTTGCTTCTTTTTTATATTAAAACTACTTCCGAGAACTGGAAATGGATAAAAGAAATTCCCCTCATTCGTTCCCCACTAGTTCTCCATAAACAAAGCTCAGCATAGAAAATGCCGAATAAGACAAGCCCCTAGAGAATTCAGATGAAATGTCTGACGTTATTGTTATAGTAATCTCAAATTGAGATGTCAGATCTTCCAAAAGCGTAGTTTAGATTTCTGAATCGAAACTTAACAATACTTTACAAAAAAATTCATTAAATATCATATCGATTTAATAACCTTCAAATATAGGCATATTTCCATGTGATAAAGATTTCTAAAGTACCCATTAAAAACCCCATTCCACATAATTTTGTTACTTAAGTTTTAATAACCACAAATAGTCTTGTAAGTTAAAGACCCACGTTTAAAAAATTATGACTACATGAGTAATCAAATTGAAATAAAACATAAAGCCATCTGAATGATTTTTTCCTCCCCATAACAGGTATACTAAAATCACGATCGATACCAAATTATAAGTAATAACTAACTCTAGTAGAATATCGATACTTTGATAAACAATGTAAAATGCGGTATTATTTTAACCAAGAACTTCGATTGCATATTGATAAATAGCGTCATCGAAATCTCATGGGTAATTAGCTAGCTATTCGTTTGTAATTAACTAACACCTATGCATAACAGTAAACTGCCACATTTTCATAAACCGTCAAACATTTCAAATTCGGTTGCCTGTGGTTGTTTCCACAATATAAAGCATAACCATGGCCAAAGATAAACCCAATGCATTTCAACTTTATCGATGGATATTTCGTAACTCATTAAATCTTATAATACCGATTTTATTAGCTGCGCTGGTCGTTACTATCTGCGAACTGAGCGTACCTTGGTTACTCGAACAAGTCATCGATGAAGCAATTTCTAATACGGCAGATCATGCCCGTATAAATCAATTCGGCATGATTATGGGTGGCGTTATAGTTGTTCTTTACATTGTTCATCATATCTACATCCGGTATGAGATGCGTTTGATTTGTGACACCACTTATCATATCTATCGCCAGATGTATAACCATCTAATGCGACAACCCATTTCTTATTACAAACGGAAACAAACTGGCGAACTTATACATCGTATTACCAATGATACAACGGAGTTTGAAGACAACACCAAACATCTTCTGGCAGATCTTCCTTATGAGTTAATGGTGGTATTTGGCGTTTTAGCGATGATGTTGTATTTGGATTGGACCTTAGCAATCATTGTCTTTTGTTTTTTAGTTGTGACTTCAATTATCTCCTCTCGCATTGGTCGCCCTTTACCCGTACTTGAACGAAAAGTACAAGTATTAGGTGCGCGATTTAGCAATCGTATGCAGGATATTATTCAAGGAATGCGTACAATAAAAGCATTTGGGAACGAATCAATTGAAACAGAACGTTTAGACCAAGCCAATGAAAATCGAGCCAACGTTCAACGAAATAGTGGCCGAGTTGAGTCATATTTATTGCCAATATTTGACCTCATGGAAATACTAGGTGTAGTTCTCGTCGTTTGGTATGGAGCGCATTTGATTTTAAAGGGTGAACTAACAGCAGGCGGCTTGGTTGCTTTTATTGCTTATATGGAAATATTGGCTGGACCCGTTAGTCGAGCGGGAAAATATTATCGTCATTGGCTAGAGTCACGTGCCATGGCCCAACGTATCCTTGAATTTCTTGCAGACACCGACTATCAAAAACCTGACCCAAGAATAAAACTATCCAGTCTTCCATATGGAAAGATAGAACATATCGTGTTTGACAGCGTCAGTTTCACCTATCCCAAAACTGAAAGACAAATACTCAGTGATTTATCTTTTTCGGCCAGCAAGAATGAAATTATTGCTATTGTAGGTCGCAATGGTGCGGGCAAAAGTACCGCATTAGAATTACTACAACACTTTTATACCCCGAATAGCGGTAAAATCTTAGTCGGTAATTTGGACCTTCAACTTTGGCAAGAATCGGTGTGGCGCCAACGACTTGGTACGATGTCCCAAGATGTTTTCTTATTTAATACAAGTATTCGTGAAAATATTAAATACGGGAAGCAAAATGCAACAGATGAAGAAATTCAAATTGCGTGTAAAAAATCAGGAATGGATACAATTATAAACCGATTTCCTCGTGGACTCGCTAGCATTGTTGGAGAAAAAGGCGGTAAACTCTCCGGTGGTGAACGTCAACGAATTGCATTAGCAAGATTATTTCTAATGAATCCGGAAGTCATTATATATGACGAACCAACCGCTGCAATGGATGGTGAAGCCGCCAAGGATGTCGCTCGTACCATGTTAAAACTTGCAAAGGGACGAATTTCATTAATTATTGCCCACCAAGCTGAAATGGTAGCAATTGCAGATAAGGTTATTCTATTGGATCAAGGTGAATTGGTTGCCCAGGGCACTCACAAACAACTCATGAGCACCCAAGCGTTATACCGTAGTTTATTTGAGTCCATTGAACACAAAGCTGAATTCCAGTCTATGCAAGAACAGATCAAACAATCTTAATAAATATGAACCATATGTCAGTCAGTTAGTTCGATATTTTTATTTGTGATCGTGTTTAAATAAGCTTTTAAGTCCCAGTCTTTAAAGTGCTTAGACATATCGGCTTCTTGCGGTTTAGCATCGGGATTCTCTAAAGCATTTTCAAGTGTTTTTCGAGCTTGCTTACTTAAACCTCGTGTAGATGAAAAGACTTCGCCGGTAAAATAATTAAGTTTCTCTTCTATTCCTCTTTTCATTATTTCACCATCAATTTTCTCTGCAGATATAGAATTTGCATCAATTGAATCACTAGCGATAGTATATCGCCACTTACTCCAGAAAGAAGGAACAAACGTCGCATAGGAACAAACATTGTTAAAACTTTGACTCATTTCACGATGAACATGCCAATCATCATTTAGGTCTACATCATTGAGCTCCATGCTTTGAACAACGACAATGCCATCTTCCGTTAGACACTGAGTCTTAAGAAATTGATAAAACTCTCGTGTATAGAGCTTTTGTGCAGGCCCTTCTTCTATAGCATCCACGACATCAATAACAATAATATCAAAACGCTCTCCACAATTTTCAAGATAGATATACCCATCCTGAAAAACAAGTTCCACTTTCGGGTGTTCAAAAGCGCCCCGATGAAATGTTGCCAGATGTGTTTTACAAAGATTTATCAATTCTTCATCAAGGTCAATTAAAACAACACGTTCGATACTTGGATGATATAGAATTTCTCGTGCCGTCGCCCCTTCTCCCGCGCCAATTACTAACACTTTTTTGGGCATTGGATGACTTAACATCGCAGGCTGAATGAGACACTCATGATATATATGTTCATCTTTTTGAGCTGATTGTACATATCCATCTAAGAATAAAACTTTGCCATACGCTTGAGCATCAAGAAATGCATAATGTTGAAAATTGGTTTCACCAATAGCGAGTATTTCATTCACCTTGTAATGATGCTGTTCGCCCTCATTATCATATTCGTAAACCCAATCCAGCCTTTTCCCTTTTGGTAAGTGTTCTAATTTTGACAGATTACAAGAAAATTGAAGATCGCCAGCAGTGCGCTGGGTATTATTTACAGAAGATTGTTGAATTGATTCATTTTCAGCTTGAGACGTGGACATACATTACTCTCCAAACATTTAATTAAAATAGCTTAGGGAAAATAAAAATAATATTAGATAAACTGAAGAATAATCTACAAAATCATAGCAAATATCAATTAACAGGTTTGCGCTCCCCAACGCTCAACCGTTAATAAAGTGATTTTTGATAAGTTTTGTATTAGATTGTAATGACGCTTATAAACAACACATCAACTAACGCGTACTTTTTATTATTGATAAAGGTACTTATATGCCCATTTTCAACTGAAAGCAAAATGAATTTTTACTATTTAATTGAACTTGCATTAGTCACTAAATCATAAATATTGAAATCTACAGGGTAGTTAATATGAAAATCAACATCATAGGTGCAGGAATCAGTGGACTTTACACAGGTTATTTATTATCCAAAGCGAATATCGATTTTGAAATATTTGAAGCTAGCGATAGAAGTGGAGGACGAATAAACACTTGGCATTATAACAATGAACATTTTGTGGAATTGGGCGCAGAAGTCGTTTACGCACCTAAATCGTTACTTATAAAGACATTAAAAAAATTGGGCGACTCTATTGAGCCGTTAAACGGCGAAAACTACTACGCCTATCAACAACAATTGGTTAAACGACAAGATGTGCCTATTGTAGAAAGATTAATACAAGACTTATATGACTTAGAAGATTATACCGGGGAGGAAATGTCGCTGTTTGCATATTTTCAACAACAAGAATATTACTCCTCAGACTTAACTAACCTGGTTGAAGCATATGCTTGCGAATATGGAACGACTGCCGAGAAATTAGGCGTAAAAAATCTCGCAATGGAAGAAAGCGCATGGTCGGGAGGAGATGAAGAATATTTTAGTCTTTTACCAATGCAACGAGTGAGTGATTATTACAAAAATAAAGTGAAAGATAAAATTCGATACAACAAAGTCATCAAGCATATATCTTATTCAGGAGACAATGTACAGATTACTGATGACCAAGGTAATGAATATGTTTCCGACAAAGCGATTATTTCTGTCAACTTAGGTATATTGAAAGCAGGAGATATTAACTTCGATCCTGTATTACCAAATAAAAAGAAACAAGCCATTAAAAACATCGGCATTGATGTAGGAATGAAAGTTATTCTCATATTCTCGGAAAAATGGTGGCCCTATGATTTACTCACCATTGAAGGAGGAAAATCATGTTATGAATTTCTTGCAACAAAAAGTTACAATTTACCTACACTTACCGGGTTTGTCATGGGTGACAAAGTTAAAATATTTCAAGGAATGAATGACAAGCAACTCCGAGACCTTATGTGCACAGAGTTAAATAATATTTTTGGGCATAATAAAGCAAGCGAAACAATGACACACGTTTTTTCAAAAAATTGGGGAGATGATATATATCATAAGGGCGCTTACTCTTTTCCAACACCAGATAGTGCTGGCATGCGAAATATTTTGGCAGAGCCCGTCGGTGATAAATTATTTTTCATGGGGGAAGCATGCAATATCAATGGACATGCAGCTACTATTCATGGTGCTATGGAAACCGCAGAAACGGTTTTTAAAAATCTAGTATATAAATGATAATTCCAGTTATTTTTATTTAGTCAGTAGCAACCAAAATCGATTATGATAAATTTTGGAATGATCACATATAGAAGGTATCAAGGCTCAAATTTATGAGCACGATACAAGACCTGTCCCTATATTGCGTTATTCGTAATGCAAAATCGGCCAATAATATCGCTAGATTAGAAGAGAACTTAATGGACCCTGGAGACCGAGCAAGCCTCCTAATTGCTGCAATTTAGTGACAATCACTTTTAGCGGCTCAAATATGATTCGAAATGAAACGCGAAGAGACTCAATCAACTGAATTTATTGCATGACGCAGCGCCACACAACTCCACAGCTTGTAACATTGTAGATTAAATATGATCTGTAATACTAGCAAGACTAAAAAATTTGTGAATTACTTTTTTCCGTAAGTCTTCGGCTGATTTCTTCAAACTGAGCCTGACTAAATTGCTGATCTACAATACCTTCCATAAAATTATCTAGACCATCATCTCCATCTGAGAATAAATCCACTGAATCTAAGTCAAGCAAAACTTCATTGACGTGAACACGCTCTTCCTCTGTCATAGGCATGACTATCGAATTCGTATTTTGACTATATTCTGATTTAACATTTCCCACAGCATTTGTGCCAGTGCTCATAATTGAACCGTCCATAATGTTTCTCTGCATATTAATTTCTAACTGCGTTAGACTATCATCAATTTTATTCAATTGAATGTCACTATATTTTTTAAGTAAATCTTCGATTCGATTTAATTGTTTAGTATTGTCATGAAATGAGTTTACCGTAACCAAATCATTATTATGATCAATATAATTTACTGGTACACTGTTTTCTTTCAACTCTAACGTAGCTTTAATCAGGCTTTCTATACCCAATAATTGAGCAGATAACTCATTTATGGATATTAAATTAATATTGCTTTTGTTGTCTTGAGAGTAATTCGAAATATAAATTACACCCGATAAAACACCTGAAAAAAAAATACATATTGACAATAATAAACCTTTCATAAAACCTCGCCTTTTACTGTTTCCATTAAATACTTCAACCCTTACTTATTTTAAGACATGATAAATCTATACCCATGTTTATCACTAAATAAAACCATGGGATTAATGATCTGCTTCAAATTTATAACGACTTTAGTGTTAAGTTAAACATTACATAACTCCATGTAATGAAATCCTCCATTATTAAGCTTAATAGCACAGACAACTTCAATCCTTGTGAACATCCATCGTTTTTACTTCTGTTGTTTTCCCATGGATACCTAAGTACACTCCAATGCACTCCACATTGCAAATGAAACTTTGTCTCCAATAAAATTACTAAACCTTTTTCCTTGGCTTGCTTGAGTAATTTTAACTAAATATTGTTTATCTATTTTTTCTTGACTTTTGATATTCCTCTTCTTCATTGTTTGTCAGAAATACACATCAGAAAAAAGGGTTCACTGATAATAAAATTCCATCTTACATAGCAACCCAACTAGCTTAGTGCCCATAATTCATTCATAGAAATCATTCGAACTTGAATTAATTTTTATCAACACTCCCATCCTTTAAAAGAATAACGCAGTGATCAGGACAATACTTTTACGGATAAGCATCAAAATGTCAAATAAATACATTCTCTAAAAATTCAATAAATCTCTGCAAGATAGCTAAAGACTCCTTGCTTCTCGTTTTGTTTTAATACTAAAGTTTTACGATACAAAATAACGCTATTTAATTAGGTTGTGGCGACTAAGTCGAATACCTCCAAAAACAACAATACAGTAAAACGATATTAACGATCTAGATTAGCTATAAATAGCGACACGAAATTAAGCAACATGTTTACTACGTCATTAATGGAAACAGTCTCGTTCACCCTGAAGAAAAGCTTTACTGTATAGCAGAGGAAAGATAGATACATTTCACTACACGTAAAGCAAACAATAACTAGTCGTTTTAGTTCCTTATACCTAAAACATCGAATAAAAGTGAATATTTTAAATCGCAAGACCAAGTTCGAAACTTCAATTTTATCCACTTTTTAGCGCCATTTTCTACATTATTCAAAATATAGATTGCGCTCAATACACACTATTGAATGCAACCTATAAGAAACAACTTGTCTTAGGCAATCAAATCATTAACACTGGTCTACCGACATAAAAGTATATCGTGCGGGTGCTGCTACACCAGCACTATCAATGTATATATGCTCTGCCTTAACAGACACCAATTGACCTTTATTCCATATAGGATGTTGCGCAGGAACAGCTACATATGTAGATGCATAATATGCGTTTGTGCTAATCGGATGCCCATAAGAGATAAAACTTCCGTTATCTCGATATGTCGAAATTAATTGTACACTTACACTACCTGCAGCAGCATTTATATCACCGGTTATTGGCTCAAAAGTTCGCGCAACAAAGAAATTCGCCCACCAACAGGATAATCGAGCTGTAATCACATGATGACTTCCATTATCAGACACGGTGAAATTTACGTCTCCCGGCATAGACTCAGAAAACGAAGTATTTGAAAAGAAAATTGCAACAAGAAACATTGCTATCATTATTGTCGATTTCCGATTTAATTTATTACTTTTAATATTTTTCATATATCTTTCCCATTCAATTAAATTATAAAGTTACATTTTTTTATGATGCAACTCTTCTAATAACGACATTTCAACACATACAAATTCTATCCAAATAATCTGCTCGATTATTCTTGCCCATAGTAATCAAGTAAATATTAGTTGGCTCGATTACAAAATAAATTGACGTTACCGATTAAAAATAAAATCGCTTATTCAATAAATAATACTAATTAGGCTAACAATAACAAAACATACTATTCCTAATATTTAAGAATATATTTTGGCAATATTACCCAGAAAATCAAATATCTACGTCGATAGCAGCATTCGCATATGTAGCAGACGTCGAGCATTAAAGTCCCCGTAAAATAGTTTCGTACATATTTTCAATATTCAATTTTTGAAATATATACCACTATAGTTACGAAAAAACATCTCAACCAGATCGAAACCAGCTTCATTACTTTCATGTTTCGTTCTGAGACCAATTGGAGCACTAATTAGAAAACAAACATCAATACTTTTTCTGTCATTCCTAACACATTTATATGTTATTAACGGGCGATAGAAAGCTAGGAGGGAATATATTTAAGATTATACCGTGTGGTGAACTTTGATAATTTAAATCCATGTCGCTATTGATTACTTTTTTACACATGTTTAGCTTCACATAGCTGAGTAAAACCACCCTGTTTGAAATAGTTAAATCAGATTGTGTGAGAAAATAAAAAAACAATAAAGTACCATCATATTTAGCACTACAGACATGCTCAAACTATCATAATTTCATTTGAATTAAATGTCAGACAGTGAGACTTAAGTATTATCGATGGAGTTATTTTCGTAGTTACTGAAGTATTTTGAGTCAATTAAGTTGAAGAATTTCATACTCTTACACCGTAATAAATATAACTTTATATAAATCGAAAAAATAACAAGAATCCAGAGAAAATGCGAAAATCAAGAGATATCTATAAATTACGATCTTTGCGATTAAATAGCATAGTTTTTTTACACAGATAGTTAAACCACTATTTTCTCGGCGGGTTTATTTACCTATGTCACCGAACATTATACAGCTATCGTTCGGCATGCATTAGTATCTCCTCTTCAAACTAACTGCAAAAGAGATTAATAACTTACAAAGAAAGGCGAAATTCAGAAGGCGTATACCCAACACATTCTAAAAACAAACGGTTAAATAGTGATACGTTTTCAAACCCTGACTTATAAGCCACTTGATCGATAGGAAAATTTGTTTGGATCAATAAGCATTTCGCGATGGCTATTCTATATAATTTAAGATATTCACGTACAGTACATCCATGCTCTTCGCGAAAAAACTTTGTGAATTTTTCTTGTGACAGCTTGCATATCTCCGCTAATTCTTTTACGCGAATTATTCCATTATAATGCTTTGTTATATGCATAATTGCTAGATCAGTTTTAGGTTCATTTTCTTTTTTAATAATTTCATCGTGTATTTCATGGGCGGGAAAAATAATATCACGCACATTTTTCTTATCTATCTTTATATCAAAATTCAAAATTTCGTCAATTTTGTCCTGTAAATAATCTTTCTCATTAGGTAAAAAAACGACATCCCACATACGAGTACGCAACGCTTGAATTGCAATGTTGGTTTGATACTCATTTGCTACAAGTATGATAGGTATCGACGGGTTTAATTGCTTGATATTTTTTAAACATAGAAAAATACCTATGCTCTTTTTATCATACAGCGCGATGATTAATTTTATGAGATGGAATGGATTATCTTTTTTTGTATATTCCTTTAACTCAAAGTACTTTGAGTTTACATTTGATTTTTTGAACGGCACATTTTCGCCATTGCAACACTTAAATCCCACCCAAGCAATCGTAGACATTCCTTATCCTTCGCATCATAACCTTATAGTTGTCGTTTTAATAACGAACACTAAGTCAACATTTATAATTCAATGTTATAAGTTTTTTAATGAGACAATAAAAATACTAAGAATTGCTTTATTTATGGGTATTTAATTGGGTTCCCATGGGCAAACAGCGTTATCTTTATTTCAGTCCTTAGTAGAGTCCGAAAAAGTTTTTTTTTGAAAAAATATTTAATCTATTTTTCAATAAGAAATTAGTGCAAACTAATTAGCTATAATAGTACAAATTAACGTCTTTTGAGCGAGCCAGCTGATGAGTAATTGGAGGTTTTTTCACAGATTTGGTTAAAGTATATTTTTTTACTTGGTGGAGATATTCCCATCAAATTAATCCGGATGTTTTATTGTCCACTTGAGAGCTAATTTTGAACAGTCTATTTTGAGGATATATATGTCCACCCCACCGAAGGCAAAAGTTTTCATTCATAATACACACCCTTCCCAGCAGATTAGAGGTGATAAGATAACAACCTTTGACATATATCCGCCTTCTTAATGGCAATTTTTCTTACCGAGGCCTGATGAGATTTAAGAATCCCTTACCGCCTATGCACCTAATGTTAGACCTCTACACATAGAATTCGCTGGTACTTTATATCACATTATCTAACGTGTTGATAAAAAGGCAAAATTTTAAATTGCACTATTCAAGAATAAGTCTGATTTTTTAAATTGGGGAGGGATCAGGTACGAAACGAGACCTGAGCTCATTTTTCGTTAACAGGATCCCGAGCTTGCCCCGGTTTACTGAACTCTTTCAACTCATTAAAAGGATCTGGATTATGCCAAAATATAACAGAAAAGTGGGTCCAGTTCCCTCGGGGGCCTGTTATTAGTTTTTATATGTCGTTTTCAATTACTAGATATTTTTCTTTGCCAAAAGTAATGTAGTACAAACCAAAAAATAATAAAATTTTTATTAAACTATCACCAAATGAGTTTTTAACAATTAGTTTATCAGAAGTTAAGCTATTAATATAAAATATTGGACTAGAGCACCAATCTATTTTAGCCTGAATATATTCAGCATTATCAGGAATACTAATTTTTTGAGTCGAATTAGGTTTGATCTCAGTCACTTTCTCTCCATCAATAATCAAGTTGTAATTTCGAATTTTATCTTGAAATTGATTTGGTCGAGTAATTTGAATTTCCATTAGATTTCCATTGACATATAACATTAACAGGATCCCGGGGTCCTGTTATTAGTTTTTATAATCCGTTTCGCTCATCTTCCTTATGATGCCACATTCTTAAAATATTAATTGTTTTGTCTAAAATCAGATATCGAACAATATAATTACCAAGAATTAAATCTCGTAATAATTCAGGGTTTGGAGCGCAACTTACCTCCACTCCCAAATACGGAAATCGTTTTAATTTACTAATTCCATCTACCAAAGAATTAGAAATTCGTTTTGCAGCATCTGGACTTTTGTGTTCGATAAACTCTCTAAGTCGGGAAAGGTCTTCAATTGATTCGGGAGTGAATGCTATTTTCATATTTTCGGGGGTAACTTTTCATTTTTAGAACCCCAGCTTTTAAGCCAATCCATGACTTCAGTTTCTTCGATTACTTCCCCATTTTTGACAGATTCTAAAGCCGTAAGAGTTTCAGCCCACCGCCTATCTTCAATTGCTCGGTTTTCGATAAACTCTTTAATTGCCTGATTAATAAGATAATTTCTACTTCTATCTAGCTTCTTAGATAATATATCAAGTGGTTTTTCAACTTCGGGTTGAAGTCTTATGCTGGTTACACCCATTGTGAGACCCTCCAAAATAGTACAATGTAATACATTATAGTACAAAATGAGAATTAAGGAAGTATAGGCTCAATAAAGCGTGATGTGAGTATCAATAATCGCCGTAGGATTATAACATCTTACATTAACAGGACCCCGAACTCGCCCCGGTTTACTGGACACTTTTAACTCATTAAAAGGATCTGGTTTATGCCAAAATATAACAGAAAAGTGCGGACTAAAAAATATTCAGATGAATTTAAATCAACGGCAACGATTTCTCGCGGAACAAAAGCAGAAAGATTCCAATTTTTAGAACAACATCGAGGGAGACTAAAGATGGCGTTGCTTTATAAGCAGCTTAATGTCTCCAAAAGTGGGTTTTATCATTGGTTAAAACGCGAGGAATCGGAACGTCATAAGGCTGACCAACGTTTGTTGATACATATTACCGGTATTTTTATAAAGAGCCAGGGTATCTACAGGCTAATGCAGATAAACCTACTGCGATTAATCAACACTGGACATCAGACCTAACCTATTTACGTTTGGGAAAAGATTGGGTTTATTTGGTTGTAATATTGGATTTGTATTCTCGTCGCGTCGTCAGCTGGTCATTGGGTAAAGAAAAAACCACCGCACTCGTTATACGCGCGCTTGATCTCGCCGTTAAAAAACGTCAGCCTGAGAAAGGCCTGCTCTTTCATTCTGATCGTGGGTCTGAATATGTCTCACGTGCTCTAAATGAAAAGATAGTGGGTTATGGCATGGTGCGGAGTATGAGTCGTGCCTACCGAAGTATTGATAATGCTGAAATGGAGTCATTTTTTCAAAAATTAAAAGGAGAATATCTCAAAGGAAGAACACATAAAACATTGAAACAAGTTCGAAAAGACGTGACATCTTATATCAATCGATTTTACAATCCAAAACGATTACACTCAAGTTTAGGATATGTCTCACCGATGGAATTTGAGGCACGTGTAGCGTGAATAATGATGTGTCCAGAAAAACGGGTCAAGTTCCCCTCTTGTCTCGATATTACTTTTTAGGTGTAATATCTATTGGCTTAGCCCTATTCTTTCGTATAAATTTGCTACTTTTTTATAAAAATGTGGCAGTAGAATACGCCAAGAATCATTATATTTTTTCAACGTCAATATACCTTCATGATCGTCAGTGAATTTCCTTCCATTTTTTACATAATCTCGACTCCACTTGTAAACGAAATGAAGCAGATCACCTTCTTTTATCCGTCCGATTATTGAAAAATCATAATCTTTAATCCCGATATTTTTAAACAGAGTATCAATGTGTTTTTGAAAATATAAAATATAAAATTTCTCATCTGATAAAGTAATCAAATTATCAATTGTTGATATTCCGTGAAAATTATTTATTAAATCTTCTTTTGCAATGCTTTTCCCATCTCCGATCGCTGACATTATATTCTTACGAAAGGTAGAAACTGAAATAGGATGCATGTACTTTTCTATGCTTAAATAATCTCCTTCCTCAAACGAAACAAAATAGTCTGTAATCAGTAATTCTGCCGATTTTCCTTCGGCATAAGATTCCCCTAAATATATAAACAAAAATATTACTAAAATTATTCTATATTGCATAATTCGCCCGTGTTCTATTAACAATATTTCCGTCATGGAGTCAACAATATTTTTGTCAACTTAGGTATAATTGTGCCCCATGAATCTTTGTAGCGTTTAAGTTTGATTAATTCAATTGTTTCAGTACTCACGATATCAGTGAATACTCGATTCCTATAAGCTACATACGCAAAGTTACCTTCAATCACCGATCCTATTACTTTATTCTTTGATACATAACCAGAATACATTCCAGTTCGAGGTGTATTTTGATTTTCTAGATATTTTATATAGTATTCTTCATTGGATAAATTCAATAGATCTTCTGGTTTACTAATATTATAAAAATTATGAAGGATGGATTCTGCTGCTTCATTTTTGTTTGGGATATCTTTTGAATTTAGAACACTCTCTTTGAGTTCATTTAGTTCATCGGGGTGAACAAATTTTACCGAATTTTTAAATTCTTTGTTTTCGATATGGGAAAAATAAGATTGCGCTATCGCTTCTGGGGATACATCATCAGATAACAAAGTATTACTATTAAAAGTTAAGATAATAACAACTAAAATTTTCTTCAAATTATATGCCTCCATAATATTTTTTACACCTAACGAGGCTGTAGAAAAACCATGGCACGATTTTTAATTTGAAAAACGGCCTTCTGTATTGCGTTGTATTCAACGATCTCATACTTGGGAATGGTTTTGCTACCCCTAATTTTCATATATTTATTTAATTTCGAAGTTTTTCTACAGCCTCAACAGTTACATGATCGAGACCTCTTGTCTCGATATTGCTTTACAGTGAGACCTCGAAATATTGTCAAAAATGGCTCATTATCAATAACTTAATAGTTTTTTACGATTTTTTGCCAGACAACAAGTCGTGACACGATGATTATATCCGATTTTAAGGGGACACTTGTGGGGTAACAATAACGAAATACCAAAAATTAAGCTATTAGATCAAATTTCAATCGTATGTCGGCGACGACAATTAAGCCCTAAAACTGAACAATCATACCGACTATGGGTTCGGCAATTCATTTTATTTAATAAAAAGCGTCATCCATCAGAGATGGGGGCTAAGGAAATTGAGTCCTATCTCAACTATTTGGCAAACGATCGCACGGTATCTGCGAGCACACAATCTTCAGCACTTAACGCGATCGCATTCTTATATCGCGATGTTTTGAAAATTGATATGCCAGAATTAAAAAACCTCAGACGCATTAAACAACGAAAAACACTACCTGTGGTTATGTCTGTTAGAGAAGTAGAAGCAACCTTCGCCAGAATGCACGGTACAACTCGATTGATGGCTGAATTAATTTATGGCGGTGGATTGCGAGTAAACGAATGCATGACATTGAGAATAAAAGACATCGACTATGATGCCAAGTCAATCACTGTACGCGCAGCTAAAGGAAATAAGGATCGATCAACACTTTTACCCGATTCCGTTATTTCTGACTTACAAAATCACATACTTAGGGTTGCGCAACTCCATAAAACCGATCAACTTAAAGGGAATGGATTAGTTCCAATGCCTAATGCACTTTATCGTAAATACCCATCGGCTTCCCATTCACTCGGTTGGCAGTTTGTATTTCCTTCTTCAAAGTGTCAGCCTTGGCTGGATACTGGCAAGTTAGCGAGATGGCATGCTTCTCCCAGTACTTTACGACGAGCATTTAAACACGCAGTACTACTGGCGGATATCGTAAAGCATGTGGGTCCTCATGCTCTGAGACACAGTTTTACTAGCCATCTGTTGGCCGCAGGCACCGATATACGAACCATTCAAACATTGCTGGGTCATCGAAATATAGAAACTACAATGATTTATACACATATTTCACCAGATTATAACAACGTAAGTAGTCCACTTGATCGAATGAAAGAATAAT
>Ga0316205_10000598_pt1 | contig 61859 bp, 57 predicted proteins | sample 3monthpyrite_MG_FD_204941 | JGI IMG/M metagenome (GOLD analysis project Ga0316205, IMG submission 204941) | Microbial mat bacterial communities from mineral coupon in-situ incubated in ocean water Damariscotta River, Maine, United States -... | ecosystem: Environmental > Aquatic > Marine >...
CCCCGCCGAGGCCTTGCTTGTTTTTGGATAAGGGTTAACTAGACTAGCATGAACCCGCGATGAGGAACCGATTGATGAATCTTTATAAAGACCTGCCCGCTGCAGTTGGAAATACGCCGCTTATCCGACTGAATGCCGCTTCCGAGGCTACGGGGTGCGAAATTTTGGGCAAGGCGGAGTTTATGAACCCCGGCCAGTCGGTAAAAGACCGCGCGGCGCGGTCGATCATTCAGGATGCGGTGGCGCGGGGTGCGCTGCGCCCGGGCGGCACGATTGTAGAAGGCACCGCTGGCAATACCGGCATCGGGCTGGCGCTGGTCGGGGCGGCGATGGGGTTTAAAACCGTGATTGTGATCCCTGAAACCCAGTCACAGGAAAAAAAGGACATGATCCGGCTGGCGGGGGCGGAACTGGTGGAGGTGCCGGCCAAACCCTATAAAGACCCCAATAATTTTGTGCGCTATTCGGGCCGCTTGGCCGAGGCGCTTGCCAAACAAAACCCCAATGGTGCGATATGGGCCAACCAGTTTGACAATGTGGCCAACCGGCAGGCGCATATTGACACGACCGCCCCCGAAATATGGGCGCAAACCGATGGCAAGGTCGACGGCTTTATTTGTGCTGTGGGCTCGGGTGGCACGCTGGCCGGCGTGGCAACCGGCCTGCGCGCGCGCAACAAAAACGTAAAAATCGGCTTGGCAGACCCCGACGGCGCGGCGCTTTACAGCTATTATACCACCGGCGAACTGGCTTCCGAGGGCAGCTCGATAGCCGAGGGTATCGGGCAGGGGCGAATTACCAAAAACCTTGAAGGGCTGACGGTGGATATGGCCTATAACATTTCCGATACCGAGGCCTTGCCGGTGTTGTTTGACCTGTTGGCACATGAGGGGCTTTGCCTTGGCGCCTCGAGCGGTATCAATATTGCCGGCGCGATGCGGATGGCCCGCGAGATGGGGCCGGGGCACAGGATTGTAACGGTGCTGTGCGACTATGGCACCCGCTATCAATCCAAGCTGTTTAACCCCGCTTTTCTGCGCGAAAAGGCACTGCCGGTGCCGGGCTGGCTGGAGGCAACCAATGACGTGCTACCGGATGTGCGCATAGGCTGATAGGCTTTGGCCGAATAAATCGGGAGTTTGCTATGCTTTTGTTGAAGAGGTTTGTGCTTGTTCTGGTCGCGGCCTTGGCGCTTGGCCTCCCGCTTTCGGCGCAGAATATTTTTGACCCGGCCCTGCCGGTGCAGTGGGCGGAGACAGCGACTCGTGCCGAGGATATTTTGGCGGCAAAGCTGGCCTCGACTCCGGCGCTGGAAAACCTGCGCGCCGACCTAGCCAGCCAGCGCGCTGCCGCGCGGGAAATGGAGGCGGAAGCCGGCAAACGGGTGGCTGCGTTACAGGATCAACTGGTGGCACTTGGCCCGGCCCCGGCCGAGGGCGAGACCGAAGCACCCGAAATCGCCATGCGCCGCGCTGCTCTTAAAGTAGATATATCGCTGGCCAAAGTGCCGCTGGCCATCGCGGTTCAGGCTTATGGGCGGCTGGACGGGTTGGTCAGTGAAATCAATACCCTGATCCGCGAGCGGTTTTCGCAGCAGCTTATAGAGCGCGGCCCGGTGCCGGTCAATCCGGCAATTTGGGCCGGTGCGCTTACTGACGTGCTGGATTTTGGCAGCAGCATGTGGCGCGAAGTAACAGATAGCCTCAAAAACGATGTCAGCCGACGGGTGCTCGCGGAAAAGGCCCCGATTGCGATTTTTGTCGGCTTGCTTGGATTATGGATATTGTTTTGGCTGCAACAGCGGCTTTCTGCGCTGGTGTCGCGGGCCATGGCCTCGGGAGGCAGCGTTTCGAGCTGGCAGCTGGCGCTCATCAACCTTTCGAACCTGATTGCCCCGAGCGCCGGGGCGGCGGCGCTTATTTTTGCGGTTTACTGGGCCGGCATTCTGGGCTTTCGCGGCACCGCTATACTAAATGCCCTGCCTTTGGCCGCCCTTGCGCTGATCGCCGCGCCATGGCTTGGCCGCTCCTTGTTTGGCAGCAAGCAAAACCCGGTGGACCTGCTCGGCGTGAGCGCCCCGAAAACCGGCCATAAAATAAGCCTGATCCTCGGGGTGGTTTTTGCGCTGCTGGTGCTGGTGGATGCGATGGCCGGGCAGGGAAAGTTTTCGCCGGAAACCCGCGCCGTGCTGGTATTTCCGCTTATTGTGGTGGCGTCTTTTGCGCTGTTCAAGCTGGCCAGAATTATCCGGGCCAAGAATCCGGTAACAGAAGACGAGCCCGAGCCCGCGGCCCACAGTTTTGCGGCGCTTTTATCACAGGGGCTTTTTCTTACCTCGGTTTCGGCCCCGATTTTGGCCGGGCTTGGCTATTATGCCGCCGGGCGATTTTTGACCTTTCCAACCATTTTAACGGTTGGCTTTCTGGCCGCGCTATTGGTGGTGTTTGACCTGTTTCGCGCCTTTTTAGAGCGCTGGGTGGAAGGCGAAAGCGAAACCGGCAGCCGCAAAGACCGGGCGCGGCTGATCCCGATCTTTGTTGCCTTTATCATGATCCTGATTTCATTGCCGGTGCTGGCCTTGATCTGGGGGGCGAGCACCAATGAACTGGTCAATATGTGGGCGTGGCTCAATAAAGGGGTTGCTATTGGGCAAAGCCGGTTTTCACTTACCGAAATTGTGGTATTTGTGCTGGTATTCGGCGCGGGCTATACCATCACGCGGCTGGTGCAAAAAACCGTGCGCAGCTCGGTTTTGCCGCGCACCCGCCTTGATACCGGCGGCAAAAACGCCCTGCTGGCCGGGATAGGCTATATCGGGATATTTCTGGCGGCGCTGGCGGCGGTTTCGGCCACCGGGCTTGATCTTTCAAATCTCGCCATTGTTGCCGGGGCGCTCTCGGTTGGTATCGGTTTTGGCTTGCAGGCCATTGTGTCCAATTTCGTTTCCGGCATCATCCTGCTGATCGAACGACCGATCAAGGAAGGGGACTGGATCATTGCGGGTGGCGTGGAGGGGATCGTGCGCAAAATTTCGGTGCGCGCCACCTTGATCGATACCTTTGACCGCAGCGCCGTGATTGTGCCCAACTCGGACCTGATATCGGGAACAGTGCAAAACTGGACCGCGCCCGACGTTACCGGCCGCTTGAGGGTGCCCGTTGGGGTGGCCTATGGCACCGACCCCGAAAAGGTGCAGGAGATTCTTTTAGATATCGGCACCGCGCATCCGCAGGCATTGCTATACCCCGCGCCTTCTGTGGTGTTTTTGAATTTTGGCGCCAGTTCGCTGGATTTCGAACTGCGGATATTCCTGCGGGACGTAAATAGTACCCTTTCTGTACGCTCGGACGTAAACTTTGCCATCGCCAAGCGCTTTGACGAGGAGGGTATCGAAATTCCGTTCACCCAAAACGATGTGACCCTGCGCAATGTTGACGAAATCGGCGCGGCCCTGCAAAACGCCCTGCACCCGAAAGACAGCGGATGACCGAAAAGCTATATGAAAAAGACGCATACCTCGTTGAGGCCGAAGCCACCGTTATCGCCCACACCGCCGAGGGCGGTATCGTGCTGGATAAAACGGTTTTTTACCCCACAGGCGGCGGCCAGATGGGCGATCGCGGGCGGCTTGGCGCGCTGGAGATTATCGGCACGGTAAAGGGCGAAAACGGCGCGGTGGTGCTGGTGCCCGCCGAAGGGGCCGGCTTGCCGCCAATCGGCAGCCGCCAGCCACAGGTGCTGGATTGGGCAAACCGCCACGCCATGATGCGGCTGCATTCCGGGCTGCACCTGCTTTCGGTGGTGGTGCCGCTGCCGGTGACCGGCGGGCAGATCAGGGCCGAAAAGGCGCGGCTTGATTTTGCCATGCCCGAGCCGCTGCAAGATAAACAAGCGGTGGAAGGTGCGCTGAATGCGCTGATCACGGCTGATTTGCCGATCACCGAACAATGGATTACCCAAGCCGAACTCGATGCCAACCCGGGGCTGGTGAAAACCATGTCGGTGCAGCCACCGCGCGGGGCAGGGCACATCCGGCTGGTGAGGATTGGCGGCGATGATCAGGTGGATTTGCAACCTTGCGGCGGCACCCATGTGCGGCGCACCGGCGAAATCGGCCGGTTGCGGCTTGGCAAAATGGAGAAAAAGGGCCGCATAAACCGGCGGCTGAATGTATTTTTGGACGGGTGACCTTCCCTCAAGGCCAGCCCGTATCCGAGACCGCGCAAGCCAGCCACGCGCTTGCACATCCGCGCAGCCTTGCTGCCGCTGCACCGCAAGCGCTGATTGGCCCCGTCAAAAAACTCGCCATATGGCAGTGGCAGTGGTCATATCATCTGCGCAGCGATTAAGGGCTTGATCTGCCGCTTTGTTTGGCGTTAGAAAGCGGCTCGTGGACAGGTGGCCGAGTGGTCGAAGGCGCACGCCTGGAAAGTGTGTAGGCGGGGAACCGTCTCCAGGGTTCGAATCCCTGTCTGTCCGCCATTTCACACTTTCCTATGTGAAGACCCTCTAACACCTTGAATGGTAAGGTAGTTTTTGGGGTTCGAAGTCCTTGATTCCGGCAGTATGCGATACGCTCGGAAAAGGCCAATCTCAGCACAGTTCTTTTGAGGGTCAACTGACCTGATTCCCATAGTTTCCAAGGGTTTGCGAGGAAGTTGGTGGCGAGTTCGAACAAATCTTCGAAGCTATGCGCTGGCTTCACTCCATTTTGCTGTTTTTCGGCCAGAACCAGTTTATCAGTTTCCAGTTTTGACAGACGTTTTTCGTATGCTGCAATGACGCGCGGGTTTTCAGTTTCCACGATACGATCCAACAGGCTCTCGATTTTCTTATCCACTTGCACCGCTTCACGCTTAAGGCCGTGCAGCATGGTCTCAGCTTGCGCCATGCGTTGTGCCCAGACATCTTTGAACATTGCCTTAACCAAAGCATACAAGCCCTCAGAGGGCTGTAGAGCGCGCACGACCTCAGCAAAGTCACCTTCCAGCACATCACGGCGGATAGACTTGCGATAGCTAACGCAGCCTTTGGTTGGGCACAGATAATACGGATGCTTTTTCTTCGTCTTACTGGTGGACCAGCAGGCGGTCAGTGGTTTTTCGCAGTCGTTACAAAGAACAAACCCACGCAGAGGAAAATCTGCGCTGATATCTTTGCGCGCGGGAACGCGTGCTGCTTCCTTCATGCGTCGCTGAACGGTTTGGAAGGTTTCCAGTGAGATCAGCCCCTCATGGTGGCCTTTACGCAAAGACACATCCCAATCAGGGGCTTCGACATAGCCCGCGTAATGCACACGGCGCATCAAGCGGACAACTTCCTCATAGCGCACAAATCCAGTGCGGCGGTCTTTGGGGAAATCAGGTTGGTTTTCAAGAAAGCGTTTAACCTCGCCTTGGGTCTCAAAGCGACCAGAGGCAAAGCCTTCCAAGGCTTCCTGAATAATCGAAGCCATTGGCTCGTTACGAACCAGCAGCTTGCCGTGTTCTTTGGTTTTTTCATAGCGAAAGCCCGGAGGGGCATGAAACACCCAATAGCCGTTCATCACACGGGCGCGCATACGGTTTTTAGTTTGCTCCCCGTTCTTTTGACGTTGATGCTGTGACACTGACGCCAACAGGTTTTCAATCAGGATTGAATCACTGTCTTCACCAAAAGTGATGGACGGGCTTTCCAATGTGCCACCAGTTTCTTTCAGGGCGCGGCGCAAAGCCCAATGCCCTTCGATATCGCGGGCGAACCGACTGATATCATCAATAATTACAACCACGCCTTCGATTTTGGATTTTCGGACAAATTCCAGCATGGCATTAAAGGAAGGCCTTACGGAAGAACCACCGGATACCGCCTTTTCATAGAAGGTTTCGACAACATCGAAACCCTTACGCGTGGCATATTCGCGGCAACGGGTTTCTTGCGATTCCAGCCCGTGACCTTCTTCGACCTGCATCTTGCTGGACACACGGCAATAAATCACGGCTTTTGATGGTGTTTGGCTTGTTGTCATTCTGGACTCCCTTCCTACGATTGGCCAGATTGCCGATCAGCGGATGCGTTAAATGTCTTCTTGGAATTCTTAGGCGATTTTAGCACAGATACTGATTGTTCCGCGATAAATTTACCAAGTTCCGCCTGTTGCTCACAAATATTGCCAGCCGCTTGCTGGACTGGATGCACACCAAAGCCAAGATCAATGGCACTGACAACCATAGCCCAGATGGTTTCCAGAAACTCGCGCTTTTCCGCATCCGAAAGGTCACTTTCATCCAGATATTTGCCGTAAAGTTCCCAATCAATGGTCAGTGTTGGCGGAGCTTTCTTTGCTTCGCCCACCTCTGATTTCATCTTGCCTGTTTTATCCTCTGTCATTCTGTCTCCGTTTCTTGTCCTTCTCCATTTTACCGCTCACACATTGCGAACATAAGCAGAACAGGATAGACATTTATTCCTAGAAATACAAGATAATATTGTATTTCCATATGGTTAGGTGGTGACTACGCCCGCTTACGGGACTGCGCCTGATCACGTTTCACCTCGCGCGTCTGTTGCTCAGCCTCACGTTCAGGCACAATGAATTTTTTCTCCAATGCCTTGCCGAATTCGTACAATTCACGGCCCTCGATTTCACGATAGGCAGTTGTCATCAGCTCCTTGGCACCAGTTTCAGTAATATTGAGCTTTTCCGCCAATGCACCGCCAACATAATCATAGGCACGATAGAACGGCATGGTTTCACCATCACGGATTAGCGGTTCAATCATTCGGGCGTATTCCAACGCATCACGCCCCGCCGTTTCTGGCAGGTTTTCTTGGCGCTCTTTTAGGCCGAGGCGCATTTGATTCATGGTTTCGCCGTATTGCTCTTTGAACTGATCACGAATGATCATTTCAGCTTTCATGGCATCGAATTTTTCTCCGCGCGCAAAAGCATGAGAATAATCAGTCAGTTTTTCACGGAACTTCCCGTTTTTGCGAATGCCGCGATGCATAATTTCAGCCACAGACTTGCTTTCATCAGACTGACTGTCTGACAATTTACGTCCAGTATTGCTTTGGTGCACCTCGGGGATTTTTGTTTCAACATCTTTCGTCATGGTCTTTTCCTTCCTGTATTTGTTGCCGCCATAATATCCGCCTTAGTTGGTTATTTTGACGCTTTGGATTGATCATTTCATGGCACGTCAGCCCTATCGCCGCCGCTCCGGACCCGCGCGCCGATCTGTGGCACGCTGAAAATCATCGCGGGTTTTATCGCGCAATTGTTGCTTGGTGGCATCGCGTTGTTCAGCGGTTGAAACCAACACATCAAGCTCTTGGGTTTCACGGCTTGCCAGTTGTGACATGCGGCGAGAGTGATCATGTTGCACATCGCGATGTGCTTGCCGTGTCAGCGCGGATTTATCGAAGTTGTCCGAGCCAAACAGGCGATGTTTCAGCGTTCGATCCTTTACGCCCGCCTTATCAATGCGCACCTGCAATGCCTTTTCGACACGGGTTTTATAATCGCGTTTGTAGAGCTTTTCCTGCTTGTTGCCCTCGCGGGCATACCGCTTGGTGATCTCACTCATTTTTTCCAGATCAGCAGGCCGTGTCAGATTTTTGGCTCTTTGGCGAAAACTCGCCAGATCGAAGGTTCGTTTCAGGTCTTCTGTGATGCTGGACATCGCAGTCTCCTTTGTTTTACGGGCAGGTTTACGGCTAAATTTGCGTCGCAGAATCTGCTTGTGATACTCTGAGTTCATGAGAAAATTTGAGCATGTGCAGGACGTTGAAGAGTGGCTTGAACCAATGAGTTGGGACGAGTTTTTTGTTAAACTCAGCCCTTATGGCGTTGATGCCGAAATACGGGCGGATTGCGAGATAAGCGTTGCCAATGGTGGATCGCAGGACACGGTGCTTTCGGTCATAAAGAGCTTGATGCGGATCGAGTTGACCAAGGAACTTGGCCTTAAACGCCGCCCGATCACGCCTTTGGTGCAGTTGGTGGAATAGCATTAGCGCCCGCCTTCCTTGAAGAAGGCGACATAGCCGCAACGCCCGTTTGAGGCAGGAATTGTGAACATTCCAAACGGCCCCCAGAACGTGCATGATGTATAATAACGCGCACGGAACGGATCATATGCGTTGCCGTTATTTACAAATTCATACGACCAGATTGCGTGAGGAAGCCCCACAGCGACGAAGCCGCCATAAAGGGCTATTGGCACCAAAACCCAATAGAAGAAGCTCAGGCGAAAGAAACGAGGTTTCATTTTTTGCCTCCTTTTTTGATATCAAGGGTGACGCGTGGATCAGCCGCGCGTTGCGGGCCTTCAAGTGGATTATCGGCCAACTCGCCATGGCAAAACGGCGCAATCTGGTGTTGCTGGATTTTGCGACAATGGAAAAACCCAACATCCTTGATGTGCAGGATTTGTTCATCCGGTTTCAGGCGCATCAGCCGTTCAGCAGAGAACATTCGGTCTTTGCTGGTGCCGATATTGCCGGTGTAATCCAGTTGCCCAGAATTAAACCCAAGGCTTTTGTTGATAACCTGTGATTCCCCCATAGCGCGACTCACCCGCTCCGATTCCTCAAAAGATGAGAACCCGAACCACTGTTTTATCAGGGCGTTCTCTTGAATCGTGGCGGTTTCTTTTTCGCCATAGGCGCGCTGAAGCTCCGAGAGACTTTGGACAATAAAGTGGCAGTTACCACCAAATCCACGCATGGTGGTTAGGGCAGAAACTAGCGCTTTTAATGGCGCATTCGTTGCTTCATCTAGGATGAAATCCACTTGACCTTGGGCGTCAGAAAGCAAGGCTTCAACAAAGCTTTGCAGGTGCGAAGCGTAATGTGCGCCAAGGCGTGACATATGCCGCTGCGGGCCAACAATGAACACGATATACTTTCCACGCAACAACAGGGAATGGATAATATCGGCATCCACGCCCGCTTGGTGCAACGGACTGCCCGCACCGTAAATGCGGAGCGATTTGATCGCTGAGCCACGGTGTTGACCAAAATGTTCTTTGTTGTTTTTCGCCATATCGACGATATGTGCGCCGAGGGCAGAAAGCACTTCATCGCCTTCTTCTTTTTCGACTTTGGCGGCGCTGAGCAAAATATCGGGGTTTGCCAGCATTGCCCAAACCCCGCCCGGAACAGCGAGTTTTGGGTGACGTTTTAGTAGAGCCAATTCGGCAAACTCTTGAAGTGTTCTGGGTTCACTCCTCCAGTATTCGTTTCGAACATCATTTTCCGGCTCAGAAATCAAAGCGTGATTTGCGGTTTCTGTAGCAAAGACCAGTTCGCCATTATTGCTTTTATGTGCGGCAATTATTCCACCAAACGGATTGATGGAAACGCGGTACGGGTTATCCTTTCCGAGAACGCCAAAATCATCAATAATCGCGACCTTGCGCCCGTATCGGGCGCAGGCATCAGCACACTGGGCTGCAATTTCACCATTCTTACAATCGTTCACAATAACGGTGCGACTATGATCACCCATCAAGGACAGCAACCAAGGCACCGCGCCCGCCGTGGTCTTCCATGAGCCAGCCGAAGCCATCAGCAAACTATGGCTGGGCTTCGGGGCAAAAATAGGCGTGTCATCCTTAAGCGATGTGCCAAGCAGGCGTCCGAACGGCGCACTCATTTGATCATCCCCGCTTTTCTAAGGTCATCAACACTTGCCAGTTCCGATGGTTCTGCCACGCGATTTACTTCTTCAAAATCCGCAAATTCTTTGTCGCGGGCATAAAGCTTGAACATCATCATGATGGCTTTAATGAGCATCGCGGGTGCGGCAATGGCGAGCGCGATGCTCATCAATCCAAACCCCCACCATTTGAGGCTATCAGGCCAGATCAGCCACGCACCAACCGCGTAAGAAAATGCGCCAAGCAAATACATGTTGATTTTGAACACAGTTCCTCGGCTAGACTTACGCGGATTCATGTCTGATCCTCCCCAGTGCTTCGCATGGCGGTAATTATCTCGCGGCGAATTCGATTGAGGTGGCTGTACGATCCAAATATCGCGCCAGATAATTCACTGTTGCGCAGGTCGCGGCTGAGCAGTTTTAATTGCCCCAGCCAGACACCAGCAAAGAGCGATGCAACAATTCCACCGATTATGAACTGAATTTCACGGGGATATAGAAGATCAGCAAAGGCAAATCCGAATCCGCCAAACCCCGCTGCACACATTAGCGATCCCGCCAAAAATGGGCGGCGCACCGATACAACTGTAATGTTTGGCAACAGGTAACTATCACGGTGCGTATTCACCGAGGCAGTGTCGATATCTACAAAACCAATAATCATTTTGATCTCCTATCTTTGGGCGCAGTACGGGGAATTCAGCGCGCGGGTCAGTTCTGAATTGAGGTTGTCGGTGACGGCAGGCGGTGAAATCAGCCGTGCTGACCCCGCAAAAAGCGCCCAGTTTAGGCGATCTTGCGTCACCACAGAGACTGCGCAATCACACCTCGATCCGGTCTGTGATACCGCCAACGCAATCCGACGATCTTCTACCTCGCGGCGTTGACGCTCCTGCTCACGCAACATGCCTGTGGTTCCGCCACTCAGATCAGGATTGCCGTATTGGTTACAAAGCGCGCCCAACTCGGGCATGAAACCACCCAAAAGTGAGTTGCAATCGGTTCTGGGAATGATTGTTGCCGGTTCCCTGCGGGTGGAGATTTCCACCCGTAGTGCAGATTGGCACATTGCGCCCCAATCTGAGTTGTCGATTGTGCGCTTGGCAATCACTTGGCCCGTGCCAAAGAAACTAACCCCAGCATAAAGTGCTGCCGCGAGGATCACGCCCCCGCTGATAGGCATGTTTGTTGTGTCAATTGGCATGGCTTATCTCCGAGTGCGATGTTGGGATTTGGCAGAGCCATGCGAAGTGCGACGCGGCCTATTGTCTGGCTCTGGAGCCAGCTTGATAGGGGGCATGGCAACCAGACCTGAGAAACTGCCCGCATCCGGTCCCTTGTCATCTTCCGGCGGATCATCGCGATAAACCCGCCCGACAAGCGTGAAGTAGGTGTAGAGCCATAGCGTCAGCGGAAAGATCAGCTCGACCACCGCAACGATTGCCGCGATTGGCAGGAAATGCCCCATATAGACGAATGTGTCAGACACGCCCGCTTTGGCAGGAAAGCTTGGGCGTGTATTTGAGCCACGTTCTACCGAATTCAAAACCGTGTTCAGGCTATCGGCATATCCCGCCAGCAAGGCGTTCATCTTGCGGGTGGTGTCCGCACGCCCCGCTATAGCCACTCCGCTGCGCAACTCGCTGACAAAGGCTAACAACAACGCGGTTGGCACCGCTTCATTCAGATCACTGATTGCTTGCCCTGCCAGTGCAACATTGGCCTGCAATTTTTTGCGGCGTTCAGTGTCAGATAAATCACCATCGCCCAAAATGTTTTGATATTCCGCAAGCAGCGAATTTAGGCGATCTAGAGAAGACCGGCGAAGAATGTCACCTGCTTCTACCTGAGACGCGATGGATTCAGCCCGTTGGCGTTCTTCTGATAATGCGCGCGAAACAGGACCAACACCGCCATGCCCGCGCCCGCTGATACAGCTTGTCTCGCTTTCACAGGCTTCTTTTGCGGCCAGATCAGAGACGATAGCGCGGATGACAGGTGCAGCTCGGCCAGCCTCAATGGCTTTTTGGTTTCGCAGATCAATGAATTCAGCATATTCAGTGCCAAATTCCTGTTGGAGCAAGGCATCAACATCCTTGATCACAAGGCCAGAATAAGTTGCTGCGAATAGACCCGCGCCAACGGCCAGCATTGAAACCGTGCTGACAAGGGTTGCGCCAGCCGTTCCAATCGCGGCTTGCAAGGCACCTTTTTCAACGGCAAGGCGGTTGACGCCAAGCGATACCAATGCGCCCGAACCAGCCAGCAAAATGGCTTTGGCAAAATCGAGACCGCTATCCGCCCCGATCAAATTTGGCACGGCAAAGCCGAGCATCAGCCCCGAGGATACAGACAGCCCCGTTGTGATAACCGTTGCAAACGGTTTGGCTTTCCTCTTGCGCATCTTCTTAAGACGCTGTGGTGTATGTGTTTCATTTGCCATGGATAGTTCCTTTCCTAGTGGCTTGGATTCATGATCAGACCGCAGGTGCCACAGGCGAGTTTCGCGGATGGCTTTGCCCATGCGTTCAGGGCGCATTCCGGGCATGAAAACCGGATGCGGTCTTTTTTCGTGGGTGTTAAAGGTGCTTTTATGGTTGGGTCAGTATTTTTGTTGGGTGCAATTCGGCCCACCCAATTGATCTGAAACCCTCTGTCCAGAAGCACTTGGCAAGCTTGGTCAAAAGGACCATTTTCTTCGATATAATGGGTCATTTGGTAACCGGTTTTTTTGCCACCCGGCTCCCCTGTGTTTGAAGGAATTAGACCAATTCGTTCCATAACCGCCACCCAAGGAAGATCATGGTAACCCGTAGTTGAACGCTTGCCTTTGCGATTCAGTGGACCAAAATAGTGTCGAAAAACGTGAGCTTGCTCATGTACTAAAGTACTGAGAGAATCTCGATCATCTCGCAAAGCAAGGAAGGTTGGATTCAACGCCAATTCGGGCAGTAGGTTTCCGCCAACTCTCTGAAACCTATCTGGTGCGAAGTGGCCTAAAACCCTTTTCTTCCGCGTGTGGACCAGAATACAGTCACACAGGCGAGCGTCGAATAAAGACTTGTTAAAAAAGTCATACGCAAATTGTAATTCAGCCAATGCCTCAAAAGATGGACGAGGCCGAGAGTCCCAGTCATGAGCATTATTTTGCGAATTGGTTCGTACGACCGAAATGTCATTACAACTCTTCAAAATATCTACAGATTTTGGCACGTTCGTTACCTCTTGATAAAAACCAGATAGCGACGCCAGAATAAGAAACTGCACCAACTGAAAAAATGGGTTTACAGTCCTGTTAAAATACAAGTTCCCCCATTAAGCGGTCTATATTTTCACCCGTGAAAAGTTGTAACTATATGTAAAGTATATATTATTTATTCTGCTAAAAAATTGTGTTATTATGGATAAATGATCAAAAAGGCAAAAGACAAGTATACAGTTGAAGTGGAATATGATGAAAACACGGGTAACTTAATCTCCGAAATCTGGACCAATAAGGGCCAACTTCACAGCAAATTTGGAGCGGCGGTCACTAAGTTTGATCCCGAAACTGGAAACAAGGTTTTAGAGCAGTACTATTCGTGTGGTTCTTTGTTTCGTAAAGACGATGTCGGTCCCCGAGAAATGGTGTGGGACCCTGTAAATGGAATTTGCGTAAAAGAATGTTGGGGAGGGCATCGCTCTGGGGACAAGCCAGCCTTAACCATTCGATCAGAAATCACTGGGCATATTATTCTTGAGGAATACCGGAATCATTTCAACCTTTCAAGAAAACCACCACATCCTGCTTTGATCGAGTACGACCCCAATACCGGCGTTGTGGTGTTAGAAGAACGTTATCAAAACAGTTTATTACATGGGACTGATGAACGTCCTGCAATTGCTGAATATGATCCTGAAACTGGTGTGGCGGTGCGCGAAGAATACTGGAAATATGGTATCAAGCATCGACGCAGAAGACCCGCAGTTATTCATCGTGATAGAATGTCTGGCCAAGTGACTTTTGAACAGTATTTTGAAAATGGGGTCGAGAACGGGGTGGGCCTCCCTGCACCTAGACCTTAGCGTCCCCAACGGTTACGTTTGCTCAAACTTCAATGATTTGAGAAACCGATGATCAGCCAAACCGATTTTTTAGGCAACCTCCGCACTGCCGTTGACGACAATGAACTCAATATACGCAAACTGAACGAAGAAATTGGCGCACAAATTGTCAGTGTTTGCACCCGCAAATTCCCCGGCAAAAAAAGAGAACTGCAATTCTCTACGTTTTTTAATACGGTTGAAGGCGACACTGGTATTGAACGGCAAACACGACGAGGTACGTCTCAAGGAGAAACAAGCGAAGGAAAACTTGCAAATGATAGGGTTGAACGGCTTAAAAAAGGAGAAGGGAAAACTGATTTTTCGCTAGCAATCTATTTTTGGATTCATTCCCAAGAATCCTTGTGGGAGATAGCTGAAAAATTAGACGAAAGTTTTCTCGGGTCGTCTTTTGTAAATTGGCTGGCTAATAGAGATAATCGGGGACCAAAGAAATCTGGATTGGGTGTGGTTGATACGAAAAATACCAATGACACAAATTCTAGCCTTCCCACTGATATAGAAGATGCATTCTCCAAAATAAGCGCCATATCCAATGGCGCAGGTTCGCGCGATCTTAAAGCGCTCATTCTTATCGAGCTTTATAAGCTTTTTGAAAACAATACCGACGAGGTTAGGTTTTTTTATAGCTTGGATTACACCAAAGAAACTCGATCATTTACGTTTTCCGAAGACGAATTTCCATTTAGCGATGAAGAAAGGTTTTTGGATGGGCTACTGCGAAAGCTATCATGCGTAGGGCGGATATTTCGTCTTGGGGTTATCGGCAAAGCCGATCTTGATTGGGTGATTTTCATTACCAAAGTTGTATTCCAGAATATTGAGGTCCAAAAGTACTTTTCTTGGTTATTGCGTATGGATCAAATACCGGATCACAGTGAATTCAAAGAGGCAATTCTTTTCTACGAAGCCGTCATCGGCGATGATGAGACGTTAGCATTTTTGAAGGGTGTTTATGAAATTTGAAGTGTCAGGATGTAATGCCACCGCTCCGGAATACGTCTAAGATGCTGGTGCAACTGAACCAACGCACAATTTCAACAGGCAAGACCAACAAACATAAAAACTAATAAGGAAAAACATACAGCACGCTGCAAGCTGTGTTCTGTAATACAGAACCGACTTGGCAAGGGAGACGCTGGCGCTCTCCCGTTGCATCCCTCAGGCAAAAAGAAAACTTTCAGGTCCGCAGTGTGATCCTACCGACAGCGGTCAAACCGACCATGTGGATAGATCACCTGTGGCCGAATTTGCGGATGCAATCTGAGGGCGTGCCTGTTAAGGTTGCCCGAAACAAAAACCGATGGTTTCAAAGGGGTTTGCGCTGGCAAGAAAGGAAAAATCAGAATGAATGCTGTTGAAATCGAAGAAGCCATTTCTGCGCTTGCCGAACAACCCTTCGATTCATCCGAGTTTCCGTTCGCCTTCCTCGAAGCTTTTGGCAACAAACCGACCACCATCAAACGCCTGCGCACCGGATCATCCAACAAGTCCGATCTGGGTGGCGTTCTGCAAACCAGCAACATCCATATCGTCGTATGCCCCGAAGGCGAGGTCGCCAAAACCCTTGCGGCCTTAAAGGCAAGTCCGGCCACGACCAAAGCCAAGGCGAAATTTGTGCTTGCCACGGATGGAATTGATCTTGAGGCCGAAGACCTGACCTCAGATTTACCACCGATCATTTGCGCTTTCACTGACTTCCCAAACCATTTTGGCTTTTTCCTGCCCTTGGCTGGGATCACAACCGTAAAGCAAATCCGCGAAAGCTCGTTTGATATTCGGGCCACCAGCCGTCTAAACAAACTCTATGTCGAGCTGTTGAAGGACAACCCCGAATGGGGAGCTGCCGAGCGCCGCCATGATATGAACCACTTCATGGCGCGGCTGATCTTTTGTTTCTTTGCCGAGGATACAGACATCTTCAAAGGCGACGATTCCTTCACCAACACCATTGACCGGATGAGCGAGCGGGATTCATCGAACACGCATGAGATAATCAGCGCGCTATTTCTGGCAATGAACACCAAGTCTGATGATCATGAAGCTGCAAACGTGCCACGTTGGGCTAATGATTTTCCCTATGTGAATGGCGGGCTGTTTTCCGGCAGCACGGATGTGCCGGTATTTAGCCGTATTTCGCGTTCTTATCTACTGCATATCGGGGGGCTTGATTGGCAGAAGATTAACCCTGATATTTTCGGTTCGATGATCCAAGCCGTGACGGATGATGACGAACGCGGCGAACTTGGGATGCATTACACATCCGTGCCAAATATTCTCAAGGTGCTGAACCCGCTGTTTTTGGATGATCTGCGTGCAAAACTGGACGAGGCTGGAGATAGTCCGCGCAAGCTGCTCAATTTGCGTAAACGGATGTCCAACATCCGCGTCTTTGATCCGGCCTGTGGCTCGGGCAACTTTCTAGTCATTGCCTATAAAGAAATGCGCCTGATCGAAGCTGAGATTAACAACCGCCGTAATGAGGCGGGTGAAAAAACCGCTATACCCTTGACCAATTTTCGAGGGATCGAACTGCGCGATTTCCCTGCCGAGGTTGCCCGTCTGGCCCTGATCATTGCCGAATACCAATGTGATGTTATCTATCGCGGGCAACGCGATGCGCTGGCAGACTTTCTACCACTAGACGCGATGAATTGGATTACCTGCGACAACGCCTTACGACTGGACTGGATGTCAGTTTGCCCGCCAACAGGGACGAGAGTGAGGCTAAGAGCAGAAGACCTTTTCGAAAGCCCACTGAATCAGGCCGAGATTGATTTTGAGAATGAGGGTGGCGAGACCTATATTTGTGGAAATCCACCCTATTTGGGAAGCAAGTGGCAGTCAAAAGAACAGAAAGAAGACCTACAACGTATTTTTGATGGGCGCACCAAAAGCTGGAAGTCGTTAGACTACGTAGCGGGTTGGTTCATGAAGGCTGCGGATTATGGCAACCACACCAACGCAGTCTCTGCCTTTGTGTCTACGAATTCGATCAATCAAGGGCAGCAGGTGCCAATCCTCTGGCCCTTGATTTTTCAAACCGGACACGAGATTATGTTTGCCCATACCAGTTTCAAATGGGCCAATCTAGCCAGCTATAATGCGGGTGTAACTGTAGTGATTGTTGGCATGTCCAACCACGTGGGAAAGACACGGCAACTTTTTTCTCAAGACGAAAAAAACAAGGTGGTGGTTAAAGAAACCGAAAATATAAATGCATACCTCGTTGCGGCTGAGAATATTGAAATACACCCAAAGTCAAAACCGTTTGGTGATCTTGCTTTAATGCAATTTGGCAATCATCCTTACTATGGCTCTGGTCTCATTTTTTCTTGTGATGATGCGAGGGCGATTGTTGATAAAGCTCCAGATGCAGCTCGTTTCATACGACCGCTTTATGGTTCAAGAGAATTCATTTCCGCATCACCAAGAGCTTGCCTTTGGATTAAAGACAGCGAAGCAGAGATTGCTCTAAACATTCCTCCAATCGCATCGCGAGTTGAAAAAGTATTTGCATCCAGAACTGCTGCCAAAAAAGACAAAGCCGCTCAAAAATTAGCGCACACTCCATACCGCTTTCGGGATCAAACAACCGCAAAATCACATGTTCTTGCTGTTCCAAGAGTTAGTTCTGAAAACAGGTCAGCTATTCCAGTTGGCCTCCTTCCCCCAGAATCTATTTTGCAGGACGCGGCTCTAGCAATTTATGACGCCCCTCTCTGGAACATGGCCTTGATTGCTTCACGCATCCATCTGGTCTGGATTGCCACTGTTTGTGGAAAATTAAAAACTGACTTCCGCTATTCCAATACCCTTGGCTGGAACACCTTTCCCGTCCCGGCTTTGACCGAGAAAAACAAAGCCGACCTGACCACCTGCGCCGAAAACATCCTGTTGGCCCGCGAGGCACATTTCCCCGCCACCATCGCCGACCTCTACAAACCCGACGCCATGCCCGAAAACCTGAAAGCCGCCCACACCCATAACGACGAAGTGCTAGAGCGCATCTACATCGGTCGCCGGTTCAAAAACGACACCGAACGGCTGGAAAAGCTGTTTGAGCTTTATACCAAGATGACCACAAAGGTGCCAGCATGAGCAGCTTAACGGACATAGAGAAGCGGTATATCGAAAGATTGCTCGAAATGGGTGGTGGCTGGGTTTTGGATTTTTCTGACGCCACATACGGTGAGTTCTTCAAACGTCACAAAATCAACATCCATGACCCGAAGTACCAGACATATGGCACTTCGAAAGCTAAAAAGATGCGATCCTTTTGGGAGCAAGAACCCGATGCAGTAGTTGGAAATATTTTAACAGAAATGTTGGATTCCTATGAAGCCGATTGTGAATTGAATGATCGGGACATTGATCAACCCATTCTTGACAAAGGGCGTACTGCCGTAGATCGGCTCGCCGGTAAAAAACCCAAAACGCAAGAAGCCCCAACCATTGATGGCTTCTTAGACAGTGAGTTTACGATCCCTAACATCGGTAGGTTGCCCATCGATGCGCAGGTTGTTCCCATTGTTGAAAGCCGTCTCCAAGAAGCACGGGTTTCGTTGAAATCTGGTGCTAACCTGTCAGTAATTTTCTTGTGTGGCAGCGTATTGGAAGCGGTTCTTCTTGGGGCGGCACAAAAAAATCCTGCGGGGTACAATAAATCCGCTGCCAGTCCGAAAACAGCAGGCGGCGACGTGAAACAGTTCCATGAATGGAGCTTGGCTCAGTTCATTGACGTGTCGTGTGAAGTTGGGCTGCTTAAACCAGACATCAAAAAATTCGGGCACGGTCTTAGGGATTTCCGAAATTACATTCATCCTTATCAACAATTGGTATCAGGTTTTTCTCCTGATCAGCATACCGCCAAGGTTTGCTTCCAAGTTCTGAAAGCGGCATTGGCCGACGTTGCAGGTGAACGATGATCCGTATTTTTATCAAAATAAATTTGAAAGTAAGTTAGCATGACAAAAACAAAATCCGTTCCCTCTGTTTCCGTTACCTATGCCTGCACCGGTGCCTCAACCACTTCGAACGAAATGGGCATGCGCGCGATGCAGGAACGTGCTTATGAGAAGCGCGGCGAGCAGTATTTGTTGATCAAATCCCCACCGGCATCGGGCAAGAGCCGCGCGTTGATGTTTATCGCGCTCGATAAGTTGGAAAATCAAGGTTTGAAACAGGCTATTATTACCGTGCCAGAAAAATCTATCGGTGCTAGTTTTAAAGATGAAACTTTGACGGATTTTGGATTTTGGGATGATTGGAAAGTTGTACCAAAGTGGAACCTTTGCAATGCACCGGGTGAAGATGGAAGCAAAGCAGATTCGGTTGGTGCATTTTTGGCGAGCAGTGACAAAGTACTTGTTTGCCCACACGCGACGTTTCGAAACGCGGTTGATAAATTTGGAGTCGAGGCATTTGATAATCGTCTTATCGCCATTGACGAATTTCACCACGTCAGCGCCAGTGCTGATAACAAGTTAGGCGCGCATCTAGTGGACCTTATGGCCCGCGATAAATCCCATATTGTTGCCATGACCGGCAGCTATTTCCGTGGTGACGCGTTGCCGGTATTGATGCCAGAGGATGAAGCAAAATTCGAAAGCGTCACCTACACTTATTACGAGCAGTTGAACGGGTATGAGCATCTTAAGACGCTGGATATCGGATATTACTTCTATTCGGGGAGTTATCTGGACGATGTTCTGAATGTGCTTGACCCGAAAGAAAAAACGATCCTGCATATCCCAAACGTCAATTCGCGCGAAAGCACCAAGGATAAGATCAAAGAGGTTGAGCAGATCATGCACAGCCTTGGTGGTGGCGAGCCAGATAGTTGGCAAGGCATTGATCCGGCAACGGGTTTCCAACTTGTAAAAACACCTGATGGACAAATTCTAAAAATTGCTGATCTGGTTGATCCCGATAATCAAGCCAGAATACAGGCCAGCTTGCGTGATCCAGCAATGAACCGTGATCGAGATTATGTTGATATCATCATCGCCCTTGGCATGGCGAAAGAGGGTTTTGACTGGATTTGGTGTGAACACGCGCTGACCATTGGCTATCGTTCCAGCCTAACCGAGATCATCCAGATCATTGGTCGCGCCACCCGCGATGCACCCGGCAAGGAAAAGACCCGTTTCACCAATCTGATTGCGGAACCTGACGCCTCCGAGGATGCTGTGACAGAAGCGGTAAACGATACGTTGAAAGCCATCGCGGCAAGCCTCTTGATGGAGCAAGTCCTCGCCCCGCGTTTTAATTTTACGCCCAAGACACCCCAGAGCGGTCCTGTCGAAGGGTTCGATTATGGTGAAGGCGGATATGATCCAGAGAAAACCAATGTTGGCTTCAATGAAGAAAGCGGTCAGTTCCAAATAGAGATCAAGGGTCTGGCAGAGCCAAAAGGCAGTGAAGCTTCACGCATCTGTCAGGAAGACCTGAACGAAGTAATTACCGCATTTGTGCAGGATAAAACCACCATTGAACGCGGTCTTTTTGACGAAGAAATGGTGCCAGAAGAGCTGACCCAAGTTCGCATGGGTAAAATTGTCAAAGACAAATATCCAGAGCTTGACGATGAAGATCGGGAGGCTGTTCGCCAACACGCAATCGCAGCGCTGACACTTACCCAGAAGGCGAAAGAAACCGTTTTGTCTGGCGAAGATGGTGAAGCTAGTGGCAATACTGCGCTGATAGATGGCGTGCGAAAATTCGCAATGGATGTGCGTGAACTGGATATCGATTTGATTGACCGGATCAATCCGTTTGGCGAAGCATATGCCATACTTTCTAAGGCTATGAACGCGGACAGCCTCAAACAGGTGGCGGTAATAATAGCGGGCAAGAAAATTAGCTTATCGCTTGATGAAGCCCGTGAGTATGCAAAACGCGCGCTCAAATTCAAACAAGAACGCGGACGACTCCCGTCGATCACATCCGCTGATGCTTGGGAAAAGAAAATGGCCGAGGGAGTGGCATATCTTCAACGTAAAACAGCAGAGGCAAACGATGGTTGAGCTATCCGACAACGAACTTCTTGACGCCTTGGGGGTAAGCGTGGAACCTGAAAAGAAGGTTTCCCGCTCGCCGCGTGAAGAACGCATCATTGCTGGTTTTGAAGAAGTGCAACGCTTTGTCGAAGAGAATGGGCGTGCGCCGCATCACGGTGATGAGCATGATATTTTTGAACAACTCTATGCCGTTCGATTGGATCGTCTACGCGAATTAGATGAATGCCGAAACCTGCTTGAGTCGCTTGATCATCAGAGGCTTTTATCCAGCGAAGGTACCGCGGTCACAATTGCATCTGACGAGATTGATGATAAGGCTTTGCTTGCAGAACTTGGTGTTACCGATGAAACGGCTGGCGTTACCGAGTTGCGGCATGTGAGATCAATCGCAGAGAAACGCGCCGCCGAAGAAATAGCAAACCGGCAAACGTGCGAAGACTTTGAAGTATTTAAACCAGTGTTTGATCAAGTTCAAAAAGATCTAGATTCAGGGCTCCGAGAAACTCGAAAGTTCGTTAAGGACGCCGGATTTTTGAAGGCTGATATTGAGAAAGGCCAGCTTTTTATCCTAGGTGGGCAAACAGCCTATGTGGCGGATGTTGGGGAACAAATAAAAGCTCCAAACGGGCAATTTGATGCGCGACTTCGCGTGATTTTTTCTAATGGCACCGAAAGTAATTTACTACGTCGTTCGATGCAACGGGCGCTTTATAAGGACGAGGCTGGCAGACGGATTTCCGACCCAACCGCAGGCCCGTTGTTTACTGGAAAAAACGATGAAGGTGACGAAGCGAGTGGAACCATCTATGTTCTACGCAGTAAATCACAACACCCCGTTGTTGTAGAAAACTGTGATGTTCTACACAAGATTGGGGTTACGAGCGGCAAAGTTGAGCGCCGTATTTCTAACGCAAAAATCGACCCTACATTTTTGATGGCTGATGTCGAGATTGTCGCAACTTATGAGTTATTCAACATAAACCGCTCCAAACTTGAAAAGCTGATCCATCGCATATTCGATGCTGCACGACTTGATATTGAAATCAAGGATCGTTTTGGAAAACCCGTCGTTCCAAGGGAATGGTTTCTTGTGCCACTTTTTGTAATTGATGAAGCGGTTGCAAAAATTAAAGACGGAACAATTTCCAATCATATTTACGACCCGCAAAGCGCGTGCTTGAAGAAAGCAGGGTGATTAGGATGTTTGAGAAAATCATTTTTGTTCAGAAAACCAAATATTTATTGAAGTTCGGTGTGTTCAATAACCTTAAAGCGAAAAAACTCGTTCGGGCGAATGTAGTTGGAGATTGATTTATGACAGGATTAACTAATTTGACCCCTTATCAGCTTTTGTCGCCAGTATCGGCAGGGGAAAGTGATGATCTGCTAGCCGATAAAACTCCCGAAGAAGGAGTGCGCCGAATTCAGGCACTTCTAGCCGATTGGTTGCGGATGGAAAATGTTGTTGTACTGACAGCAGCAGGTTGTTCGTTTGGTCTTGGTGGTCGCCTGATGGCTGGGCCGAAGGAAAACAATCTCGAATGCCTTGTTCTAGACGCCGTGCAGGCTACGGAAATTCCGGAAGCAGCAAAATCAATTCTTAGGCATAGAATGTCGGAATGGCCAAAAGGTAATGGCGGTCCAGCAGACTTCGAAGACTGGCTGAGCTATTTGTTCAATGTTTCCAGCCTTACAGCAACTAGCACAACACCGATCGACTCAATTCACTGGAAAGGAAAAGATTCCTCTGGTGCGGAAATATCTCTGAATGTTTCTACTGAAGACTTGGAAAAGTTGCGCAGGAATATCGAGAAAGCAATCTTTGCCGAATGTGCCCTCCAAATCGACAAGAGTGAACTGTCTGGTATCAGCACTGGAAACACATCCGGACACATTCCGTTTCTGGCAAAGCTGATAGCTCGCGATACGAATCTGGGGCGGACTCATTTATTTACACTCAATTATGACACGCTCTTCGAACAAACTATGGAAGAGCTTGGGATTCAGTATTTTGACGGATTTTCTGGAAAAGCGAATTCGCGTTTCGATCCAGCAGTTTATGGACTTGATATTTACTATCCGGGTGATGTCGCTGAAGGGCGCGTTCGTCGCTTCGATAAATTCCTTCAATATTACAAGTTACATGGCTCATTGCATTGGTATGTTGATAATGATGGAGAGTACCGCGCGCGACACCGCGATTTGTCATTTTTGGAAGAATATCGTGCGGCAACCCCAGAAAATAAAGCGAAGGCACTGAAATCCGAAAGTTTTTCCAGTATTGGCTCGTTCGGAATTCTACCAACGGCACAAAAGTTCACTCAAACGCTTGGGATGCCATACGCTCATCTTTTTCGCCTTTTCCATGCACGTCTTAATCAACCGCAGACTTTTCTTTTGGTGATGGGATATGGATTTGGCGACGAACATGTGACACGCATAATCGAAACTGCTCTGACTAACCCGTCACTCGTGATGCTGGTGGTCGAACCCAACCCAAAAAGCACTATCGTAAACCGAATTCGCCGGTATCAGGGGCTTGGACAGCGGGCGTTCGTGCTGACTGAACGCCTTTCTGACGGCGAAAGCTGCTCTTATAAAGTTGCTACTTTTGCTGATTTTGCCCGCAATGTAATGCCAGATGTAAAATGGTTGGAAGACTACAAGCGGCTGCGAATTTTTGAAGAACAATTAAGAAAAACGGGAGATCATGGCTCAAGCGGTGGCGCGGGGGATATTTGATGGAGCGTCCTCGCGTTATTGGTCATGTTGTGTCGGTTAACGGATTTCGACTTAAGGTTGAGCTTTCGCCTGATGCCAAATCGTCCGTCCGTTCTACACCGGACGGTGTCCAACGTGCCGTTGCTATTAATTCCTTCCTAACCTTTGACCTAGGTGCAGGCGACTATGCAATAGGCATCCTAAGCGACCTTGAAGCGCGTGAGAGCTACGATCCAACACGAGATGAGGAGTTGTCTCTGGAGCTGACTAAGCCGCGTCGGATTGCCTCAATTCAATTACTAGGTACAATCAAAAAGGTCGGAGTGCATGACTGGAAATTTGATAACGGCATAACGGTACTACCAACGCTGGACACACCTGCTGAAGTGGCTGAAGCCGCAGTTTTGGCAGGGATTTTCGCCAATCCCCCAAAGAGAAACAAACCAGCAGGTTGGCCGGATGAAACATACGATTTCCCCTTGGACATTGGGCATCAGACTGGCGACGAAAATACCCGCGTCAAAGCATCGTTTAACGATTTGTTTTCGCGCCCGTTGGCCATCGTTGGAAACACTGGGTCTGGGAAATCTTACACAGTTGCAAGCCTTATTCGAGGAATTCTGGAACACGAAACCTTTGCTGCAATGAATGAGGCAGAGCCTCATATATTCATTCTCGATATCAATGGTGAATACGCCAACGCATTTCTAGATAAAGCTGACGCCGATTATACCCGCGAACCGAACAAGATATACCTCAATGGAAAGGAGTTTTGTCTTCCTGCTTGGCTTATGAATGGTGAGGAAATATGCGAATGGCTTCAAGCGTCTGAAGCTACGCAGGAACCGGTATTGAAAGATTGGTGGTCGATTGTAAAAGCTTCAAATTCTGGTGTGGGCGCATACGACCCCCTTCAAGTCGCCATGGTAAAAATAGACTCAGCGCTGGAGTGGATGGACCGTAAAGGGAATAAGAACAATACCGCGTTCAAGCTATTACTGGATCAAGCATCAGATTATTCGCCAGAAGTCGATTGGGCCTCCATTAAAGCTCTTCCGAATTGGGCTGGTGACGGCGACTGGGATGGGTTGCAAAATGACAAAGCAGTAAGAGATAGATTGTTGGAGACGCGCGCAGATTTGCTGGACAGAATTTCAAAACGACAGAATGAGGGTGTAAATTTCGCAAAAACGGCGGATTCTCCACGCTTTGTTCCGGTGCAGGAGTTCCGTGATCCTAATCTTGTGGACAGGACAACTGATCAGGAGAGCAGTAAAAAAATTGATCAATACCTTCTCACGCTCAAACTCCGGCTTAGAACACGCCTTGATGATCGCCGATGGCAATCGTTTTTCGCTTACGAAGAACAGGATATAAAAACTTTTGAAAGTTGGATTGCAAAGCTTGGGATTTCCCGCAAAGAAGGGTCGCGTGTTTCCATTCTCGACTTTTCTATGTTGGCAGCAGAAGTGTTGCCCTTTGCATGCGCCCTAATCGGGCGATTGCTATTGGAAACACGCGAGATGCTACGTCCCGAAGTGCGTAATAATTACCCTTGGCTTCTGGTTCTGGAAGAGGCGCATAATTACGCCCGCCCACAAGGTCGTACAGAGGATCGTGGGCAAAGCTTATCGCGCAGGGCCTTTGAAAGAGTCGCAAAGGAAGGGCGAAAATTTGGCCTTTCTCTAATTGTAGCAAGCCAGCGCCCAAGCGAGATAAGCCCCACTATTATTAGCCAATGCGCAAACTTTTTCTCACACAGGCTTCAAAATCCAGATGATATCGACCACTTTCGCCGCATAATTCCAAAGCAAGCACAGAGATTACTTGATCAGGTGACTGTCCTCGCGGCCGGTGAAGCTATTGTTTTTGGAAGCGCCGTTCATGTTCCCGCTCGTGTGCAAATCAATTTACCCTCTCAAGAACCGTGGAGTGCAACTGCGGCTCCATTTGTAGATTGGGGAAAAGAAGAAGTTTTTCCGCTACAGGATGTTATAGATCATTGGGGATTAAAATATGAGGAAGAGACGCTATCGGTTGAAGACAATGAAATAGACACCCCAAACCAAGGGCTTGATGATGAAATACCATTTTAGGTCCATTCGCTGAGTGATAAGTCAAAGCAACTTTCTGCATCGGTAGTAAAGCATAAGAATTTATGTCTTTTGGGGCTGTCCGAGCGGGCTGTCGTGAACCGCGTCTGCGCAGGCTTGCCTCGGCCATTCGGCTTCCATCCCTGACAGAAGTAGATCTTAGGGCTTAGCCCTCAGCGCACTTCAATAAAAACAGATCGAACAGAAAATGTCGTTGTCGGTTCCCCCTGAAGGTTTCCCCCAACAACGCAACTTTCTTTCGCCGGTTTTTCCCTCCGTTTGCACACCCATTCTCGCCGAAGGGCAAGGTTTCATACGCGAAACCCAACCCCATTTGGAGGAGAAGAAAAATGACCCAGCTATATGCCCAACCCTACGATATTTCCGCGACGGGCTTCTATTTTGAGGCAGCAGAAGACTACACAAAGAGCGCGAACGCTTTGCACAATGACTACGGCGACCCCGTCGAAGAATTTGAAATCCAGTTCATTGACGGCGAAAGCATAGATTGCGATCTGGCGAAGGCTATTGGCTTAAACCAAGCCAATTTTGCACGGTACTTTGAAATTGTTGACGAATGGGAGGAATGGGAAAAGCGGCTTGTTATTCTGGCGGTTGGCGAATGTGGCTATCAATTTGGTGACGACACCAGCCCAACAGATTTTGACATTGATGTCTATGACGTGGACAGCATGCGCGAACTGGCGGAGCAGTTTGTCGAAGAGGGTCTATTTGGCGAGATTCCCGAAAACCTTCAATTCTATATCGACTATGAGGCCATCGCCCGCGATCTTGCGGTTGATTATTCCGAAACGGTGATTGCCGGTTCCCGCATCATTTATCGGTGCGGGTAAAGGGGCAACCATGAAAACCAACCAAATCTCAAACACCATAACCGAGACGATTGTCTGGCGCGGCATCTGCATGGAAATCACACATGTGACTGGCTGTTTTAGCAGTATGGATCATATCGAAATCCACACAGAAGATAAACTACCCATCCCAATCACCGAGACGGGTTATAAATCCCATTTCTTCCCAACGGGAGGCCTTGGAGAGTTTGAAACAGTAGTGGATTATGTGCGCGCGTGGCTTGAGCATGAGGCTGAAAGCAAAGCTTGGAAAGCGCAGGAATTTGCTTCTTGGCAACTGAGTTTGTTTTGAGTTCCCGTAGCCTCTATTATGCCGGTCGGTCTGATCGACGAAACAATATGTCGGTCATGATAACCGAAAGCATTTCTAAATGACCATCATCCAAGTCGTCAAAATGACTGACACCGAAACGCAATGACGTTGCTACCCGACCTGCTGCGGAAAGAACAAGGTCTGGTACATCGTAATGCCCACAGGTCGCTTGCTCGATCATGTGACCAACCATGTCCTTTGACACAGGAAGATTAGTTGCGGTATCAATCCACAGTTTCCTAGATCGGTTCAATTTAAAACGGCCACTTTTGACGTCGTCATAGGAAATTGCCAGTTTGTTTTCGTAATGGTGGTAGTCCGCAGGTGGCTTGGACGCGGCCATGTCATGGATTAGCACATTCAGATGATCTGCTAGGCTATCAGATTCCGGTTCATATCTGTCAGCATGCGTATTCCATGTCAGTTCCCAGTTTCCCGCAACATGCGAAATCGGGCGCAGTACAGCCCGATCCAACCAATCACTGTTCGCGAAAAAGGCCGCAGCACTTTCGTAACTCCATTGAATTACTTTTTTCCTAGTCATAGCTATCAACAATCTGGTAATTTTTGATAATATTACAGGATATTACCCTGAAACAACCAGAGGTTTGTTGGAATTCCAGCAGGAGCATAAAATGAGCGAAGAGAGCGAGCTGGAAGACGGACCCGAATACCGCCCCGCAGATGAAATTCAAATGTGGGAACTTCCTGACGCCCTTGGCCATCTAGCCATGTTTCGCGGTGATCCCTTCTTGACCATGCAAGCAACAAACCTAGGATTGATTGACCGTTGGCTGATTGATGTCGAAGCAGATGTTCTACAGCGCCTGAATGAAGAAGAAAGAACCCCGATTGATGATGCCATGTTTTTGTCGGCACAAACGCAAATGTGGGTTTTTGCTGCATATGAAGTGATGCGAACATGGCGTCAGCGCGCTAAAGACGTTCTCAAACTTGTAGATAATGGTGGCCTGAAACTGAAGATCAAAGCGCTTGAACGTGATTTGGGATATTTACATACAGGACGAAGTATCAGAGCTGGTCAACTCAAAGAAGTTCACAATGACCCAACAATTGCTGCCAAAATTGAGAAAGACCTTCGGCGTATACATATAGTATTTTCCCAACTGGAATCCCTCAGAATTTCAATGGCGAAACATGAAGTTCCCGGAAAGCCGAATATGATAGCGATAGCTCCGGGGTATGGCCGTATTGATAGTTGGACGGGATCGCTCAAATACGAGATAGGGGCTGGCAAGTACATTTTGGATTATATCAGCCGACGTGATATTTCAGATAATATTCGAGCAATTGATCATGAAAACGAGCCACAAACTATGGACGAATTAAAGGAATTTGACCAATTTATGAAAGGCCCAAGTGATTTATCCTGAACCATAAATCTGGTGGTCTATGCAGGCAAAGAAAGTTTTTTACTACTTGGAAAATGGCAGGAAAACCTCTCCGTACATATTTTTACGTATCGCAAGGCAATCATCGCACAGGCAAAGTGAAACATTTTTCTTTTCAAATGAATCGCTCGATTCCAGAACGTAGTCTTTCGCCGGATCATCACCGCAGATAGAACAAACGTCGTTACGCCCCATACTATCGACCGCCATTTTACTGGCGATTGCTTGATGAGGTCTTTGGATGCGAAGATCTTCAAACCATTTAGGTGAATGAGGTTTCAACGCATCATTGCCTCCTAGGCTGTCTAGAGGTTCGTCAGAATGCCGCCTCAACCATTCCTCTGCCACTTTCCGGCGTTGGGAATGTAATTCAGCGAGGGTCGAATACAAATCAGCAAGAACCTCAAAGGTTTTCAATGAGTGCTGGGTCAAATAATTTAGATAAATATCTCGGTTCCGCGAAAACCTATCTTGGCCAGCAGTTCCCTCCGATAATGTTAAACGGCAGTATTTTTCCAAAAATTCTTTAGGTCCTGCCCAAGAATCCATCTTTTCGAGATCCGTTTGCCAAGGGTTTTGGGTAACGTTGGTTTTCCAAATGTCCAAAAAGCCCGATGACATATATAGTTGGCAAATGAATGCATCATCGTCTGGGTATTCTATTAGGTGCGCGTCAATGTCATTTAATTCTTCAACAGAAGGCGCTTTTTGTCTAGCTTGATCCAAAATCGCATTGATAGCGTTACGTGTAATTTCAGTGATATCTGGATGATTTTTCCATCGACGAACTTCGTCTTCGCTGACAGGTATTGTTGCCCCAGAAACTTCGAAAAGAATTGAACTTTGCCTGAGGTTTTCAGGAGTGCAATAATCCGCATCTTTAACAAGGCTGATTTTGGCTGTTTGATAGGCCTGCGCAACAAGTCGGGAACAAAATTGCTTTCTTGTTACTTGAGTTGGTTGCTTGGTAATTGTGCTAACGGCTTCTCGAATTGAATATCGAACGCCAATTTGTTGTCGCGCATAATCTACGATAATTCTAACGCTTTCTGGTGAGAGGGCTTTTTTACATCTTAAAACATGAACCGAACAAAACTCTTCATAAAATAGGCGCTGCGTATTTCGTGCTTGCACGCCTTCGTTAGTAGCATCAATAACTGAATACCCATCAACGTAAATCATTGCGTGCGAGATGTCACTTTTAGTGATTTTTCGAATGCTTTTACTTACAAGTTTGGGTGTTGTTGTTAAGATAATATCTCCGACTAATAGCACCGCTTCATTCAGTTTTTTCAAGTTAATCACCCCCCTTAGACCATCACACCAGAATTAGCGTTTTTACGCCTTTACATACCAAGTTGCCCGCGCCTTGCCGTGTTTTGTAATATGACCCGCGCTCACCAGTTCGCGCAGGCGTACTTTGATGGTGTTTTTGTTACCACCAGTCAGTTCGGTAATCTTTGAGAGGTTCAGGCGGTCATTCGTGTCGAACAGCCCTAATATTTGCACTGAAATTTCTGGCAAATCAGTATCGTAAATTTGGCCTTTTTCACGATCCAGCCGGATCACCAAATTGTCTTTTTGCTTTTTCAGGCAACGCAGGAAAAAACCAACCCATGGCGACCAGTCGGGATCATTGCCTTTCAAGGTGGTTTGGGTTCGGCGCAGGCTTTTGTAGTAAATATCTTTGTTTTCCTCGATCACGCTTTCCAAGGACGCGTAAGGCACATAGGCATAGCCCGCCCGCAGCAACATCAGCGTGGTCAGGACGCGCGACAGCCTGCCATTCCCATCCTGAAACGGATGTATTGCCAAAAACTGCACAATAAAAACCGCCACGATCAGCAAAGGGTGCATTGATTGTTCATCAATGGCTTTGCGCGCCCACCGAACCAACTCTTCCATTTGGCGCGGTGTTTCAAACGGTGTTGCGGTTTCAAAAATAACACCAATTTCAACGCCATCCGCATCAATGGCAACCACATGATTGTCGAGTTTTTTGTACTCACCGCGATGGCGTTCATCCTTGGTGCTGTGGCGCAACAAGACCTTGTGCAACTGGCGTATGTGGTTTTCGGTCAAGGGCATGTCGGCATATGCCTGAAAAATCAAATCCATCGCCTCAGCATAGCCCGCAACCTCTTGTTCATCGCGCGTATCGAATTTCCGCATTTCAATGTTGGAGAGCAAAGTTTCCACCTGCATATCACTCAGCTTTGCGCCCTCAATCCGCGTTGACGACCCAACACTTTCGACCGTCGCCACCTTGCGCAAAGCGCTCAGGCGATCCGGTGAAAGGTTTTTCAGTGCTTCCCAACGCCCCTTGAATTCGTCAACCTCAGCAACGAGTTTTACAAGGTCTTGGGTTAGTATAATATCTGGTTCATTCATTGGCTCGGTCTTCGTATATTCAATCCCATATCCGATTATACCCGATAATATCCGATTTGTCGAATGTGCTGTTTGCTAGGCGTGGGCTTCATATTTTCTAGCACAATGTCCGCTTACTTGTCCGCTATGCAGATCAATAAATGTATATATTACAGATAGTTAAAATGCATGAGTGCCAATAAATACCTACAAGATGTCCGCTATATTATACCCCTTTTTCCATGCCTGAAAGCACATAGTAAACCTAGCGTCTTGGTCCAAGTCGTTTATGCCTATGATCCATATGAATAGCAGACTGCTCAGGCTCATTGGCATGGTTGCGCTCCAACCTGCGCAAGGCGGCAGGCTCGCCGTAAAGTCGCATTTCATCCCCGTGGCGCGTCATGGCGACGTAAGTAAGATGGTGATCCATTGTGCCAGAACCAAGAACATAAGCATTATCAACCGTCGCGCCCTGAGATTTGTGGATGGTGCAGGCATAGCCGTGATCAAACGCGGCGTAGTGATCTGGCGTTATTGTAATTGATCTGGCTTTATCACGGCCATCGGTATCAATGCGCACACGAAGTTGGTCATTTCCAACTTCTTCCACCACGCCAAAGCTACCATTCTTTACCCCAAGATCACGATCATTGCGGGTGAATACAATACGATCATCCTTTGCAAAGGCACGCGGGCCATGGTCGGTTTGGAACAAGGTTTCCACAGCCAGATCACCGCCAGATTTGCGCAAGGAACGAATGGCTTGGTTGATTGCATGCACATCCTTGCGGCGATGGGTTAATGCCAGCCGGGATACATCCGAGCCGTGCAATTCCATATCCGCCACATAGTCTTGTGCCAGTTTGGCGATGGCTTCAGGCGTATCAATGGTGGTGCTGACAAATCCCTGTTGCCGATAGGTGTTAATCGCATCGGCGCAACGTCCCTCAGCCAGATTGCTTGATGCTTGGCGTTGCCAATCCTGCCGTTGGCGACGAATTTCTGAAAGACGTGCAGCACTGCTTTCCTGCGCAATATCCTTGAACGGTCTACCGGCCTGAATAGGTTGTAACTGTTCAGGATCACCAACCAAAATCAGCGTGGCTCCGCTTTTCTTGGCCTCATTCACAAATCGCGCCAGTTGTTTGGTGCCAACCATCCCCGCTTCATCAATTACCAGCACCGAGTTTCTGGTTAGTAAATTATAGCCGTTCTTCCAGCTATATTCCAAAGAAGCCAAGGTTCGGCTTTTAATGCCAGATGCGCTTTCCAGACCATCCGCAGCTTTGCCCGAAAGCGCAGCCCCGATTACCTGCAACCCTTGTTTTTCCCATGCATGACGCGCTGCTGATAGCATTGTGCTTTTACCAGCTCCCGCCAGCCCAATGACGCAGGATAATTGCCCAGAGGTCAGAACATGACGGATTGCTGTTTCTTGTTCTGCGCTCAAGTTTGCCCCAACCGATCTTTGCAGGGCTGCGTTTTCCTTGGAAATTGCCGCGTCGATGTGATTGCGCGAAACAGACACAGCGGAGGTTGAGGCCATTGTTCGGGCGTTTACCGTGATAGTTGCCTTAATGCTCAGGAATTCTTGCGTCGAATAACGCGGTTCTGTCCCCGCTTTTACTTCAACAAGATCGGGCGACCGCAAAGCCGCATCGGCTGCAATGCGCAGTTTTGTAGGATCAGGAATATATTGCAGCAATGCGCGCAAAATATCAGCGCGGGTGAAAGCTTCCTTCTTATCCGCGATTACTTCCAGAATATGTGCCGGATCACGCGCGACGTTTGCGGCAATGGAAAGCCTGTCTTCATCGGGCTGAATTATAAGTGGTTGCGCAGGGTCATATTCAGGATGCAAAGGCACCTGTTCCGGGGTGAATTCCACATCGGGCAATCTTGCGCCAATATCACGTTGCGCTGATTTGGCGTTCAATTCGCGATGGTATTCAAATTGCTCAAATTCATGTTGCAGGGTACGGCGAGCTTTTAGATGACGTTGAATTAGGGATTGCTGTTCGCGCCGATCACGCTGCAAGGCGTCATTCATCTGTGCTTCATTCTCTGCACAGAGACGCTGATACGCGCCTGTCATCTTCGCCCATGTAGCTTTCAAACCCTTTGGCTGGTTGACCATACGGGCAGTGGTTTCCACAGCAAGACGAGCCTGTTGCATATCACGTAGCGTTTCGCGCTCACCGCGTTGTTTCGTGATCAATGAAAGTCTCTTTTGTTCCAGTAGTTCCCTGCGCCGTTCATTTTGCGCGGCAACTCGTTCCTGAGTTTCAAAATTTTCTGCGTCAAAACTACGGGATAATATGGCGACGGCATCTTCAACATTTGGCAGGCCTTCCAGATCACCCAACCGCGCCCGAACTTCCTTAGTTTTTACGCCAACCCAACGCGCGATGGCGTAAACCTCGCCCGCCGCGTCCACAGCAACAAACCCACGCCGATCCCCACGCGCCAGAATAAACCCCTGTTCTTTTAGCGCATGTGCAAATGCAGCGCGGCTATCAGATCCTGCCCAGCATTTCTGGAATATTGCCTTCAACGCCCGTGCGTCGCGCTTTACACGCTTGGCCTGCTGGGCTTCTGCTTGCGAATAATTCAGCGGATCACGATCAGCAAAATCTTCCAACCCGCGCGGCATATCCCAGCCCTGTTCCAGATAAATTTGGCGTGAGAGTTCGGTCAGTTTCAATTTGAAATGTGGTAGGTTAATCGCTTTCATTTGTGCCGCATCAATCCGCGACCAAACACAATGCGCATGCCTGCGCCCCTGTTTTTCGTGAAAGACAATTACGCGTGGCTGGCCAGCTAATCCCATCTTGGCTTCGATCCGAGAAATTACATCCTCGAATACTTCCACCGGAACATTTTCCATTTCCGGCGGGCTCAGGCTCAATGAAAACAAAAACTGCTTGCAACGTGTCCCTTTGGAAATCGCGTAAACCTCTTTGAACGCACCCGTCAAATCGTCAGCGACGAAGCCGCTGATCTCATGTAATTCCACATGTTCGTTTTCGGGTTTCAGCAGATGCACAGCCAATTGCATCCCACCGCCACGTTGCGAAGCTTTCAGGATCATGTGCCTAACCTTCGATTAGACCAAGTGCCGAAACCAATTCATCCCGCATCAGGCGCACATGCGCATAGGTTTCATCAATTTGCGCGAGGGCATTATCATCCATGATCAGGGAACCGATATTTGCTTGATGCGCCAGTTGGTTCAGATTATTGGCAATCCGCGATGCGCCCAGCAAAGCCAAAGCCCGTGCCATTGCTTCCTGATCCTTTACAGGCATATGTGACCGCCGTTTCCGCCTTGTGGCATCGCCCGCAAAAATGCATTTGCGAATATAGGCGCTGACAGACATACCCGCAGCTAATGATTTAAGGCGTTCCCGCTCTTCATCGGTCACACGCAGTGTTATAGGCGATTGAGAAGGGTTTTGTTGGTCTGGAGCCGCCTGCGATTTTCCTTGAAACGCAGACCTGATATCAATCGCAGCCTTTATGTTTTCTGAGCGTTTCATAGTGACGGCCCCCGTAAACGAGGTGCCGAAGGCGTTCTGGATTCTGAGCTGGGGATATCCATCTCAATTCCCTTGAGGTGGCTTTCCCATTCTTCTAAAACTTCAAATAGAGAGTTCGAGGTTACTCCCTCTAACTCCGCCACTTGCCTTCATTGAAACGCAGATGCGCCCCGATACGGGGATGATTTTCTTTATGTTTCAAAGGGGTTTAGGCTTGGCGACCGAACCCGCGAGAATGCCCGGTCACCTCGACACGCTCTCTAAGCCCCGTTTCTCTCTTTTCGACCGACCTTCGAGGCGTTTGAGGTCGGTCACGAAAACGCCAATAAAGCAAGGGTTTTTCGTGAATTTCGTGCCCGACCAGTTGCCGCGATGTCAAATCCTCTCACTCGACGAGAGAAACCCGTAAGGGGCGTTTTGGTGCGAAAAGCCGCAACGCAGCGCGGGGGTGGCTTTGGGGAAGGCATTGAACGGGGGCCACCAGAATGGCTCTGCCTTTTCCTGAGATACCCGGATACAATCTGGAAATTGGAGGACACTTTGTACGATATCATTCCCGACATTCACGGCCAGTTTGAAAAGCTGGAGCACGCTCTGACCTCACTGGGGTATGCAAGGCGAAACGGAGCGTGGCGGCACTCGGACCCCAGGCGCATTTGCGTTTTTCTGGGCGATTTCATCGATCGTGGCCCGCGAAACGAGGATGTCATTGCTCTGGTGCGCGGGATGCTGGATGCCGGAACGGCGCTGGCGGTGATGGGCAATCACGAACTGAACGCGATCCATTTCCATACCAAGCATCCCGAAACCGGCGCGCCTTTGCGCCCGTGGTCCCCTAAAAACCTGCGCCAACACCAGAGCTTTCTGGATGAATTCCCGCCGGAAAGCACCGCTACGCGTGATGCCATCGGCTGGATGCGTAGCCTTCCGCTCTATCTGAAACTTGACGGGCTTCACGCCGTGCATGCCTTCTGGGACGAAGGGCGCATCGCGCGGCTGGATGGGGAAACATCCCTGGGCGTGCTATCAGAGGAAAAACTGATCAGGGCTGCCGACCCGGTTGATCCGCTCAATGATATGGTGGAAACTATTACCAAAGGCCCCGAGGTTGCCTTGCCGAATGGGCACAGCTTTGCCGATAAGGATGGCAATATCCGCACCGAGGTGCGGGTGAAATGGTGGAATGGGCAGGGGCAAAGCTGGGCCGATATCGCCATGTCAGTGCCCGAACCGGATGATTTACCCAAGGGGGAGCTGCCTGCGGATGTATCGGCAATGGTCTACCCCGAAACGGCCAAGCCGGTGTTCTTCGGCCATTACTGGCTGACCGGGCGGCCGGTGTTGCAAGCCCCGAACGCTCTGTGCCTTGATTATTCCGCCGGCAAAGATGGTCCGCTTATGTCGTATACTATGGACGGGGAAAATCCGCTGACACTGGACAAGATCAAGCACCAAGGGGATTGAATATCATCCAGTTTCAAACACTGAGGCCTCTTGCTCGGCCCAAGGCAAGGATACGGCATTGATCAGATCAATGATCCTGACGGCGGGGATTTCCTGTTTCACCATCAGGCGCTCGGTGACTGCGGGCGCAAGATAGGCGAGGCGGATCTGGCGACTGACATGCCGATCAGCCAGCCCCTCGGCGGCCGCGAGATCGCTGATCGTGTTCGCCTCCCCAGTTTCCAGTTTTCGTCGCCACTCCCACGCTCGGGCCAGGGCGCGCAGGATATGGGGGTCCTGCTGGCGATCCTCGGCATCGAGCCGGTTCTCGGGCGGCAGGATCTGGGTGCGACCGTTGCGGCGGCGGTATTCCAGCGGTACAAAAATGCGGATGGTGTCGGGGGTGGTCATGCGCTTGCCTCCTGCCCAGTCATCAATTCGCTCGCCAGCCCCCTCAGCCCGTCGGCCCGCAGATCGATTGCCAACCCTTCGCCGGTGACGGTCACGCGCTGCACCAGAAGCTGGACGATGCGGGCGCGCTCATTATGGAAAAGCTGGGCCCAGAGGTTGTCGAAATCCTGCAGGGCAGCGGCAACTTCGCTGGTTTCAGCATTGCTGCCCAGTTCCGTTGCCGTTCGGGCCGCTATTTCGGGGGAACGCAACACGCGGCGCAATTCGCGTACCACGGCCCCTTCGACCATACCGGCGGCAAGACGCTGTGGCGCGGCCGAGGGCTCGGTGTGGCGGACCTTCTGGTGGCGCACAAGGAAGTGCGGGAGACCTATCTCAACACCGCAGCGGCGGCCGATTTGCGTTCGCGCGTGTCCGACGAGGTCAGCTTTGGCGGTATCAATTTCCGCCGCTATCGCGGCAATGCCGCTTTCGGCGTGCCAGTCGACAAGGCGTTCTTTTATCCCGAGGGCGTTGAGGGGCTGTTTGAAATCTACTACGCCCCGGCTGATACCTTCGAGACCGTCAACACCCTCGGCCTGCCGCTCTACGCCCGTTCCATTCCCGATCGCGATCGCGACGAATGGGTGCGGCTGGAAATTGAGTCCAACCCACTGCCGATCTGCACCCGTCCGCAGGTGCTGCGTAGCGCACGGCGGACCTAAGGTGTTCCCAGTTAACATGGAATCATTTGGCCCGCCGAACGCCCATGTAAACAAAGGCTGCCTCTGCGGGCCAAATGATACCCAGATGCACTGTAAACTGGAGACGCTGAAATGAACGCCTTTGCCATTGGCATTGACGCTCTGTTTGCCGACGACAATATCGCCACAGATGTCATCTACACGGCCGAGGGTGGCAATCCCGTTCTCGTCCGCGTGGTGGCGCGGCGTGCCGACAGCATCACCGGCTTTGGCGAGGCCAAACTCTGGTCGGAAACCCAGCGGTTCGATCTGCGCGTCGGTGAAGTGGCCAACCCGCGCCCGGGGGATCGGCTGGAAATCGGTGGCGAGGCTTTCCTGATACAGGGCGAACCAACCCGTGACGCGGAACGGCTGATCTGGACCATAGATGTGCATCCGGTATGAAGCTGAAACTGGACATCAGCCCCGACATCGCCGCGCTGATGCTGGCGGAGGTATTGGCGGGAGAGCGCGCCGTCACCGCTGCCATGCGTCAGGCGGGCAGTGATCTCAAGGCCGACTGGCGCGGCCAGATCACCGGTGCTGGTCTCGGCCAGCGGTTAGCCCGCAGCATCCGCAACAAGACCTATCCCGAACGCGGCGAAAGTCTGGATGCGGCTGCCTTCATCTGGTCCAAGGCCCCGAAAATCATCCACGCCCATGACAAGGGCGTGCTGATCCGTTCAAAGAACGGCTTCTATCTGGCCATCCCGACCGAGGCCGCAGGCAAGGGGCGTGGTGGTGCGCGCCTGACTCCGGGCGAATGGGAGCAGCGTCGCGGCATGCGGCTGCGGTTCATCTATCGCCGCAACGGGCCAAGCCTGCTGGTGGCCGAAAAGGCGCGGATCAACACGCGCGGGACCGCAGTGGCCTCACGGTCCAAAACCGGACGCGGGCAAGTCACCGCGCCGATATTCCTGCTGGTACCGCAGGTAAAACTGCGCAAACGGCTCGATCTGGCGCGGGATGCGGAGAAGGTGGCGCGGGCAGTGCCCGGGTTGATTGTGGCGAGGTGGGTGGAGGGATAAACGCGTTTCGCGGTATGTTACAAATACTCGATATCGGCTCGTGCCAATGCTGCCAGTTTTGGCAGGCCGCTCTTGATCAGGTCCATCAGGAATTCCGAGCGCGTGAATGGCGGATTGTCATAGCGCTGCCGGACCTGTTTCAGCACCCGCACGCCGCTCTTGGGAAACAAATCATAGGTGTTGGCCAGAAAATCATCCGCCCCAAGTTTTTCGACGCCGTATTCCTCAAGTGTCTCGGCCGGGAAATCCTTGTGGTTTTCCGTTGCGATAATCTGGGCGGAGCATTTTATAGCCGCCGCCAGCACGTGGCGGTCATCTTCATCAGGAAGGTTAAGACCCGGTATCAGGGGCGCGTATCCGGTGACAAGGCATTCATCGAATACTTGGCGAATTGCGGTTTCTTGCTGGCGAACGCTGTCTTCAAGTTGCGGTTTGTTCTTGATGAGGTTGCGCGTCCATTCATCAAGGATTTCATCGGTGAAGCGCGCTCTGAACAGACCGGCCTGTGCAAAGCTAAACAGGACATCGCGTGTCCTGAACGGGTAGAGGACATTGGCATCAAGAATGACAACAAACGGATTGGCAACAAAACTCATGCCTGATCATATTCCTGACCAAGCCGGGACAACTCGCGCAGGGTTTCTTCCTGACGTCGCGCCTTGTTTTCCCTGTATTCCATCAGGGCTTTCAACGGCACTCGCCGGTGTTTCCCGACTTCCTCAAAGGCGATCTCTCCTTTCTTCAGAAGGCCGGTCAGATAGGGGCGCGACACATTCAGCATGTCAGCGGCCTGCTGGGTGGTCAGCATGGTTCCGACAGGGACAAGCGTCACCATGTTGCCGTTGCTTACATGGCCAAGAAGCTCGATGATAAGCTCGCCGACGGCAGGCGCAATCTTGACCGGGCCACCGTTTTCACCGGATACTTTAAGGCCACCATCCAGTTCCATTGCCACGGCAATTGCTGTTGCGGCATGGGCGGCACTGTCGATTTCCTCAGCCGTCGGAAGCCGGTCCATGAGGCCGTCATGTTCAAGTTTTTCTGCGGTATTTTGCATTAGGTTTCTCCCTTTCCTTACCTGTCTATATGCACATGAAACGTGTGATCGCAAGTGAAATAACAGAATTTAGTGAAATAACCGTAACGATATCTGACTGGCAAACCCATACCCACCCCCCGAGAAACCATACTGCAAGCCCTGCTTTCGGCCCTGAAAACTGTGCCCGTCGCAACAGTTCTGCGCGGCGCGATCCTGCCGGAACGGATCCCGTTCGGCGGTTTGCTAATCCTACGCGATGGTGACCCTGGCACGCCCGAAGTCACACTCTCACCACTACAATATCACTTCGAGCATCGCTCCGAGGTTGAAGTGATCGTGCAGGGCAAGACTCCGGCTGACCGTGACGCGGCATTCGATATGCTGCTGGCGGAACTGGCCACCACCATCACAACCGCCCGCACCCTTGGTGGCCTTTGCGACTGGATCGAGGCGGAAGCTCCGCAGCCGGTTGATCTGCCTGTCGAAGGGGCCGAGGCGCTGAAGGCGGCCATTGTTCCCGTCATTTTGACTTACACCACGGCCGACCCGCTGGGCTGACTCCCATGGGATGACCCCCATAAAACAAAGGAAAACACTATGGCACGCGCACAAGGGGCGCGGTCGCTGATGGCGGCTGCGTTCGAGACGACTTATGGCACCCCGCCGGTTGGCGGCTACATGCAGATGCCCTTTGCCAGCACTTCGCTGGGGGCGGAGCAACCGCTGCTGGGCTCCGAATTGCTGGGCTATGGGCGTGATCCGCTGGCTCCAATCAAGGACGCGGTGACCGCAGACGGCGACGTGGTGGTGCCGATCGACGCCGAGGCCTTCGGTTTCTGGCTGAAGGCGGCGTTTGGCGACCCGGTCACCACCGGCACAGGGCCGTATACGCATGTGTTTACATCCGGCAACTGGACTCTGCCGAGTATGTCTATCGAGACCGCCATGCCGGAGGTGCCGCGCTATGCGATGTATTCCGGATGTGTGCTCGACCAGATCGGCTGGCAGATGCAACGCTCTGGCCTGCTGACCGCCAGTGCCAAGCTGATCGCGCAGGGCGAGGCGATTGCCACCTCTACGGCCGCCGGAACAACCACCGGCTGGAACCTGCAACGGTTCGGACATTTCAACGGGTCGATCAAGCGCAACGGGACCAGCCTTGGCAATATCGTTTCCGCCGACATTCAATATGCCAACAATCTCGACCGTATTGAAACAATCCGCTCGGACGGGCGCATCGACGGGGCCGATCCTTCTATTGCGGCACTGACCGGCAAGATGGATGTGCGCTTTGCTGATCAGGTGCTGATGACCCAGGCGATGAACGGCACACCGGCGGAACTGGAATTCGCCTACGCGCTCGGCAGCGGCGAGAGCCTGACCTTCACTGCCCACGCCGTTTATCTGCCCCGTCCACGTGTCGAAATTCAGGGACCCCAGGGCGTGCAAGCCAGTTTTGACTGGCAGGCCGCTTATGACACCGCCGCCGGCCAAATGTGCACCATCACCCTTGTCAACGATATCGCAACCTACTGAGGAACAACATGATACGTCTCGATCTTTCGAACAAACCCGCATGGCTTGATCTCGGCCACGGTGTCCGGCTGCATTTGCAACCCCTGACTACGGCCATGATGGTGGCCTCGCGCAACGACCCCGCTGTTGCCGCTTTGCCGGAAGATGCCACCGACGAGGCCAGCGCGCTTGTCTTCGCCAAAGCGCTGGCCTGCAACGCAACCCTCGACTGGGAGGGTGTCGGGGATAGTGACGGCAATGTTATTCAAATTACCCCCGAGGGTATTTCAGCTCTGCTGGACGTCTGGCCGCTGTTCGAGGCCTACCAGACCAAATACGTCGCCAAAGGTCTGGTGCTGGATGCGGAAAAAAACGTCTCACCGCCCTTGCCGAATGGGTCTTCGGCGGGGGCGACGGATACTGCGAGGCTTGCACAACAACCTGCAAAGACTGCCCGCAAACCCTGAATCGGCCACAAACCCATGAGGGTTGGCAGGTTTGGGATCTGGTTGCTCGCCTCGGTGGTCAGCTGCGGGTGGCTCCTTCTGGCGGTGTGATCGGATGGGATTTGGGTGCGGCCCTTTCATTGGCGTCGGCGCTTGGCATCTGTCCGATCGCTACCGCCGAAATCCTCCCCGCAATCGAGGCCGTGATGGTGCGTAAAATCAACGAACAGATGGATCAAGGAAATGGCTGAGAAGAGAGTCAGCGTCCGACTTGCGGCCGTTGGTGGTAAACAGGTCAAAGCCGAGTTTGAGGGCATCGGTGAAGCCGGCAAACGCGGTTTTGGCAAAGCCTCGCGAGAGATGGAGATTGCCAATGCCCGTCTGGCCCGGTTTGCACGGCGCGCCAAGATTGCCGCCGGTATCATGGCGGCCGCCGCCGTGGCCGCGGGCATTGCCATGGTGCGATCCGGCTTGCAGACCATCGACGAGCAGGCCAAGCTGGCAACCTCCTTGCGCACCACGACAGAAAGTATCCAGACACTTGCCCGCGCCGGTGATCTGGCTGGCGTGTCGATGGGCGAGGTCGAACAGGCCACCTTTCAGCTGACCAAACGCCTGAGTCAGGCGGCTGCTGGAACCGGTCCGGCCGTGGATGCCCTGAGACAGTTGCATCTCTCGGCAGCTGATTTGACAGGCCTCACGGTCGACGCCAAGATTGCTACCATTCAGGACGCAATTGTAAAATTCATCCCGTCTGCGCAGCAAGCTGCGATTGCCTCGCAAATCTTCGGGGATCGCGCCGGTCTGATTTTCACCCGCATCGATAGCGCCACCTTGCGCCAGGCAACACAGGATGTGCAGGATTTCGGGGTGGCGGTATCTGAAAGCGACGCCGCGCAAATCCAGCACACCAATGATGCCTTGTCCCGCATGGGGCTGTTGTGGCGCGGCATTGCAAACCAGCTGGCGGTGGCAGCGGCACCAGCGCTCGAGGCAATGGCCAATGCCATGGCCGCTATCGGCAAGGTCACCGGCCCGCTCGGGCGCGCCATAAAAGGCCTGTTCAACCACATCGGCGAGATCGCCACCATTGCTGCCACCTTCGCCGCCGTGCTGGGTGGCAAGCTAGTGATTTCTTTGGTCAGCGCGGCATTGGGGATCAAAGGTGTGTCGTTGTCATTGGCCGTACTGCGCGGTGCCTTGATCCGCACCGGCATCGGCGCGTTGATCATTGGTGCAGGCGAGCTGATCTACTGGTTCGGCCGCCTGGTCAAAGGCGCGGGTGGCTTTGGCGAAGCTATGCGTTTGCTGAAGGATGTGGCGATCGAGGTCTGGGAGCGCATCAAGCTCGGGGGCAAATCCCTTGGCGCGGCGCTCTCGTCGGTCTGGGCACGGATCAAGGCCGGATGGCTGACCATGCTGGCAGGGATCCAGAAAACCTGGACAGACTTTTTGCACGCGATGACGCGCGGGATTGCCAACATTCCGGGCATGGACAGCGCCATGCTGGCACTGGGCAACGCGGCGATCATGGCCGGTTCAGCCTATTACGAGATGGCCGCCACCGCCGAGGAGGCCCGAAACGCCGCCGACGGGCTGGTGACGTCCTCCCGCGAAATGGCGCAAGCCGCGACCGCACCGCTCACCTCCATGCAGGCCCTGCGCGATGCGATGAAGTCGAGCGCCGAAGATGGCGAGAGCAGCCTTGCGGGCGCCACGACTACCGCCGAAACCCTGTCCCGAGCGGTCACCGGTGCCGGTGGTGCCGCACGCGCGGCGGCCGAGGTTGCAAAGACAGCTTGGGAAATGGCGGCGGATTCCCTCAAGGATTACGCTGCCAAGGCCACCAATGTCGGCAAAGGGATTGGCGATGCGCTGGTCAGTGCATTCACCAGCGCCGAAAACGCGATTGGTGAATTCGTCAAAACCGGCAAACTGGATTTTCGGTCGCTGGTGACGTCGTTGTTGGCGGATATGGCTAAACTGTCAGCGCGAAAGTTCATTCTCGGACCGCTGGCCAATGCCCTCTCGGGAGCACTTGGCAATCTCGGCAGCATTTTTGCGCCGGTACTGCATGCGGGCGGCATGGTCGGGAGCGCTGCGCCGCAACGCATGGTGTCAGCCATGGCTTTTGCCGGTGCGCCGCGCATGCATTCCGGTGGCTGGGCCGGTCTGCGGCCAGACGAAGTTCCCGCCATTCTGCAAAAGGGTGAACGGGTGCTGAACCGGCGCGAGGCGACGCAATACGGCAAAGGTGGTTCGCAGAACATCACCATCAACATCCAGACCCGCGATGCAGAGAGCTTCCGTCAATCGCGCACGCAGGTCTCGGCCGACATTGCCCGCGCAGTCGCCATAGGCCGAAGGGGGATGTGAGCATGGCGTTTCACGAAATCCGCTTTCCCGACAATATCAGCCGTGGCGCGCGCGGTGGCCCCGAGCGGCGCACCCAGATTGTCGAACTGGCCTCGGGCGACGAGGAACGCAACGCCAGCTGGGCCAATTCGCGCCGCCGCTATGATGCCGCCTATGGAATCCGCCGCGCGGATGATCTGGCCGCCGTGGTGGCGTTTTTCGAGGCCCGCAACGGGCGGCTCTACGGGTTTCGCTGGAAAGATTGGGGCGATTATAAATCCTGCCTGCCGTCCGCTGCACCATCCACAACAGATCAGGCGATTGGCACGGGAGACGGGGCGGCCACCATATTCCAACTGGTGAAAGCCTATTCATCCGGTGCGCAAACATGGACTCGCAGCATCACAAAACCGGTGGCGGGCACCGTCATGGTCGCGCTGGATGGGGTTGCGCAAGCCTCCGGTTGGTCCATGGATAGCACCTCGGGTCAGATCACTTTTACCACCGCTCCGGCCAACGGCGTCGTTGTCTCTGCCGGTTTCGAATTCGATGTGCCAGTGCGTTTCGACACCGACCAGCTCGACGTTACCCATGATCTGGAGCGCCTCGGCTCCATCACATCCATTCCGTTAATCGAGGTCCGGCGATAATGGCCGCGTTTCACCCGTCGCCAAGCGAGGCAGCGATATCCTTGATGCGCAACATCAGAACCAGCGCTTCGATCGGGCTCTCGATAAATCCGTGCTCCAGATAAAACGCCTTTGCCTGATCATTCAGGGCATGCACCAGCACCGCCGCCGCTCCGATCTCGTGCGATGCGTTCAGCGCCCGCAGCAACGCATCCCTGAGCAGTGCCGCGCCGATGCCGCCTCCCTGTTCACGCCTGTCCACCGCCAAACGACCAAGGATGATGACGGGAACCGGAGACGGCATGTTGCGACGGACTTTGTTCGGGGCCTTGTCGCGCTCGACCGCACCGGCGGCAAGGGCGTAATAGCCGACCACGGTATCGTTGCGACAAACGACATATACACGCGAGGCACCCGAGGCCAGATTGCCCCGCGCGCGGCGTTTCAGCCAATGATCAAGGCTTGGCGCGCCACAGTCGAATGCGTCCAGCTCATGCATGTCCGCGAGAAGTTCCGGTGCCCGCAGGGGCGCTTTCGGCGCACTCATTCGTCCCACGGGGCCTTGGTTGCCATCAGTTTGCGCAAGAATTCCGACGGTTTGGCAGGCGCATCAAGCGCGGCCTGAAACGCTTCGAAACGCTCGGGGTTCAACCGGAACAGGCTGCGGTCAAGCAACGCATCTTCCGCCGCGCAGCGCGTTGCTTCCAACATGAATTCGGTGCGGTTCTTGCCCAAAGCGTCGGCTGCGCGATCAATCAGGTCCCGGTCGCGGCGGGTAACACGCAGGTTGATCAGCGATTTGCTCGGTGTTTGGGCAGAAGTTTGCGGTACGGGCATTGGTTTCTCCGGAATGTGTGATGCTTGCAATGTAAAGACAATAGATACACAAATCAAGAGGCCGTGTAATGGTAAAGCAATTTCCCCAATCCCTGCAAACCCATCTCGATAGTGGCACCACCACGCTGGCCTGGTGCTGGCGTCTCATCCGTAATGACGGCGCGGTGTTCGGGTTCACCGATCACGACCAGATGCTGACGTTTGATGGCACCACCTTCGAGCCTGAATCCGGCTTCACCGCCTCGGAAATCCGCTCCGGTTCCGATCTGTCGGTCGATGCGCAGGAAGCCGAAGGCGTGCTGACCTCGACCACCATCACCGAGACCGACATTCTCGATGGCCGCTGGGACAACGCCACCGTGGAGATCTGGCGGGTGAACTGGGTCGATACCACCAGCCGTGCCCTGCTGCGGCGCGGTGCTATCGGTCAGGTCCGGCGCGGACGACTGCAGTTCGTGGCCGAGATGCGCTCATTGGCGCATGTGTTGGGGCAAACCATCGGACGGACGTTTCAAGCGAGCTGTGACGCGGCGTTGGGGGATACCCGCTGCGGTGTCGATCTGAACGATCCGGCCTTCAAGGCAAGTGGCACCGTGGTTTCGCTGTCGGGCGATCGCGGTTTTGCGGTCTCCGGGCTTTCGGGTTTCGCCGAGGAATGGTTCGCCCTTGGCACGTTGCATTGGCTGACCGGTGCAAATACCGGACGCAAAGCCGAGGTGCTGTCACACGGGATAACCGGCGCGGATGTGAGGATCACTCTGCTTGAGGCACCAGTTCGTCCAGTAGAGATTGGCAATACGTTCGACATCTTCGCCGGATGCGACAAACGCTTTGAGAGTTGTCAGACCAAGTTCGCCAACGCCGTGAATTTTCGCGGCTTCCCGCATGTCCCCGGGCAGGACACCATAATTCGCTATGCCGCCAAGGGCAATGCCAACTCGGGATCAGTTCTGTGAACTGCAGCCAAACCGCCCCGGCCCGCGTCGTCAAATCCGCCCGCCGCTGGATTGGCACGCCCTATCACGATCAGGCCTCGGTGCGCGGCGTGGGCTGCGACTGCCTCGGCTTGCTGCGCGGGGTATGGCGGGATGTCGTCGGCCCCGAACCAATGCCCGTGCCGCCTTATTCCCGTGATTGGGGCGAGGCAGGACCGGTCGAGGTCTTGGCCGAGGCCGCGCGGGTGGCAATGGCGGAGCTGGATGTTGCGGAGGCCCGCACCGGCGACGTCGTCCTGTTTCGCATGCGCGTGGGGGCCATCGCAAAGCATTGCGGCATTCTGTCCGGCACGCACCGTAGTGGGCGCTCCCGCCGCTTCATTCATGCCTATGAGCGCACCGGTGTGATCGAGGAACATCTGACACCCGCCTGGCAGCGCCGGATCGCCTTTGCTTTTCGCTTCCCCGAACCCGTCAAACGAAAGACCCTTTAAAAAATGGCATCCATTCTTCTGGCCTCGGCCGGCGCCGCGATCGGCGGCAGCATTGGCGGGGCCATCCTTGGTGTGTCGGCCGCTACCATCGGCGGGGCGATCGGCTCGTTTGCGGGGTCGATGATCGACAGCTGGATTGTCTCCTCATTAGCCCCCGGGCAGCGCATCGAGGGCCAGCGGCTGGAAAACCTGACCCTCACCACCTCGACCGAAGGCGCGGTGATCCCACGCATTTATGGCCGTATGCGCATCGGCGGCAATATCATTTGGGCGACGGATTTTACCGAGACGGTCAACACCACCACGCAAGGTGGCGGCAAGGGTGGCGGGCCGAAGGTGACGACCACGGCCTATCTCTATTCGGCTTCTTTCGCGGTGGCGCTCTGCGAGGGGCCGATTTCCGGCATCGGGCGCATCTGGGCAGATGGTAAACCGCTCGAACTCTCGGGCGTGACATGGCGGATTTACAAAGGCAACGGGACCCAGCAGCCGGACCCGTTCGTTGAAACCAAAATGGGCACGGGTAACGCCCCTGCCTATCGCGGCACGGCTTACGTAATGTTCGAGGAATTGCCGCTTGAGCAATTCGGCAATCGTATCCCGCAGCTTTCATTTGAGGTGTTCCTCCCCGTCATCGAGCCCGATACCGCCGAGGGCATGATCCGCGCCGTCACCCTGATCCCCGGCACCGGCGAGTTTGTCTATGCCACCGAAGGCATTTCGCGCGGCTCCGGTGGCAACACCGCCTCCGAGAACGTTCACACCACCAACGCAGTGCCGGATATCGTCGCGGCGCTCGACCAGTTGCAGGCCGCCGCGCCAAACCTTGAGAGCATCTCGCTGGTGGTTTCATGGTTCGGCACCGATCTGCGCGCTGGCAATTGTGCAATCATGCCTGGTGTCGAAAACACCACCAAAATAACGACGCCAAAAAGCTGGGCCGTGAATGGCGTTGCGCGTGCGGGTGCGCATGTGATCAGCCTCGATGCAACCGGGCGCACGGCCTATGGCGGCACACCGGCGGATTTCGCGGTGGTGCAGGCAATCCGGGAGATCAGGGCGCGCGGGCTGCGGGTTACCTTCTATCCGTTCCTGCTGGTGGACATTCTAGCGGGCAATACTTTGCCCGATCCGTATTCCGACAATGCGGCCACAACTGGCCAACCCTCTTACCCCTGGCGTGGGCGGATCACCTGTTCTCCGGCGGCTGGCTATGCAGGCACCGTGGACAAGATCGCGACGGCAGCGGCGCAGGTTTCCGCGTTCTTTGGCAATGCACAGGTATCCGACTTCGCGGTCAGCGGCGAGACCGTCTCCTGGACCGGAGGTTCTGATTGGGGCTATCGGCGCATGCTCCTGCACTATGGCCATCTCTGCGCAGTGGCGGGCGGGGTCGATGCCTTCCTGATCGGCTCGGAATTGCGCGGCCTGACGACAATCCGGGATACCGCCACGACCTATCCTGTCGTGGCGGCACTGAAGCAGCTGGCCTCTGACGTCGCGAGCATTCTCGGTGCCGGCACCGCCATCAGCTACGCCGCCGACTGGTCGGAATATTTCGGCCACCAACCAACGGACGGTTCCGGTGATCTGTTCTATCACCTCGATCCGCTCTGGTCTGATCCGGATATCCATTTCATCGGTATCGACAATTACCCGCCGCTGTCGGACTGGCGCGACGGGTTTGACCATGCGGATGCTCAAGCAGGCTGGGCCTCAATCCGCGATATGGATTACCTGCGCAGCAATGTTGAGGGCAGCGAAGGCTTCGACTGGTTCTATGCCTCGAATGCCGATCGCACGGCCCAGATCCGCACACCCATCACCGACGGGGCCTACAACAAGCCCTGGGTGTTCCGTCCCAAGGATATCCGGTCGTGGTGGTCCAATCTGCATTATGACCGCCCCGGCGGGATCGAGAGCACAACACCGACCAGCTGGATCCCGCAATCCAAACCGGTCCGCTTTACCGAGCTGGGTTGCCCGGCGGTCGATCGCGGCACCAACCAGCCGAACGTGTTTTACGACCCGAAGTCGGCCGAGAGCGCGTTGCCAAATTTCTCACGCGGCTGGCAGGACGAGGCAATCCCGCGGCGCTATATCGAGGCGATGTTGGGATATTGGAATGAGGCGGCCAACAACCCGATTAGCAGCGTTTACGCTGGACCGATGATCGACATAAATGAGGCCGCCGTCTGGACATGGGACGCGCGGCCCTATCCCGACTTTCCCGCCCGAGAAGATGTCTGGGCCGATGCGCCGAACTGGCGGCTCGGGCATTGGTTGAACGGGCGACTCGGGGCGGTCGGACTTGGCGCTTTGGTGCGCGAGCTTTGTCGCCGTGCCGGGCTGGATGATACCCTGATCGACGTGAGTGAATTGTCGGATACCGTGCCGGGGTTTGTTATTTCTGCTCTCGAAAGCCCGCGCGCCTCGATCTCAACCTTGGCACGGCATTTCGGTTTTGATGCGGTGGAGAGTGGTGGGATCATCCGGTTTGCCCCGCGCGGACAGCAGGCGGTGTCCACAATCGATCCAGATGACCTGGTGGCCGGTGCTGGAGAGGTGATGGAACTAACCCGTGGGCAGGAAACCGAACTGCCGCAAGCGCTCAAATGGCAGATGGTGCGCCCCGACGAGGAATACGATGCCGCCACGGTCGAGGCCCGCCGTGTCACAGTTCAAGCCGCCCGCGTGGCCTCGGAAAGCTTCCCCCTGGCCGTATCGCTGGAAGAGGCCGACCGGCGTTGCCGCCGCGCGCTGATGGAAGGCTGGATCGGGCGCGAGACCCTGGCGGCAAAGCTTCCACCCTCGCGCCTGTCCCTCGATCCCGGGGACGTGGTCAGCCTGAATAATGACGGGCGGCTGATCGACTATCGTATCACCCGCATCGGCGACACAGGGGCGCGGGCCATCGAGGCGATCCGGACGGATGCCATAATTTACGATCTGCCGCCCGGGCAATATCGTGCGGCGAACCTGCCGGGAGCAACCGTTTACGGCCCAGCCGAAATTGCCCTGCTGGACCTGCCGCAAATCACCGACGCGGTTCCCGCACACCGGCCCTATGCGGCGGTGTTTGCCAAACCATGGTATGGCACGGCCGCCGTTTGGCGAAGTGCGGACACCTCGGGTTTCACCCTGCTGGACACCATTGGCCAAGCGGCTCAGATCGGCGCGCTGGTTGCCGATCTGCCTGCCGGTCCTCTCAACCGGTTCGATCATGGCAGTGAACTGCTGGTTGATCTTTCATCCGGCACGCTGACCAGTGTTACCGATATGGAATTGTTCGCCGGAGCCAATGCGCTGGCTGTGGAAAGCACACCCGACTTCTGGGAAGTTATCCAGTTCGGCAATGCGGAACTGGTTTCCATGGGCCGTTACCGCCTGACCCGCCTGCTGCGCGGCCAGCGTGGCACCGGCGATGCTATGGGCTACCCCGCGCCAACCGGAGCGCGGGTCGTGGTGTTGGGATCGGGCCTCCAGCCGCTTTCGATTTCCGAGGCAGATCTCGGCCTGCCATGGAACTGGCGTATCGGTCCAGCGAACGCGGCACCAAGCGATGCCATCATGCAGGCGCAGAGCTTCACCCCGAACGGGCGCGGGCTGATGCCCTTCGCGCCCGCGCAAGTGCGGATACGGCGTGAGGCAAACGGCGATCTGGCCTTGCGCTGGCTGCGGTGCGACCGCTCGCTGTCGGCCGATAGCTGGGTGCTGACCGATGTGCCCATGTCGGAAGCCTCCGAGGCCTACGATCTGGAAATCCTGTCCGGCGCAACTGTCAAGCGATCCTTGACCGTTGCCACCCCCGCCTGCGCCTACACTGCCGCCATGCAGGGGACCGATTTCGGCGGGCCGGTCAGCGGCCTCTCGATCCGGATCACCCAGATCGGGGCACTCGGTCGGGGTGTGCCACTCGTCCAAACCCTTACCATCAAGGAAAGCCTATGACCAACACCCCGAACCTCTCATTGCCTTATCTGGCGGCCGCACAGGCCCAGAAACATGTCACCGTCAATGAGGCACTATCTCAACTGGATGGACTAGTGCAGCTCTCGGTTCTGGATCGCGATCTTGCATCGCCGCCGGGCAGCCCCGCCGAGGGTGATCGTTACCTTGTCGCCGCTGGGGCAACAGGTGCCTGGGCCGGTTGGGACGGCGATCTCGCGCTGTTTTCCGGGGGGGCATGGTTGCGACTTATCCCGCAAGTCGGCTGGCGGCTTTGGATCGAGGACGAAGGATTGCTTCTTGTATTCGACGGGACAACCTGGATCGGTGTGACACCGGATGCGCTGCAGAACCTGACCCGGCTCGGCCTTGGAACCACCGCCGATGCAGCCAATCCGTTCGCGGCCAAGCTCAACGCCGCACTCTGGACCGCGCTGACGGTGGCCGAAGGCGGCAATGGTGATTTGCATTACACCCTCAACAAGGAGAACGCCGCAGGTGTTCTGTCGTTCCTGTTCCAGTCGGGGTTTTCCGCCCGGGCCGAGCTTGGGTTGACCGGCTCCGACGACCTGACCCTGAAAGTCAGCCCGGACGGAGTGGCCTGGTTTGATGCGATCGCCGTCGATCGCGCCACCGGCATCCTCGAGGAGCCAAGACGACCGCGTTTCAACGCCTATACAAATTACGACAATTACGTCGGCCTCGCTACCTGGACGAAGATCGGCATCAACACGATCGAGGCAAACGACCAGGGGGCATTCGATGCGGCCACCAACCTGTTCACCGCGCCGGTTGCCGGAACCTACCTCTTCGGTGCGACACTGCTCTACAAGGTGAATTCCAGCACTTCGGCCCGGATGCGCGCACGCTTGATCCTGAATGGCGCAACCGAGATCCGGGGTTCATTTGGTGAGAATTCCAGCGCCCACAAATCTCTGGCAACCGCGCTGTGGCTGCAGACCATGGTGCCGTTGTTTGCCGGAGATACGGTAGCACTGCAGGGGTATTTCAGCGTTGCCGATGGCTATTTTGCAGCCGACCACACGTCTTTCTGGGGCGCAAAAATAGGCTGAAGCAACTTGAACAAGGAGCCCAAATGACCCCGCACAAACTTGACGCGGGCTTTGTCCGCATGCCCGAGGATGAATTCGAGGCCATGTTGGCCCGCGCCGCCGAGCAAGGCGCACGCCGTGCCTTGGCCGATGTTGGCCTCGATGGTCCGGAAGCCGCCATCGATATCCATGACCTGCGCACGTTGCTCGATAGCCTGCGCATGGCGCGGCGCACCGCTTGGCAGACTGTGGTGCGCCTGATCACCACCGGCCTGCTGCTCGCCCTGATCGCGGGTATTGCCGTGAAGCTGAAGCTGTTCGGCTGACACCACCTCAACCATCCTGATCATAACCCACCCTGACCACCCACCCACCCGCCAACAGGCGGGTTTTTCATTTCTGGAGGAAATCATGACCACCCACTACTACGCCGACTGGCGCGATGTGCCGGAAAAGCTCTGGCGCTGGCCCAACTTCAGCGCGCAAGAAATCGCCTGCCGTGGCGACGACACAATCCGCATCGATGAGGTCACACTCGACAAGCTGCAGGCCCTGCGCGACCGCCTCGGCGTGCCGCTTATCGTGAATTCCGCCTATCGCAGCCCCGCCTATAACCGGCAGGTCAGCGGGGCGAAACACTCCATGCACCTGCAGGGCGCGGCGTTCGATATCTCCATGGCCAACCATGATCCCGAGAGTTTTGAAACGGTGGCGCGCGAAACCGGCTTCACCGGCTTCGGCTTCTATCCCCGCCAGAATTTCATGCACATCGACATCGGCCGCGCCCGCCAATGGGGTGATCCGTTCCCGCCGCGTGCCACACGGTTCGCCCCCGAACCGCCACGCCTGCGCGAAACCCTGACGGAAAGCCGCACCATGAAAGGTGGCGGCGCAGCGGGTGTGGCCACAATCGGTGCGGCGGGCGTCGAGGTGGTGCAGCAGGCCGTCACCGACACCCAATTCGCCCTCCAGCCGCTGATCCCTTATCTCGACACAATCCGCTGGCTGTTCATTGCTGTCGCCTTGCTTGGAGTCAGCGTAACCATCTATGCCCGCTGGGACGACTGGCGAAAGGGGCGGCGCTGATGGGTGCTCTCATTGCATGGTTCACCGGCAGCCGGTTTGCCCTGGCTGTCGGAAAATGGGCAACCATCGCCCTCACAATATCGCTGTTCCTCCTGTCCCTGCGCCGCTCCGGCGAGCGTGCCGGACGGCTGGTGGAACGCATTGAAAATACGGAGAAAGCCAATGAAATCCAGCGCCGAATGCTCGAGGCCACGACTCGCCGCCCTCGTAATCGTGACGAGCTTGCTCAGCGCCTGCGCGACAGTGCGTTCTGAGCTGGCTACCGGTGTGTGCCCGCCGGTGGTGGAGTATGACGCGGGGTTTGAGACAAGCGCAGCCGAGGAGGTGCGGGCTTTGCAGGAAGGGTCAGCGATTGTGGAGATGCTGAGCGACTATGCCGTCATGCGGGAGCAGGCAGGGGCATGTGGAGCCCGTTGAAATTCCACATCGTAACCTCCCGCTAGGCTGACGTATACTGTTTCAGAATACTAATACAGGCACGGCTCTCGTGCTCATCTGCAATTTTTGCACCGTTTTGCTTTGCAAAATGGCTGAATTCCCTTCGGACATCGGGTTCTAGAAATGCTTCGGCCCGCTCAAGAGGTGTTCCGTGAACCGATTGGGCGTTAGCAAGAGCAGGAGATATTGATAATAGTTCTTCCAGCGTACCGGCATCACCCGCCAACGCCGCCGAGTGAGCCGGTGTCTCGCCCAATACAGTTTCTTTCGTCGCACATTCCGGGTGATTCAGCAGGACTTCTATGACCGCTTTGTGTCCCTTCACAATGGCCGCGTGAAGGGCGGTTTTGCCTCGATAATCCTGTGCAGCCGGATCCGCGCCGGCGGCGATCATGATCTCGACGAGCTTTGCTTCGCCTTGCTCTGCAACAAGCATCAATGGCGTTTGGCTTTTGAAATCGGCCATGGCCAGCAATTGCGGGGTTTCTGTGGAAATTGTTGATATGGTATCCCGAAAAAAACGGGGTAATTGCATTTGCATCATGTATGGCAGTTGATCCATCCGCTTTTTTAGCGTGCCCCAAAGGATAATCAGGCTGATCAGCACTGTGTCCCCGCGAATATAGCGGAGTGGTTTTTTCAACAATCGGTTGTTCTTTTTCAACCAACGCGCAAGGCCTTGGATATCCCCTTCCAAAGCGTGCTCTGCAATAGGTCCCAATAGTTTATCAAGATCGTCATTCAGCGCAGGTTTTATTGACCGCACGCTCTGATAGGGTTTGTATAATTCTGCCCAGAAATATTCATAAACATGCATGGCCATATCTTCAAAATTCATAAATTCTTCCGGCTTTAACGGATAGAAATTAAGCATGTCGCGGTAGTGTTTTTCGTGATTGGTCTTGATCAGTTTCTGGTTTGCGACCTCGAGGGCAAACAGAACTTTGGCAATTGTCCCGCGCAAGGGGCCATAGCTGCGGGTAACGCAGTCTTTTGCGGCGTCCCGAAAGCATTTCACCGCCCCGTCAAAATCGTTGCATTTAATCCGGTGCAGGCCCTCGTTGTATAAGAACGGCGCTTTCCATATCTCGTAGCCGGGTAGCATTTTAGATCTCTCGATTATGCCGTCTACGAGTTCTTTCGGCACGTTGTTTTCCACCATAATTTCAAGCCGGAACAGGATGGTTTGCATAGCTTGCCAAGGCTCAAGATTCAGGCTGAAAATCCTTTCGAAAACCTTGTTATGAGTTTCAAATGGAAAATCAGGATATCTAACCGCCCAGTAAAGCACATCAAACCGGTTTTCATCCGCCAGTGCTTTACCTACATTTCCGGACAAAAGGTCATTCATCAGTGCTTCAAATCGCACTTGGTCATCTTGCCGGTCTTCCAGTGCATTTTTGAAGTTCTTGGCATATTCGACAAAACCCGCCATATCTTCAGCAGGCATCAGGTCTGGCAAATTCCCGTCAAAAATCCCTTTCTGGAAACGGCGTGACAGAATTGTGCCTAATTCCCGACATGCAGTTTTCGTTTGTGATGGTAAAATAAAAAGGAACAATTCAGGATCAATCGGCATTTCAAGCAGTTTGCCTTCAAACCATTCATTTTCTGCCTGCTCTCCCATATGCCCCATTTGAACCGAGGCTTCGGTCGTCAGATTGTAGATCAGCTTGAATAGTGTGAAAATCTGCAGGAGCTTGTTTTGGTCTGGATCCGAGCAGTCGGCGTCCACTTCTGGGCAAAGGAATTTCAAAAGGCGGGTGTAGCCCTCCTGCACCGTGCGTGCGATCCGGAGCCGTTGGCGAATTGTCGACGGCAGGGGCGGCGCATATCGGTTCGCCAGCTTTTCAACAAACTCGGCGCGCTGCTCCGCATCGGTATCGCCAGCCATGATCCGTTTTATTCTGTCCGGATCGCCGATGTTTATTTCCATCTGCAAAGTTTCCGGTGTAAGCCCCCGCTTTTCCGCAAATTCGAGGGCAGCCTTGAAACGGGCTTTCGGGTCAATCATGTCCCCGAGTTGGAATACCCCTCTATAATTAACGTCCATTTTGTCCGGAAAATACAGGTCAATGGAGTAAAGGTCGGGCAATGTCCCGTTTTTCCACTTGTAAAGCGACCGGATCATGCTTTCGGAAACGCTATCTTCTTTCTCGTTCAACTTGCCGGCACGTTCTTCAGCGAAATCTTCCATTGGCATATCAAGGAGATCAAGAAGCCAGTCCACAACCTGCGCAACCGGCATTTTCAACTTTGTATCCTTCGCATCAGTGGGTTCGGGGAGATACCAGAACTGGCCGGAAGGCATATCCTTGTCCAAGGGCTCGGGCAGGTTCCAGTTTGCAATAATTCGGGCAACACCGGGGGCAAAGAAATAGCCCAGTATATCCCAGATAATCTGGCGCGCATCGGCCTCGAAAGTCCAGGTGTTCAGCCCAACCTCTTTATAGGCATTTGCCATATTCAAGATGTGCAGTTTTGCATCTTCCAAAGCCAAGCCATCAATATTCTCCAACTTCAGCGCAGCAAAAATCCCGTCCAGGATTTCACCGGTCATATCCCATTGTGAATCGAGCGAGGTTTGTCCGGTGACAAAATTCCGCTTTTTCGTTGTCGAATACGGGGACCCACACAGGCTTTGATGGAACTGGAGAAGAATTGCTTCGAATGAAGGAATTGTTGCCAAGAGTGTAACTTTCTCAGTGTGCCGTAGGGCATTGAAATTATGAATAATATTCGCAAGCATATGGCATAGGTTTCCATAAATAAAGGGGGGGACGCAGCGGTTCAGTGAGGATGCCTGCGAACTATGAGAAAACTTCAGGAGGCCAAGTCCCAATTCCGGGGCCGCCGATTGGAGAACCAACATGCGACTCAACACTGTATCCGAACTCGTCATCAACTGGCATATCACCGAAGCCTGCAACTATAGTTGCAAATACTGTTATTCCGCGTGGGAAAAACAGAAAGGGGCTCGGGATGTCGTGAAAGACATGCAAGCTTCCCGCGATCTGATCCGCGAAGTTTACGAATTTTTCCGCCCGGGCAATACGGAAAACCCATTGTATCTCCAAATGCAATGGCAAAACGTGCGGCTGAATTTTGCCGGTGGCGAGCCGCTGCTCTATGCGCGGCAGGTGCCCGAACTGGTGCGGTTTGCGCATGAAACAGGGTTCAACACATCCCTGATTACCAACGGAAGCCGCCTTACGGGGGCATTGCTGGGTGAGCTGCCCCCCTACATGAGCTGGCTCGGGGTGAGCCTTGATTCAGTTAATGCTGAAGTCAATCAGCGCATCGGCCGGGCGGACCGGCGTGGGGCGCAGCTGGATGTGGCTGGTCTGGTAAGGGATATCCAGGCTGCCCGCGCCGCAAACCCGAATTTCAAACTGAAGGTGAACACGGTCGTAAACGCCGCCAACGCGAGCGAGGATTTCAGCGATCTGATCCGCGAATTGTCACCGGAAAAATGGAAAATCCTGCGGATGCTGCCGGTTGTGAACAGCAACCTTGAAATTGATGACCGGATGTTCGCGGAATTTGTTATGCGGCACAGGGCATTTCAGAAAATCTCCCGTGTGGAGGATAATTCCGAAATGCTTGAATCCTACATCATGATTGACCCTCTCGGGCGGTTCTATCAAAACGGTCAGGACACGCGCGAAAACGGGTATCAATACAGCCCGCCCATTCTGGAGGTGGGGGCTTTGGCCGCGTTTGGCGGAATGAGGTTTTCAGCCGATCGTTATGCGGCTCGCTACAGCGAGGTGGCATGATGCGGTACAGTAACAGCAGGGAGATCCATAAATACGTGCAAAACCTTGTTCGGCAAGGATGGGAGTTCTGGCACGGGTCAAAGCATGGGCGGTTAAGGCACCCGGATGGCAAGGGCACAGTGTCGGTTCCATGCTCGCCGAGCGACAAGCGGAGTTTTCAAAATTTCAAATGTGATGTGAGACGGATGTCGACCTTGTAAAAACAGCATAGGATGGGGGCGGCTCTATTGCGAACGGTCTACTCAACGACCGGATAGAACGGCTGCCCCCAATCCCCGTCCGGATTGTCCATCATGATGTCAATGAACACCGGCATCAGAAACCCAAGGATGCCCGCGCTGTCGCTGACCTGTGAGCGGTTGACGGCGCTGTTCCAGGTGGCCCCGCCGTGGATCAACTGGTTGCGCAAAATGTAGAGCCGGTCAAAAACGAAACTCAGCACGCGGGCCGTATCTGTGGATTGAACGGCTTGCGCGAAACTGCGGGCGGAAGCGTTGAAGCGCTCTTCCCAGTCATCAAAGCCATCGACCCCGTTATGAAATTGCCAGAACGGATTGAACACATATTTGTTTTGCATGAGATTGCGGATCGGGCCGGAGAAACGCTGCCAGATCGCATTGTAAATCCGCTGATCGGCATCGAGTGCAACCACTTTGGCAAAGAAATCTTTGAAAGCACTACGCTCGCCGGTGGCGATACCTTGTAGCGATCTTTCATCAGCATAGGCGGCGTTGAAGCCGATCCACAAGAATAGGAAAGCGGCGTCGTGATCATCACCTGCTTGCTCGGCCCGACCAATCCAGCTGATCGAGCGGTGGACCCTCAGTCCCATGGTTTCCGGAAAATCCACCCGAAGAGCGCGCTGTTTTTCTTTCAGAGTGGCGTGGGGGATGGTTTCTGACATGGGTAACTCTCGTGGTTTGAATGGGTTGAAGGAAATTCAGGGTAAAGAGTCAAAATCGGATCGCCGGTAATTTTCGGTCAGGTTACGCAACCCAGCCGGTTCCAGCACCTCGACCGCATCGCCCCATTGATACAGGAACCACGCCATTTCCAGCCAGCCGGCCGCATGGAAGCGGACGATCAGGCTGTCATCGGGTTGACGTTCGGCTTTCTGGTTCAGATGGAATTGGAACCCGGCGGCACGGTCGGCGGCTGCGGGGCTGAAGCGCCAGACAACCTCGCCATATTGCGACGGGTCCTGATAGGCCCCGAAGGCTTTTGCGGCATAGGTGTCGATGGAAAATCCGTCTTCAAAGGCAAAGCTTTCGTCCAGGCATCTCGCTGTCTGGATCCGATCCATGCGAAAGTTCAGCAATTCCGGCCCGCGAGAAGGCTGCCGCGCCACCAGATAGCTGCGCAGACCCAGCAGAACGCCGTGCGGCTCCACAATCCTCATGCTATTCTTCGTGCCGTAGGAAATCTCCAGCCGGAACGGGCCGCGCAAGGCCTCGATCACCGCATCCATGACCTCGGGGCGCTGCGCCGAGCGGGGGCCCGGGCGGGCGACATGGCCAAGCGAGGCCAGAACCGCCTCGGCATCCGCTTCGGCCCTGAGGGCGTCACGCGCCGGCAAGCGGGCCATCAGCCGGTCACGCATGTCTTCCAGTGCACGGGCGTGGCGCAGACGGTTGTCTTCACGGGCCGTATGGGCTGCGATTTCCAATGCCTCGATGGTGGTTTCCTGACGTGGCTCCAAACGCGCGACTGCAGGATCAAGCAGCCGCCAGCGCCGCCTCCGGTCCGGTCCGTCGTTGATTTCCACATTGACAAATGTTGCCTCCAGTGCGTCGGTCATACGTTGCGCGGTGCGATGAGAAACGCCGAATTCAATGCGGATTTCCGCAAGACTGATACCACTGTGGCGCGAGGACGCCATTAGCGCGAGACGAAGCAGATCTTGGGCTTTTTCAAAAGACATTTTCAACCACGACAGGAATTGACACCCTTATAGGCTATTGTTCAAAGTGAGTTCTGTCGAGATGATTCTCTCGATGGTGGATTATTGAATGAATTGGAGCATTTATTGCGCAAAGTTGACGGCCACATCCTGTTTTCGGCATCCGACCTTATGAAGTTCATGGGGTGTAAGCACGCTACCATTCTGGATATGGCGCGGATGCGTGGAAAAGGCCCCAAGCCCCGAGCCGACAGCGAGGATGCGGCGCTGTTGCAAAAACAGGGCGACGCCCACGAAGCCGCGCATCTGGGCAAGCTTAAATCACAGGGGCGGCGGGTTATCGAGATCAACAGCGGAGACCTTGCGGCAAATGCGGCCGAAACCCGCGAGGTTCTGGCGCAGGGGCCAGATATCATTTTTCAGGGCGCGTTCCTGTCGGGCAACTGGGGCGGTTGGTCGGATTTTCTGGAACGGGTGGAGCGCCCCTCGAAGCTCGGGGATTACAGCTACGAGGTCGCCGATACCAAGCTGAAACGCACGCCGCACCCCAAGCATGTGCTGCAACTGGTACTCTACTCCGACCTGCTGGCGGGAATCCAGGGGGTGATGCCGGAATTTGCCCATGTGGAGCTGGGCACTGGCGAACGTGCCACGTTGCGCCTGAAGGATTACAGCGCCTATGCGCGGGCGGCGCGCCAGAGGCTTGAGGATTTTGTGGCGCATCCCGAGGATACCCGCCCCGTGCCCTGCGCCGATTGCGGGCTGTGCCGCTGGGCGGATCATTGCGCGGATATCTGGATCAAGCAAGACAGCCTGTTCAACGTGGCCAATATCAGCCGCGCGCAGGTGAAAAAGCTGGAAGCGGCGGGGGTGGATGCACTCGCGGCGCTGTCTACACTGGACCATCCGGTGCGCGGGTTAAGCGCGCCGACGCAAACGCGGCTGGTCACACAGGCGCGCCTGCAACAAGCCCGCAAGACCGGCACGCCCGATTTCGAATTGCGCCCGCCCGAGGCCGGCAAGGGTTTCGACCTGCTGCCCAAACCACAGGCGGGGGACTTGTTTTATGACATCGAGGGGGACCCGCATTTTGAAGGCGGGCTGGAATATCTGCACGGGGTCTGGGCAAAGGATACCGGTTTTGTGGCCTTCTGGGCGCATGATCACGCGGCGGAAAAACAGGCGGTCATTGATCTGTTCGCCTTCTTCCGCGCCCGTCTGGCGCAATTCCCGCAGGCCCGCATTTACCACTATGCCCCCTATGAAATCACCGCCCTGCGACGCCTGACGGCCAAATACGGGGTGGGCGAGGCTTTCCTTGATCGCTTGCTGCGTGAACGGCGGTTTGTCGATCTGTTTGCCGTGGTGCGCGGCGGGTTGATTGGTTCGGAGCCGAATTACTCGATCAAATCCATGGAAGCATTTTACGGCCTTGTGCGCGACGGCGAGGTGAAAACCGCCGGTGGCTCGGTTGTGGCCTACGAGAAATGGTTGGAGACCGGCGAACAGAAAATTCTCGACGAGATCGAGGATTACAACCGTATTGATTGCGTCTCGACCGAAGATTTGCGCGATTGGCTAGTGAGCATTCGCCCCGATGGCCCTTGGCCGGAGATGGCCGAGGATTTCGGCGATAAAGAGGTGGAGGAGGACGCCGAGGCCGACGCCCTGCGCGCCGTGCTGGCGGCCTCATACCTACCTGAAGAGCGGCAGGCAATGCTGTTTGATCTGGGGATGTTCCACACCCGCGAAGCGAAACCGGCCTGGTGGGCGATTTTCGACTCTCTGGGCAAGGACGAAGACGAGCTGATCGACGATCTGGACGCGCTTGCAGGGCTGCAAGCCACAGGGCCAGCCGCGCCTGTCAAACGCTCGGCAGAGCGCACCTATCGCTTCCCCGAGCAGGAAACCAAACTGCGGGCGGGGCGCAAGGCGACCATTCCGACACCCGAGGGTATGGCCACGATCAACGTCACAGAGCTTGACCGCGCCGCGCGTCGCATCACCCTGAAAATCGGCGTCGCAAAGGCCGATCTTTTGACCGATCGCCTGTCCCTGCATCCCGACAAGCCGATCTCAACCGCGATCATTGCCCAAGCCCTGCGCGATGTGATTGCAGACCAATGCGGGGCCAAAACCTACCGCGCGCTCGATGACCTGCTGTCACGCAGGCCCCCGCGGCTGGTGCCCCCTGCGGAGGATGATATCCTGAACGGTGCGGATTTCGTTGCAGGCACCATTGATGCTGTAACCCGAATGGACGAAACCGTGCTGCCCATCCAAGGCCCGCCCGGCACCGGCAAAACCTATGTTTCCGCCCGAGCTATCCTGTCGCTAGTGCGCAGCAGTGCGCGGGTCGGCGTGACCTCCAACAGCCACGAAGCGATCCGCAATGTGCTGATGGGTTGCCTTGCGGCCGTTGAGGACGAAGATATGCCAATCACGCTGGAAATGGCGCATAAGGTGTCGCAGGGGAATGACGGCTACCCCGAGGGAGTGGAGGAGATTTCCCGCCCGACCTCGAATGAAGATCCGGCATTGGCAGAGGCCCATGTGGTGGGTGGCACCGCGTTTTTCTTTGCTCGGGAGCAGAATATTCAGGCCTTTGACTGGTTGTTTGTCGATGAGGCGGGGCAAGTGGGGCTGGCCAATATTCTGGCCATGGGGCGTGCCGCGCGCAACATTGTGCTGGTTGGCGATCCGCAGCAATTACCGCAGGTTATTCAGGGCTCGCACCCACACCCCGCCAACCTGTCCTGCCTTGAATGGGTACTGGGGGATCATGCCACCATCCCGCCCGATCGTGGCATCTTCCTGCCCGTCACCCGCCGGATGCATCCTGATGTGTGTGGGTTTATTTCGGATCAGGTTTACGAAGGGCGCCTGCAAAGTCACCCCGATACGGCCCACCAAAGCGTGACCGGAACTTCTTTCCCTGAGGCCGGAGCGTTCTGGGTGCCGGTCTCCCACGAAGGTAACGCCCAGACTGCGCCTGAGGAAGTGGAAGCAATCGGGGCGGCGATCACCGACTTGCTGCGTGGCAACTGGACCGACAAGGATGGCGCCACGCGCCCAATTCACACGGGCGACATCATCGTTGTCGCCCCCTATAACGCACAGGTCAATGCCTTGGCCGAGACGCTGCCTGTCGGCATCCGCGTCGGCACGGTGGACAAGTTCCAGGGACAGGAATCGCCGATTTGCCTTGTCTCGATGACAGCCAGTTCCACTGACGAAACCGCACGCGGCATGGAATTCCTGTTTTCTCTCAACCGGATCAATGTGGCGGTATCACGGGCAAAAGGGCTGGCGCTGGTGTTTGGGGCGGCGAGGTTGCGGGAGGCGAAATGCAACACGGTGGAACAGATGAAACTGGTGAATACGCTATGTGCGTTGCCGGTTCCCTTTGTGACCAAAGAGGATGCTGAATGAGAGATTGCAACTGGATTTTAGCGGTCCGGCAAAAAACTGGATACGGATATAACTCATGCAGTTTTTGACCGCCGAGTACAAATCAGACCCGACTCTCTTGGCTACACCCGAGGGGTGGGCGAAATTTATCGCTAGCGAACTCAGCGATACCCATGAGGCTTATCTTAAGAAGCCTGATTTTCTTCTTGGGCATTCTCGGACAGAACGGCAAACCTCGGCTGATTATGCGGGACGAGAGCTTTTGGAATTGGTCCAGAACGCGGCGGAAGCGGCTG
>Ga0316205_10000599_pt1 | contig 61704 bp, 59 predicted proteins | sample 3monthpyrite_MG_FD_204941 | JGI IMG/M metagenome (GOLD analysis project Ga0316205, IMG submission 204941) | Microbial mat bacterial communities from mineral coupon in-situ incubated in ocean water Damariscotta River, Maine, United States -... | ecosystem: Environmental > Aquatic > Marine >...
AACTTTGGCCTTAAACTCTGGGTGATGTTGCTTCCGTTTCGACATCTCTGATCTCCTTCGTGTTGAGGATCAGCAGACAACAAATCGCAGCCTACGTCAGTGTCCGAATTTCGGGGGGTAGCTCACCCGTGTTGGGATCGGTTTTTGCTTATTGGTATTTTCAAATTAGACCAAGCAGTGGTGATGGCATCACTCCTCCAGAAATTGGAATAGGCCTTGCAATTTCTCTGGCCATAACCTTTCTTTCTGGGCTGCTTGGTTTGCAGATTAATGTAACAGAAAATACCTTTGAAATCAAAGACAAAGTGGAAAGGGTAAAAGATGAATTTATAGAAAAACAGAAGGAACAACTGCGGAGCCGCGTAAAGATCATTGAGCTCACGGGCCGTGACATTGATCGTTTGATTTTGGAAAAGATCAAGGACGCAAATCTTGTTCGAAATACCTATGTAAATCTTGCAGAGAAAATGTCTCGTGTTCCAAGCTCTGAGGCCGATTCCGTCAAACAGTACAATGAGTTCTTGTCTCAGGACGAACGGCACTGGATAGACATCACTACTACCCAAGATATGAATCTGGGGCGATATAAGAAAATCAAGCCGCGAAAGGTTGGGATAGGAAGCAGGCACGAAGTATCCATCGTAAACGCACAAACCGATATTATTAATTTTCTCTTAATCGATAAGAACAATGCGCCAACTGACGTATTCTTTGGATGGGTCGGGGAAAGTGGTGAGTACTTTCGGGTCTTTTGGACGAATAACCAAGCGATGCTAGAGGCCTTTGGTGGTTATTTTTCAAGCCTACGAAAGGCCTCCGTTGAGGACATTGAGATCGATTACAAAGGTGGCGCAAGCTATCGTTCGCAATCTGATATGTTGATTGGTCGTTGGGTCTGCGTCCCACAAATTGAACGAATGACTCGAACCGATATTTTCAAAACCTACTCAATTTTGGATATTTCCATGTCAAACGGTAAATGGATGGTTCGCTCTGAAGTTTTTAAGGCTGCAAATAAACAGAGAATCCGAGTCATTGAGAGCGACATGGCTATGTCACATGGCAGCAGCCTTTTCTTTGAGGGCATTAGCCGAAGTGTTGGAGGGACGCAAAGAACAATCACCTTTGGTCAGTTTAAGGTGGCTCCTGACTATGATGATATGCTGATAGGTACATACGTTGCAGAGGATGCGACAACTGTGAGCAGGCTGTTTGCCTATCGTGCCGACGAGAAAATTGAAGGTACAGATTTTCAGAAGATAACTCCCATAATGAAGAAAATTATTGATCGGCCCGATTTGGTGAGAGCTGAGGATTGGAACCTTGATCCGCCAAGCCTTTCTCCAGCTTTGACAGTGGATAAGAAAGGCGAAAACCAGTCCTAGGAACGTATTCCCGATAGAGGTTCTTGTCGGTCATCTGGCTTCATCGCTTCCGTTTAAGATAACGGATCGACTCTAATTTTTTGTGAAGTTGTCAGTATTGTAAAATGTCATGATCAATGGCCGCATCGTTCTGCGACTACCGCTCGAAGATGCACCGCTGGACGACAGCGAGGGGCGCGCTTGAGTGCCCCTTTTTCATAGATCATATCGGCGTCGTGCGCGTGAGCGCCCACGCCCCAAATATCGATCAGGGGGCTCAGGGCCACGATCTGGCCCATCGAATGTTTGGTATTCTAAGATATCGCGGCTCAGGCGCATCAGTTCATCCTGAGCGCGCGCCCGTTGCCGTTTGATATCGGCTTGCAGCGATTGTCTCTCTTCAAGCTGTCCAAAGATCAACTGATCGGTTTCGGCCCTGTCACGTTGCCAGGCTTTGAGAAGCTCTTGTTCGTTCTGCCGTTTGATCCTGGCATATTCGCCTGTCAGACGACGCCACAGCCCCGTGAACCCGCGCGGAAGTCGTGCTGCACGTTCGTTGGTTTCGGCCAACCAACGTTGTTCATGGAGCTTTGAGAGGCCTTTGCGTTCATCGCGATGACGCGCCACCATTTCCATGCGGCGGAAATCTAGCATCGCATAGCGCTGCTTCGCATCGCGCCGAGCATCCTTGATGAAGGCTTCAAGCTTGCGGGTCATGCCTTTCGCAAGCCGTTCCTTGACCTCATCGACTGAGTGCAAGTGTTCGGGTTGTCCGAGACGCGCCTCCATCTCTGTGACCTTCACGCCTGCATAGCGTGACAGAGAATAGACTTCACCCTGATAGTCGAGCGCGACAAATCCACGACGATCCCCGCGCGCGAGCAGGAAACCGCGCTCCTTGAGGGCTTGTTCAAACGATGCCCGATTGTCTGAGTTTTCCCAGCATTGACGCAGGACAGATTTAATCTCACGGGGATCAAGACCAACACGCCTGGCCTGTTGCCATTCTTCGCGCGTGAAGTTGAGCGGGTCACGCAAGCGCCGATCCTGAAGGCCGCGCGGCATGTCCCATCCATGTTCAAGATAGAGCGCCCGCGATACATCGCGCAGCTTGGCCTTATAATGAGGCAAGTTGATTGCTCGCATGCGCTCAACATCGATGCGTGACCAGACGACATGTGCATGGCGTCTGCCATCTTTTTCATGAAAGACGATGGCGCGCGGTTGATTATCCAGCCCGAGCTTCTTCTCAATCTGATCTGCCGTCTCCTCGAAGACGGTCTTCGACACCGCAGCGCCTTCGGGCGGGTTGAGGCTCATTGAGAACAAGTAGTTCTTGCAGCGGGTGCCCCGCGCAATCGCATCAGCTTCGGTGAATGCGTCGATCAGATCGTCACTGGCAAAGCCATAAACCTCGTGCAGTTCGACATGCTCATTGTCCCGCATAGATAGAAGATATCGCGCCAGTTGGCCCGCATCACCGCGTTCTTTGGCCTTCAGGATCATGGCTCGCTCCTTGGCATTTTCCCAAGGGCGCGCAGCAGATCGGCGCGTAGTTCCTGCACCTCCTGACAGGCTTCCATCAGTTCAGCATCCACCTCAGGCGAAACAGGCAAAGAGCCAGTATTAACGGCCTTTGCGAGCTGATTGAGGTTCGATGACAGCCGAGAAGCCCCCAAGGCTCCGAGAACTCTTCCAAGGGCCTCAGCGTCCCCTACAGGGCTGTTTCCTGGCCTTTTACGAGGCGTGGCACCGTCACCGAAGAGCTTTTCGCGGATATGGGTGGACAAGGCCCTTGAGCCGCGATCTGCGTCCAATCGGGCCCGTTCCTCAAAGGTGAAACGGATTGAGAAAGGCGGCGGATACTTGGACTTGCCAGCCTTATCTTTGGCTAGCTTTTCCGATAACTCATTGAAGTTACAATCTAAAGTGCTCATCGTCGCACCTCAGACTCTTCGAGTCTAACTGTGCGAGATAACGTTCCCACTGCTCAAGTGTATCGAACAGTTGGGACCATTCTTCAGCGCTCAGGGAATTGAACTGGGAGTTCAATCCTTTTCCCGTCGGGCGCACCATCTCGCTTTTTCGCTGACTTTGCCTTGCTGATCCCAAACGGGGGACATCCGGAATACCTTCGGCGCCGCGTTGAGGCGGCTGTCGGCCAGATTGCGGCGGGGGGGTGTTGGTCACAGGCTATCCAGATGGCGCGCTTTGCTTTGGGTGAATTTCCGGCTCCGGCGGATTTGTTTCCCCGTTTTCTAATCTTTCCCCTTCAAATGAAAATTTGACACTCTTTTTTCACAATGTTGCCCGAATTCGCTGTTCAAGACCGCTGCGAGCTGTTGCCCGGCATAGCAGCGACCAGTAGCCCGTTTAATGTCTGAGAAGAGTAGTTATGTTGCCCCAGTCCCCAAATTCCAAACCCGGCCTGTCGATTTCTGCAATTCAACGCTTCCTGTTCAGCGGAGTGGCGATCTTCGCCTTGTGGCTTGCTGCCCCGCAGGCGCAGGCGCAGCAATATGATTTGCTGGTCAATATTGACGATAATTTCACGATCGGCGAACCACCCAATGAAGTGCAGGTCGATTCGACATCGTTGGCCGCGGGATCGGTCGCACGGCTGAAATTCCGTGTGTCCAATCTTGGCCCGGGCGCCGCACCTGCAACGACATTCAGTGTCACAGCCACCGGAGGAAGCAGCGGTCCGCTGGCGCTTGTTGGTCAGGAAGGCAACATCACCAACTGTGTTGCGGTTTCGGGCGTCGTGACCTGTGATGTTCCTGCATTGGGCGCCCCGGTTGAAGCACCACCTGGGTCGGGCATTTATCCCGCAACATTCGAAGAGGTGATCCTCGACTTTCAGACAACGGTTGCCGAGGTTGTCGCATTTGACGCGAGCGTACCGCTTGGCTCGGACGAGAACCCCGCCACCGCGACAAACAATGACCTTGAGGAGGATATCACCGTGCTGGCGGGCGTCGATATGTTCGTTGAATGGGATGTCCCGGCGACAGTCCCCGCGGGGTCTTTTTTTGATTATACTGTGCGGGTCCGGAACGTAGGGCCAAATACGGCCGACAGCTACCGGCTGACCATTCCGGTTCCGGCTGGTGTGATCAACATCACGCCGCCTGCAGGCTGTAACTTGCAGACCCAGGGTACGCAGCAAAACTACGTCTGCGATATCACCGCCGATCTTGACCCGACGACAGTGGATGGCCCCTTCCTTCCGTTCACTTTTAACGGGCAGGTTGCCGTGGCCAATGGGTCCGAGATTTCGACCACCGTGAATGTCGATGCCGCATCACCAGTCGATCCGATCCCAGGCAATGATACGGACGTATTTTCCCTTGACGTAACGGCGGGCAGTGATGTGGCGATCACCAAGCAACGCGCGCCCGGTGGCGGCCCGATCTTTGTGGGCGACACGGTCACTTTCACAATCGGTGCGAGTTATGTTGGCGATGCCCCGACATCTGTTTTGATTGTAGACATCGTACCATCACAATACGCGATTACAGCCGTTGTTCCGGGGGCCTATGATTGTGGCGCTGACCCTTATTTCACAGGGCGAGCCCTCAGTTGTACCGGGTCCGGCACCGGCGATGGCGACCCTGACGGGGACGGCGTGTTTGACTATGGCGATATCGTCATCAATGCGACCGTGACAGCCGCCAGCGCACCCGACCCAGTAACAAACACAGCCACGATCACGCCCAGCGGCGTGACTGAGGCGGACACCTCTAACAACACGGCGAGCGATGGCCCTATTGTTCTGCAAAACGCAACCGTCGATCTGGCAGTAACAAAGGCCGGCCCTGCGGTGGCTGCCATTCAGGGTGTTGATGGTTATACATTCCGGCTTGCCGCGCAAAACCTTGGCACCCAGGACTATGCCGGACCGGTCATCATCACAGACAGCCTGCCAGCGGGCGTCACTGCCACGGGTAGTTCCGGCGCGGGGTGGATCTGCCAGATGCCAAACCCCGTTGATCCGACAGGACCACTGATCCCGCCAGCCTATCCGGTCGCGGGACCCGTCGATCTGATATGTACCAATACTTTTTCCGCCGGCAGCCCGTTGGCAGCCGGTGGGCAGACCAGCCAGTTGAATGTGACAATCACGTCGCAAACGCTTGGCATCAACACAAACCAGGCATCGGTCAACGGGGCAGACGCCGATCCGGACAACAATGATGCGGGCAACGACATCTTTAGCCTGGATTTTGATACCGTTCCCGTCAGCAAATCCGCTGATGTGTCCGTGTTAAAGCGATCCGGTGTTCCGATCATTGACCCGATTGACGGGTCGGTCAGCCTTTCGGCAAATACAACAGCCACGGCAGGCGAGCCTTATGCCTTTGAAATTGAGGTGCTGAATGCCGGGCCCAGTCTGGCACAGGGCGTGCGCGTTCTTGATACGATCACCAACCTGCAAAATGGGAACGTGGATTTTCAAAGCATCTCGGTCACGGGAACAGGAACCTGCACCCAGGATCAACGCAGGGGGAACCGCGCACGGCTGAACTGCCTTGTGGATGTTCCGGTGGGCGGCGCGAGCAATCCCGTCATTACTGTCGTGGTGATCCCGGGCCGCGACGCGGGGCGGGACGGCGACACGCGCAGCAACACCGTGACGCTGAGCCCGACAGTGACACCAGACCCAGACCCAGGCAACAACAGCGCGACGGTCAGTTTTCCCTTCATCCCGCGGTCCGATGTGACGGTGACAAAATCTGCGCCCGCGACCATCAGTTCAGGTGTCGATCTGACCTACACGGTCACGGCACGCAACCTGCCCAACGGGTTGAGCCGTGCCGATGGCGTTGTAATCACCGATGAGTTGCCTTTGGGTGTGCGCTTTGTCAGTGCCTCGGCTCAGGGTGGCGGCTTGTGTACGACGCCTGTGGCAGGTGCCACGACAATGGCCTCAGATCGGACGGTGCGGTGCGAGCTTGGCAATCTCAGCCTCAACCAGCAGCGGGCGGTCACGATCGTTGTGCGACCTGGCTTTGACACATTCGATGAGATCGGTGGTTCCAACGATATCGTTAACAATGTGCGCGTTGATCTTGTCGATGATGGGGGAAACGTCGTGACCACGCCATTTGACATCAACCCGGACAACAACACTGCCTCTGTTGTCACCACCCAGGCGGGGCCCGATGTGGACCTGGCAGTCGACAAGTTTGACAGCGCCGATCCGCTGGCTGTTGGTGATCCGTTCACCTATACGGTTCGGGTCGACAACCTTGGTCCTTCGGCCTCACAGAACGTGCTGATCCGCGACCAGTGGCCAGACACGGCCCTGATAGAGTTTCTCGGGGTTGCTGCACCATTCGATACAGCCTGCACCTTTGCGGGTCCGCTCAGCAATCCGGGCGAAATTACTTGTGATATCGGCTACATGGAAGCCGGAGACCGCGTGGATATCGTGTTCAACGCGATTGCCCGCGCGAGCGGAACAGTCGGAAATGCTGTGGCCGTCGACTCCGACGAAATCGTGACGGCCGTTGAAACCGGCACAAACTATGACCGCGAAGCGGGCAACAATCAGACGATCGAAGAAACCTCGATCGCCTCGCGCACTGACCTCATTCTGGAAAGCAAGACCGCAACCCCGGCAACCGTCAACCTGCGCGATACGTTTACCTATACTGCCGTTGTGACAGTCAGCGACGCATTTGGGGAAGCGGATGATGTTGTCTTTATTGACACGCTTCCCGGCAATATGGAACTTGCAGGCACACCTGAGGCTTACCTGAATGGCGCTGTCGATCCTATTGCCGACAGTTGTTCTGGCGCCGACGGCGACGGCGCATTCACCTGTGACCTCGCCACCTTGTTCCCGCTGGACCGCGTAGAGATTTCGATCCCCGTCCGCGTCACTTCCGTGGTTCAAGAGCCGCAGACAGTGACAAACACCGCAACTGTCGAAACATCGTCGATCGAGCGCGGCGACGCCGAGGACAACAATGAAGCCAGCGGCGATGTGATTGTGGCATCCTCCACGATTTCGGGAAATGTGTTCCGCGATTTTCTTGATAACACGAGCAAAGAAACAACGGATACGGATGTCCTGGGTGTGCCAATGACGCTCACGGGCATTGTCGACGGCGTGGCCATTTCGCCCGTGGTGGTGCTGACGGACGCGGACGGGAATTTCACATTCCCAAGTCTTGCCGAAGGGACCTATTCGGTGTCCCGTGGCACGCCGCCCGAAAGTTTCCTTGTCGATGGCACCAATACACGCGGAAATATCGGTGGAACTGAAGGCGGGACCGTTGCGGGGAACGCCATCACCGGGATCATTCTGGGCGACAATGAAGACCACGTTGACAACATCTTCAGGTTGATCCCGCAGGCACGCATCGGCATAGCCAAGTCCGGCGTCATCGACAGCCTGAATGAAGACGGTACTTTCAATGCGACCTATACATTTCTGGTCGAGAATTTCAGCCTCGAAACCGTTGACCAGATCACCGTCACTGATGATCTGACCGATGGGGTGTCGCCTCTGGGCGTGTTCCAGGCCACTGGCGCACTTTCCCAAGGCAACTACCGGATTGTGACCCTCCCAGGCAACGGCTGCGGAACAGGGGTCGTCGCCTTCACCGGCTCCGGCGGCAACACCACGGTTTCAAACCTTGGAACGCTTGCCCCTGGGGGCACATGCTCGGTGTCCTTCTCGGTGCAGGTCTTTCCCACTGATGATCGCGTGCAAGGTCCGTTTAACAATCAGGCCGCTGTATCGGGCAGTGGTGTGCTGTCGGGTCAGACACCCAATGACCTTTCCGACAATGGCAACGAGCCTGACGCGAACGGCAATGGGACAGCAGGCGATGCGGGCGAAGATGACCCCACAGTCCTGACACCGAATGCGGTGTCCAGCCTTGCGCTGGTCAAGACATCCGCGCTACCGGTTCTGACCCGGCCTCTGGCCGAGGGCGATGAGATCACCTATTCCTTCACGGTGACCAATACCGGTGATCTGAACCTCACCGACATCAACGTCCGGGATGATCTTATCAGCGATGAGATCATCGGAACGATCCCGTTTCTGGCGCCGGGCACCAGCGATAGTTTCGATGCCACCTATGCCATCACGCAAGACGATCTGAACGCGGGCGAAGTGGTCAACGCGGCCACCGCCATCGGCACCGATCCCTTTGGCCGCCAGCCGACCGACGACAGTGGCACCGCGGTGGACAATGACGTCGATACGGTGACATCCCTTTTGCGCGAACCGGCAATCGACCTGCAGAAAACGGCCGTCATCTCGGGCGATCAGATGCCGACACAGATCGGCGATGTGATCACCTACACCTTCACAATCCGCAACATCGGCAATGTGACGCTGACAGATGTGACGCTGACCGATGATCTTCCCGGACTGGTGTTCCTCAATACCCCCGTTGACCCGATACCGTCGCTGGATCCGGGAGACATGGACAACACGACTTATCGCGCAACCTATACCGTTGGCGAGGACGACATTCTGGTGGCCGGAGAGGTGCGCAACCAGGCCACCGTGCGCGGCACGCCCCCGGCAGGAGAGGACGTTGAAGATCTGAGTGGCCCCGAGCCCGGAACGGACGCTGAAACGATCGTTCCGATGACCCGTCTCGCGGCGCTGGAAACCACCAAGACCCAAGTTTTGACGGATAACGGCGATGGCGTCGATAGCGTCGGTGATCTGATTACCTATACGATTACGGTCGAAAACATCGGCAACGTGCCGCTGACGAATGTGCGGATCGACGACACTCTCACGGATCTGGAAGGCGGCGCACTGGACCTGTCCACGCAGCCGGCCTTTGACAGCGCCTCGCAGGGCTCGGGCGAAGGCGCGCTGCTGGTCGGTGAGATCGCAACCTATTTTGCGACCTATGAGATCGAACTTGAGGCGGTGAACGCCGGTGGCGTGTCGAATACAGCACGCGGGATCGGCGATGGGCTTGGGGGCAGTGGCCCCCCGGGTGCGCCAATCACCATCGAGGATATCTCGGACGACGGGATCGACACCGATGGTGATACCCAAAGCGACCCGACCGAGTTGATGCTCTCTCCCTTTGTGAGCGCAACGGGCCTGTCGATGACCAAGACAACACCGCTTGATTTGGTACGACGGGGCGATGTGGTGCCTTACACCATCACGCTGACAAACGAGAACACCTTCGTAGAAGGGTTTCTTGATGTGGTTGATCGGCTCCCCGATGGGATGATCTATATCCCGGGTACAGCGACCATCGACGGGGCAGTTGCTGATGTGACCTTTACTGCGGGCCGCGTGACATGGTCGGATTTGACGGTGCCAGCCTTGGGTTCGGTCGAGCTGACGTTGGATGCCCGTATCCTCAACGGCGCCCGGCCGGGGAACCTCGTGAACCGCGTATCCTTGATTGATCCATCGACGGGCAGCCGTGTCCTGGCCGATGCGACAGCAACGGTCAGGATCGAACCCGAAGCTGTCTTTGACTGTACCGACATCATTGGCAAGGTGTTCAACGACGTCAACGGCAACGGCTATCAGGATGCCCCCGACATCGTGGGTCGAGGCCAGATCACCGACCAAAGCTATGATGGAAGCAAGGGCAAGCTGGCGGCGATCATCGAACCGCGCGATGAGGCGGGTCTGCCCGGTGTTCGTCTGGCGACGCTTGACGGGACCATTATCACAACAGATGAAAATGGACTGTTCTCGGTGCCCTGCGCTGCCTTGCCAGCCACCGCAGGAGAGAACTTCATTCTCAAGGTTGATGAACGGTCGCTGCCGGCTGGCTACCGGATGACGACAGAAAACCCCAGGGTCACGCGCGTCACGCCCGGCACGATGACTGAAGTGAATTTCGGAGCAGCCGTCACCCTGCCGGTCGTGCGCGTTGACCTGAGCGCGGCCTCCTTTGTGCAATCCGCTGATGGGGCAGCGATGTCGCCCGCCCTTCGCGCTGGTCTTGCCGGTGTGCTGCAAGAGATCGCCGGTTCCCCCAGCAACATGGTGCTGTCATTCCATCTGCCGCAATCCGCGGATGCAGATGACGTCGCCAATGCGCGGCGTTTGCTTGACATCGTTGAAAACCAGGTTCGCCGCGACTGGCGGGACATTGGCCGAGTGAGGTTGCGTATCTCGCAATCCATCGTGCGCGTCGGTCAGTAGGGGCGAAAAAAATGGAAAAGAGTTTCTTTATGTTCAAGAGTTTACCCTCGCGCTCCGCAATGTTGCGGTCTACAGCGCTGGTCACTGTCGCGGCACTTGGTTTGGGGGCCACATCTGCGGCGGCCCAGGTCTGCGACGCGACTGTCGTGCCGCTTCCTGCCGGATGCGAAGCGCCAAACGCCGGGCTGGCGGTCTCTGTCCCGGTCCAGCCCAATGTCGAAGTGTTGGATGCGGTGCCTGTTGGTGGCTTTGGGGCCGCAGGCTTTTCGATTTCAATCGACAATGAAACCTTTGCGGGGGCGCCCGCACCGCGTGTCAGGCAGCGCACGGATGATCTGCGCAATGACGCAGCCGAGGTCGATGTCCGGTTTGACGGGCTTGATACGCGCCGTTTTCTGAATGTCGCGACCACAGACGGGCGCAATGCCTATCGCGCAGGTGAGCGGGTCTCCTTGCGGGCGTCGACGAACTATCCGGCATATCTTGACCGTGCAGAAGTGCAGGTCAGGGATCGCAGTCGCCGGGGTGCGCCGGTGGTGGCCCGTGTTCCAATCGATCCCAATGGCAGAGCCAGTTTTGCCATGCCGGAAGACGGCGCGGGCGATTTGTCGTTTACCTTGCGGGTCTATGATGCTCAGGGTCGCTATGATGAAACCCGACCGATCGCGATCACCCGGACCACCTTGGGCAGTGACACAGACCCCGTTGGCGCCGCCCCTTTTGCGGCTGTCGGAGAGGGTGAGGATAACACCGCCCGTCGCACCATTCCCGTGCGCGGTGGCGTCATCACGACCTCAGGCGTTGCAACGCCGGGTGGCGCCGTGACGGTGATGGGAGAAACGATCCCCGTCGACAGCAATGGCCGCTTTGCCGTCAGTCGCGTAATGCCTGCCGGCGACCGGATCGTGACGGTGAATGTCAACGGCCGCGATTATGTCCGCGACGTCGAGATTCCCCAATCCGAATGGTTCTATGTTGGCCTCATTGATCTGACCGTCGGCTTGCGCGAAGGCGGCTCCGACGACGCAGGCTGGGACAGCTACGACAACGGCCGTGCAGCCTTCTATACCAAAGGCACAACGGACAGCGGCTGGACGATCACAGCATCCGCCGACACCCGCAGCGGGCCGATCGCGGATATGTTCAGCCGCCTCGACGACAAGGACCCCCGGCGTGTGCTTGACCGCTTGCGCCAGGACGGGACGGATCTTTATCCGACCTATGGTGACAGCAGCACGGCATTTGATGACACCCCAACCTCCGGTGCCTTTTATCTGCGCGCCGAAAACGAGACGACGCGCTTCACCCTGGGCGATTTTCGGACCGGCATTGCAGGACCGGGCCTGATCAATAACGCGCGTGACCTTTACGGCATCGAACTGGCCTATCAATCGCGCAATGTGACAGAGCGAGGTGATCCTCGGGTGACGGCGATGGCCTATGCAGCGCAGCCCGAAACCGCCCCGCAGCGCGATATTCTGCGCGGGACCGGCGGATCGGTTTATTTCCTTTCGCGTCAGGATATCACCGGCGGGTCGGCCACGGTCACTGTTCAGGTGATCGACCCGGCGACCGGGTTTGTCGTCGATAACCGGCTTTTGACCGAGGGCATCGATTACACAATTGATCACCTTCAGGGCGTGATCCTTCTGACCGCGCCCTTGTCGTCGAACACGGGTGACGGCGGTCTGGTCACCGACGGGATTGGCTCTTTCGACGTCAATCTGGTCGCGCAGTATGAATACACCCCCCTTGACGGGCTCAGCGATGCCAGCGCCTTTGGAGGACGGGCAGAGGTTTGGGCCACCGATACATTGCGATTTGGTGCAAGCCTGATGTCTGAAAGAACGCAAAATGCCGCCGACCAACGGGTTGGCGCGGTCGATCTGCGTTATCGCCTGGGTGAAACCAGCTATGCCGAACTTGAGGTCGCAGGAACCGAAGGTCCGGGATTTGCGCGAGCGGTCTCGACCGATGGCGGGTTGACGATTGCCGCGTCAGGAGGTGCCGCATCAGATGCAGCACAGGCCGTCCGATTTACCTCGCAACTTGATTTGCAGGAGTTGGGCTTTGCCACCTCGGGCCAGCTTGGCCTGCGCTATGAGAGCAAGGACGCGGGATTCAGCACCCTCAATGAAGATATCACAGACGATCAAAGGTTGATCGGCATTGACGGCGACATCGCGGTCACAGATCGGACCAGCCTGCGGTTTGGGGTTGAGAATTTTCAATCTGATGCAGGCGATGAAAAGACCCAAAGCGAGGTCTCGGTCGGATATGCGTTCAGCGACAAATGGTCAGCCGAGGTTGGCGTCCAGTCATTGGATCAGACCGCATCGGGCGGGGGTGATACCGGCCAGCGCACGGATCTTGGCGCGCGCGTGACCTATGCACCAGGTGATGCGTTTTCGCTTTATGTGTTTGGGCAGGCCACGGTCGATAATGTGGGTGACTTGCCTGACGACAACCGGATCGGCATCGGGTTGGATGCCATCTTCGACAATGGCGCAAAACTGGCCGCTGAGGTGTCTGACGGCGATGCCGGGACCGCAGGCAAACTGCTTGCCGGCTACAGCCCCACGGCTGCGAACGACGTTTATCTTGGCTATACACTGGATCCCACCCGGTCCGGTGCGGGCAGCGAACTGGCCGATAACGGACGCATTGTACTGGGCGGACGCTATCGGTATTCCGAGACCGTCTCGAGCTATGCCGAGAACATTTTTGACATGCCCGGCAACCAGCGGTCGCTGACGCAGGCCTATGGCCTGACTTACACGCCCAGTGATCTGTGGAGCTATGGTGTCGGCATTGAAACAGGCCGTGTGCGCGATAGCGCAAGTGGTGATTTTGACCGCACGGCACTGTCGTTTGGCGCGACCTACCAGCGCGACAATGATCTATCCATGCGCGCGCGGCTCGAGTATCGCACCGAGGACGGCGCAGGCATCGCCCAGGATCGCGACACTCTGGGCTTCTCGGGTGGGTACGCCAATCAGGTCGCGCCAGACTGGCGCCTGCTGGGCAATATCGAGGCGCTCTATTCCGACAGTGCGGAAGCATCGTTCCGCGACGGGGAATATCTGCGCGCAAGCCTTGGCTATGCCTATCGCCCGATCGACAATGAGCGGCTCAATGTCCTGTTTCGTCTGACGGCACTGCGTGATCTGCCCGGCGAGGATCAGGTCGATGCAAACGGCAACGCCGATGGCCCGCAACAGCGCAGCCAGGTTGTTTCGGTCTCGGCGAACTATGATCTGAACCGGGAACTGACGATCGGTGGCAAACTTGGCTACCGCAACAGCGAAGTGGCAGACCGTGGCAGCGATGTTTTTGAGGCCAATAGCGCGACTCTTCTGGTTGGTCAGGCAGAATGGCATGTCATTGACAAATGGGATGTCTTTGGCGAGGCACGCATGCTTTACACGGATCAGACCGGCACGACCGAGACAGGCGCGATGACGGCAGTTTATCGCCATATCAACGACAACGTGAAAGTTGGTGTTGGCTATGAGTGGGGCAGTGTCTCAGACGACGAAACCAACCTGGATTATGACGGGCAGGGGGTCTTTCTCAATATTGTCGGCAAGTTCTGACGGGTCTGTCATCAAGAGCGGCGACGCGGGGGCCTGGCCAGCTATAGGCGGACTGGGAAAAAGGTAATATATCTCAGTGGCCTACAGGGGCTTGGTGGATCAACGGCTTCAGGTCGCATGGCGCAAAATCCATGAGGCGTCGATTTGCGCCGCGCCGGATCAGAGCTGCCTGCCTGCAGGCCGTCAGCATGGCCTGTCATTCGGATAGGCTGCTGGGGTCGCATCGTTGCGCGGGGTCGTTTGAATCGAAAAAATGCCGTCAGGATGACGACTTTCCCGCGAATATGTCTCAACTTCAGCAATTTGGAAGGATGGTGGGCGACCCTGGAATCGAACCAGGCGTGAGTCGCCTCGAGGGAGTTACAGTCCCCTGCCACACCTTGCGGCCTGTCGCCCACTGCGGCGGTGCTTACCTGTGGCCCAATGGTGCGTCAACCGCAAAAGTGCCTTATGTCGCGATCCACTTCACACCTCTGGCAATGTCCGGTATTGCCCGCAGACAAGCATAGATTGGGGCGTTGATGAAAAAGCCAAAGTGGGTGATCGCAAAAGAGCAAGCCAAGCGGGTTGCGGCGCAGGAAACTGTCTGGCTCTTTGGGCTGCATGCGGTGCGTGACGCGCTGGAAAACCCGGCTCGGCAAAAACTGCGGCTGGTGGTGACGCGCAATGCCCTGGAACGGCTGGGCGAGGCCGTCACGCATGCAGGCATCGCTCCCGAAATCTCCGATCCGCGCAAATTCGCGGCGCCGCTTGATCCGCAGTCGGTTCATCAGGGCGCCGCGCTTGAGGTCAAACCGCTTGATTGGGGCGGTCTTGAGGATGTGGCGCTGGGCGAGGGGCCAATGCCGCCGCGTATTGTCCTTCTCGACCGTGTGACCGACCCTCACAATGTCGGCGCCATCCTGCGATCGGCGGAAGTGTTTGGCGCCCGGGCTGTTGTTGCCGTGCAAAGACATTCGGCCCCCGAAACTGGTGCCCTGGCCAAAACCGCCAGCGGCGCGCTGGAACGGCAGCCCTATCTGCGCGTGCGCAATCTGGCCGACGCGATGGAGGCGCTCAGGGGCATGGGCTATCTTGTGTTGGGTCTCGACGGCGAGGCCGAGCGCACCGTGGAAGCAGCGGTCGCGGGCAAGCGCGACCGGCCTGTGGCACTGGTGATGGGCGCCGAAGGCCCGGGCCTGCGCGAAAAAACCCGCGATACCTGCGATGCGCTGGTCCGGATTGATGCCGCAGCCGGGTTTGGGTCTCTCAATGTCTCAAATGCCGCTGCGGTCGCTCTCTATGCTGTCAAAGGCTGAAGGACAGGACTTCACCTATGGCTGCCACGAAGATTGCGACATGCTGTTACTGCGGGACCAAAGCGGCGCTGGTCTTGCGCGGCAAGGACAGGCACGAGCTGGCCTGCCGCAATTGTGGTGCGCCGCTGCGGATGCTGAAAATGCTGCCGAAACAGCCCGAACCCCAGAGCGCGCAAGCGGCGATGCCCGGCCGGCCGATCAAATCGGTAAGCAAGAAGAAATCCTCTGGTGATCGCTCAGGGAGCGCAAAAAAGCGCAAGAAGTCCAGAAACTTGGGCCGCCGTATGCTGTCAGAGATCTGGGATGCCGTTGAAGATGCCGTCGATGATATCTTCGATTAGCGGCGGCGCCACGGACGCGGTTGCGATCACAATTTTCTGAACACCACTTTCGCTTCGGTCGTGAATACATAGCTAATGACTGGGAATGCGCCATTGGAACAGGCGCCTTTCAGTTCACTGTCCCTCGTTCCAGAACTTGCGCCCGGTTGATCCGGGCGCTTTTTTGTTCGCTGAATAGACAGTAGGCTGGTTGCATGCAGTATTCAGACACGCATCTTCGCCATATACTCAAGCGCACCAGGACAGTGGCTATTGTCGGTGTTTCCGCCAACGAAATCCGCCCCAGCTATTACGTTGCCCGCTATCTGGGGCTCAGGGGCTATCGGGTCATTCCGGTGAATCCCGGTCTGGCGGGCCAGCGGCTCTTGGGTGAAACGGTCTATGCCGACGTGAGCGAGATCCCCGACGATGTAGACATGGTTGACATCTTTCGCCGCTCAGAGGCCGTGCCCCCCATCGTTGCCGCATCCTTGGCGCGCTGGCCGCGCTTGCAGACGATCTGGATGCAGATTGGCGTCACACACGCGCAGGCTGCCGCCGTTGCAGAGGCCCGGGGGGTCGATGTCATTCAGGACCGGTGCCCCAAGATCGAGTACCAGCGCCTCTTTTCAGAGTTGCGCATGGGCGGCTTCGCGACCGGGATCATTTCATCCAAGCTCGAGCTTTGACCTGCAACCATTTAATGAAAAAGGTTGCTTTGCCACAAGAATGGCACATTTGTCGCACAATCTGGCATTTGCAGGTTCGTAAACGATTCCATGCGCATTAAATTGCAAATGTTTCGTCGTTGACTTGGTACCTGCAACCGTAAGTATAACAAAGTTCCCGTATCAGTGTTCGTTTTTCCGTTGTTCCTCACGACCATGGATGACCTATGCAAGAAACAAGAATTATCGACGCCGCCCAGACTTATGAAGTTCAGGGTCAGGGTTTGCCGACCGGTCTGGATTTGCTTGATGGCAAATTCAAGATCGACCAGCAAATCGGCGCAGGGGGATTTGGGATCACCTATCTTGCCAAGGACACGTTCCTTGAGCGGGCGGTCGTTATCAAGGAATGCTTTCCTGAATCGATCTGCATGCGCTTTGGCAACCGCGTCACGGTCAACGCGCCGTCGCACGAAGCGCAATATCGCAAGATCGTCGAGATGTTCATGCGCGAAGCCCGCAGTCTTGCGCGGTTGCGCCACCCCAATATCGTCAGCGTGCATCAGGCGTTCGAGGAAAACGGCACCGCTTACATGGTGCTTGATCTGTTTGAAGGGCGCGACCTGCTGGATGTCATCGAAGATGACAGTGATGACCTGCACCCCGATCAGGTTCGTGAAATTCTGGTCAAGGTGCTGGATGCGATTGATCTGGTGCATGGCAACGACCTGCTGCACCGTGATATCTCGCCCGACAATATCCTGCTCGATAAATGGGGCACGCCAGCGCTGATTGATTTCGGCGCCGCGCGCGAAGATGCCAGCCAGAAATCCGGGGCCGTTTCAACCATGCTGGTCGTCAAGGACGGATACTCGCCCCATGAATTCTATGTGTCCGGGGGCATTCAGGGCCCGTGCAGCGATCTCTATGCGCTCGCGGCGACGATGTATCACCTGATTTCAGGAGACGCCCCACCGGTCAGCCAGACCCGCGTTTCTGCAATGGCGGATATGAATGACGACCCTTATCAGGCGCTCGAAGGGCGTTTTCCGCAGTTTGAGCCTGCGTTCCTGCAAGCGATTGACAAGGCCATGCGCGTGCCGCCCAAAGACCGGATTCAGTCAGCAAAGGAATGGCTGAGCCTGATTGAACAGGAAAGCAAGAAGGTCAAGAAGGTCAAAATTCCAGAAAACAGGAGCCTGACCAAGACGATCAGTGAGCTGATCGAGGAGACCAACAAGCATGTCATGACAGCCAAGCCGCCAGAGCCGGTTGTCAAACCCCCAAAACCAGTCGGGCCGCAGAACGCCGAAGGATTTCACCCCGAGTGGGTCGAGGAGTTCAATCGCGAAACTGTCGAAGTCGCCGAGCGCAAACGGCGTGACGCGCAACGCGCCGTCGCACAAGAGGCGGCGCGACGGGCGGAAGCGGCCCGCCAGGCCAGAGCCGCCCGCCTTGCCGAAGAGGCAGAAGCCGAAGCCGCGCGCCAGCAAAGACTGAAAGAAGAGGCCCGGCCCTCTGCAATGCTCAGCTGGGTCTCGCGGAGCAAGGCGGACTAGCCGCGCTGCGCCTTTTCGGTCAAGCCAGAGGTGCCTTGGCGGCGCGCCAGTTCCGCCAACACGGCTTCAAGGCTCACGTCGCGTGCGGCCAGCATGACGAGCAGGTGGTAAAGCACATCTGCCGCTTCTGACGTCAGCCGCGCCTTGTCGCCCTTGACGGCTTCGATGATAGCTTCGACAGCCTCTTCACCGAATTTTTCTGCGCATTTTTCCGGGCCTTGCGACAAGAGTTTGGCGGTCCAGCTGCTGTCCGGGTCTGCCCCTTTGCGCGCAGCGATGATTTCGGCCAGGTCGTTCAGGGTCATGTCAGCCTCACAGGAATGCCAGCGGCGGCCATATGGGCCTTGGCCTGGCCAATCGTATAGGTGCCAAAGTGAAAGATCGAGGCCGCAAGCACCGCAGAGGCACCGCCTTGGGTCACACCTTCCACAAGGTGATCCAGTGTGCCGCCCCCCCCAGAGGCGATGACAGGCACATCCACCGCATCCGAAATGGCACGTGTCAGCGGCAGGTTGAAGCCGGATTTGGTCCCATCGCGATCCATCGAGGTCAGCAGGATTTCCCCGGCCCCTTTTTCCACGACGGTTCGGGCAAATTCCACCGCATCAATCCCCGTCGCCCGCCTCCCGCCATGGGTGAAAATCTCCCATTTGCCGGGGGCGACCGTCTTGGCATCAATCGCCACGACAATGCACTGTGAGCCAAAGCGCATTGCGGCCTCGGCCACCACATCAGGGTTGGCGACGGCGGCAGAGTTGAAGCTCACCTTGTCAGCCCCTGCCAGCAGCAGTTCACGGACATCGTGGTGGCTGCGCACCCCACCCCCGATGGTCAGTGGCATAAAGCATTGCTCTGCGGTGCGGGTGGCAAGATCATACATCGTGCCGCGGTTTTCCTGGGTTGCCATGATATCGAGAAAGCACAGCTCATCGGCGCCCGCCGCATTATAGGCAATCGCGGCATCCACCGGGTCGCCTGCATCGATCAGGTCAACGAAATTCACGCCTTTGACGACGCGCCCTTCGGCGACATCAAGGCAGGGGATGATGCGGGTCTTTAACATGGGGCCTGTTTAGGCTGACCCGGCGCATGCGGCAAGCGCCGGAATTTGAGTATTTTTGGCAAGATGATGAGGATTAGCTCAGGGCTGCCAATGCTGCGGCCAGATCAATCGCCCCGTCATAAAGCGCGCGGCCGGAAATCGCCCCGGAAATGACGCCGGTTGCCTTCAGCGCGGTCAGGTCCTCCATTGAAGAAACCCCGCCAGAGGCGATGACTGGGATATCGACCGCCCGCGCCAATGCAGCGGTGGCATCAACATTCGGCCCCTTCATTGCTCCATCGCGCATGATATCGGTATAGATGATGGCTGCAATTCCTGCGTCCTCAAAGGATTTGGCAAGGTCAGTGACCATCACGTCCGTTTCTTCCGCCCAGCCGCGGGTCGCCACCCTTCCGTTGCGGGCATCAAGCCCCACTGCGACCTGTCCGGGAAAGGCCGCTGCCGCCGCGCGCACCAATGCCGGGTCTTCCACCGCGACGGTGCCAAGAATCACCCGGGCGAGGCCCTTGTCCAGCCAGCTTTCAATCGTGGCCATGTCGCGGATGCCGCCGCCCAGTTGGGCAGGCACGGGGCAGGCCTTCAGGATCGCCTCGACCGGGGCGGCATTGACCGGCGCGCCTGCAAAGGCCCCGTTCAGGTCCACCAGATGCAGCCATTCGCAGCCAGCGTTAACGAAGGCCCGGGCCTGAGCCACAGGATCATCGTTGAACACGGTCGTCTGTTCCATATCGCCATGCACCAGTCGCACGGCGTTTCCGTCTTTGAGATCAATGGCGGGATAGAGGATCATCGGGCAGGCACCTTTCACGTTTGCCCGCCGTTATGCATGGTGCGCGGCAGATTGCAACGCGACCCGCTTTGACCCGACGTCGTTGTTGATTGCCAGCCTGCTGCCCGCGCATGATCCGGCGCAGAATTCAGGGAGGAACCAAGAATGAAAAGACTTTTGATCCTGGCGGCATCGCTTTTTGCCTTCGCAACGGCCACAGCGGCGCAAGAGGCCGCCCTCGGTGTGTGGCAGACCGAGGTCGATGATGGCGCCTACGCCTATATCACAATCGCCCCCTGCGGCGAGGCGGTGTGCGGCGTCATCAGCCGGACATTCAACGCAGAAGGCGAATACCAGTCCGAAAACCTTGGCAAATTGCTGGTGATTGACATGGTGCCCCAGGGCGATGGAGCGTATGAAGGGCGGGTCTGGCGGCCTTCCAACAACAAGATCTACATTGGCAAGATGAATGTGAACGGCAATGCGCTGCGCCTGCGCGGCTGTATCGCGGGTGGTCTGCTTTGTTCCAGCCAGAACTGGGTGCGGCTGAGCTAAGCCCGCGAAGAATCAAGGACCAGATTGGCCTACGCATTGCGAAGGCCAGAAGCATGCGAAGGTATGTCTGGAGCCCAGAGTGCAGAATGCTGCAACAGGCATAGATGTCCGCTTCCTATCTGTGTTTGTCACTGGCGCGTAAACGGCTCAATGTGACAGGCGTGACCCCCAAAAAGGATGCTATCAACGCATGGGTAAAGATGTCTTCATAGCCAGGGAATGCTTGGCGAAACCAGTTGAGCCGCTCGGCCCCTCCAAGAGCAGCGAGGCACCACTCTCGATCCACCTTCCGGCTTAACGCATCCCGCAGAACAGCATTGGCCCAATTTCGGACGGGTTCAGATGAAATCATCACACTTGAAAGCAGATCACTGTCGATCCTAACAAGAAGGGCATCAGTGGTTGCCATAACTGACACGAGCGACAAACCGTCCCGCGTTCGGGCGATATTTGGCGTGACAACACAGGGACCCACGTAAAACCCGACGCAAACTTCCTTGCCGTCTTGGTCACAAATGCTGCTTGCCAAGCACCCTTCCAAAAGAATAAATTCATCTGTTTCGGGTTGTTCTTGCCGGGAAAGATGCGTGCCTTTGTTCACGCGCATTCGTTTCCAATGGGACGCAAAATCGTCCGAGCAAGCAATATCTGACAGGTCAGGTGATTGCGTCAGAAACGTCAGTAAATCCATCTTTGCGTGCCTTATCAAATGATAATGCGGGTGACTTGTTCTGAGGGCATGTGTTGCACAGTTCAAGGAGTTTACAAAATGATGAATAGAATTCCCGCAAAGCACAACGGAATAATCGCGGTTGGCTCAGGATTGCTTGGCGCGTCAGTCCATCTGTTGATGATCAACGTCACACTCGCACATCTCGAAGTCGTCTCGGGGCACGTCCCCTTCGACATGCGCCCCTTCGGTTAAGTGGCTGCTTGACACGTTAAAGAAAGGATAATCGAATGTTAGATTATATGAAAATTCAACAGGGCATGTTCTGGTTCTTGTCCATTGCTGTCGCCCTCGTTTCCTATCGATTTATCGTGCTTGGGATGGAAGTGGTTTATGCGAACGAGACCCATCAACTGCTGACATTCAAAAATGCGTTTTACTTGCACATCATCACTGCGCCGATTGCGCTCTTCGTCGCACCGTTTCAACTGTCAAAGAGGTTTCGCGCGAAATCAGTTCGCCGACATCGGTTGATGGGCAGAATATATTGCGCCGCGGTTTTGGTGGCAGGGGTTACCGGCGTCTTAATCGGCTTCAACGCCAAGGGCGGCCCAATCGCTCAGTCAGGGTTTGTGTTGCTGGCAGTGATTTGGCTGATCGCGACATTCCGGGCGCTGCAAGTCGTAAGACTTGGTCAGATCGGCCTTCACCAGGAATGGATGATCCGCTCAATCGCTTTGACGTTTGCAGGAGTGACGTTGAGGATAATATTGCCCGCTCAGCTTGTTTCAGGCATTTCTTTGGACGTCGCCTACCCAATTGTCGCCTGGCTTTGTTGGGTGCCAAATTTAGTTGTGGTTGAATATTTCATCCGTAGATCCAGAACTGCCAAAGGCAGACTTTGAACTCTTTTCACCCTTAATTGCTGTTCGGTTGGGACGGCTTGGAATTGGCCTATCCGACCTGCAGTTTTGTCGCTCAACCTCAGATCATGGAGAATACTATGAGATGGCCAACAAACCGGATATCGGCATCGGGATCGAGTTCTACAATCGCAAGCGTCCACGAAACCGGGGGAACTCCAGTCTATTGGCTGAGAAAAGACAAAACCCAACCCGATCAGCAGGAGCAAAGAGTAGCGTAATTTACACCGAAATCTGTCCAAACATTGGGGAATAGCTCACACACTCACTGAGAGATGAAGCGGATTTTCCAGATAAAATGTGATAGCGGACATTCATCGCAGACGCAGCGAAAGCTCACTTCGTCCGCAGACTGTGAGTTAGCTTGTTCCCAGACTGCGTAGTCGCAGCGAACGGCGGCTATGCGGGCTGCGAGCGCGGCATCTCGACCGGACAATGAAGGGCAAGTTTGGGCCGTTCGTGTCGATCCGGCGCGCGTGGTATCAAACATTGCGTTGTCGCTCGAACGCCTCTTACAACTTCAAAACACTTGACCGCGACTCTACTGCAACAAGCGCAAACGGGCTTCCGATAAGCTTCCGGATTTTTTTACTCTTTTGCGCCGCAGCGCCGCATGACGTAACGCGTTGTTTTATATTGACAAATGGTGCCCCCACACGGACTCGAACCGCGGACCTACTGATTACAAATCAGTTGCTCTACCAGCTGAGCTATAGGGGCATTGCGGCGCTTCTCTAATCGCAAGCGATCAGGGTGGCAAGAACAAATATGCATGTCATGCAGAGGTTTTATCCTTCGTCAATTCAAGTATAGCTATTCGTCAAGGAACTCAAAGACGTTCGAGGCAACGCACGATGCAACTGGTCCTGCATGCAGGCGCACACTTTACCGAAGAAGATCGCCTGTTGCGGTGCCTGCTGCGCAATTCCGAGGCATTTTCGGACCGTGGCGTCACCGTGCCCGGACCGGGCAAGTACCGCACATTGCTCAAGGAAACGGTGGCCGCCTTGCAGGATGCGCCACCGGCACCCGATGCGCGCGACGTGCTTTTTGATCTGATCCTGGAAGAAGAAAACGCGGATCGGGTCATTCTGAGCCACATGTTCCTGTTCGGCGCCCCCCGCGCCTGCGTGCGCAATGGCATGATCTATGAATCCGGGCCCGAACGCGTCAGGCAACTGGCCGCCCTGTTCCAGCATGACGAGTTCGAGCTGTTTCTTGCCCTGCGCAATCCGGCGACCCTGCTGCCTGCCCTGTTCACCAATGCCCCGCAGGAGGACATGGACAGCTTTTTGCGCGGCACCAGCCCCTTTGCCATCAAATGGTCCGACACCCTGACGGCGATCCGTGCCGCCGCCCCCACCGTCAAGATCACCGCCTGGTGCTTTGAGGACATGCCGATGATCTGGTCCGAGATCATTCGCGAGATGGCCGGGTTGGAACACGGAGAGGAGATTGTGGGCGAATTCGATTTGCTGCGCGACATCATGTCGGACGAAGGAATAAAGCGGTTTGAAACCTACATGGCCGCGCATCCGGGCATGACCGAAATTCAAAAACGCCGGGTCGTCTCCGCGTTTCTCGACAAATTCGCGGATCCGGATGCAATCGAGGAAGAACTGAACGCCCCCGGATGGACCGAAGACGATATCGACACGCTGACCGAACTCTACGAAGAAGACATGTTCGAGGTCGCGCGCATTCCGGGCGTGACCTTTATCGCACCCTGACCACCGGCGCGGCTCAATTCCGGGCTGATGACGGCGCGAACCGGCGTGTTCGGCGGGCCGAACTCAGCCCATGCCCAGCGCTTCCTTGTACATTTCCAGCACCGCCTCTTCTTCGGCGATGTCGTCCTTGTCACGTTTGCGCAGCGCAATCACCTTGCGCATGACCCTGGTGTCATAGCCACGGGCCTTGGCCTCTGCCATGACTTCTTTTTGCTGGTCCGCGAGGTCTTTCTTTTCCATGTCCAACCGTTCGATGCGTTCGATGAACTGGCGCAATTCGTCGGCGGTCACGCGGTAGCTTTCGGCGTTGGTGGCAGTATCGGACATGCGCGGCTCCTGCGGCTGGTTTGATTGGTGCGCTTCGATAGCGGGGCGGGATGGCCGCTGCAAGGGCAAGCGTGGCTTGCAAAGGCACATTTCGTCGGGTAGCCCGCCGTCATGGAAAATGACACTGGAACAACCCTGTTTGACATCATAATCTGGTCGGGCGCGGCATTGTCGCTGCTGGGCCTTGTGGGCCTTGTGTGGTGCATTGCCAAAGTCTGGCGCGCGCGCCGGGCCAAACTGGATGATGCGGAAATGCGCGGCGTGCTGGCGCGGGTGCTGCCGTTGAACCTTGGGGCACTGTTTGTGTCGGTGATCGGGCTGATGCTGGTGATTGTCGGTATTTTTCTGCAATAATTATGAGGGCGAGACGATGGAAACTGCGTGGGTATACGGTCTGATTGGCGGGCTCATGATCGGCGCGGGCGCCGTGGTCCTGTTGCTGGGTGCGGGGCGCATCATGGGCGCCAGCGGCATTATCGGCGGCATGGTTGACGGCACTGCAACACAACGCGGCCCGACAGTGATCTTTCTGGCCGGGCTTGTGGGGGCACCTGCCCTGCTCAGCCTCGCGGGCTGGACTGTCGAAACACAGGCGACATCGCAAATATGGATGCTGGTGCTGGCAGGGCTTGCCGTCGGGATCGGCACACGTTTTGCCAACGGGTGCACATCGGGTCACGGCGTGTGCGGGCTGTCGCGGTTTTCACTGCGCGGGCTGGTTGCCACGCTGTTCTACGTCGGTGCGGGCATTGTCACGGTAACCGCCCTGCGCATCGGGTTGGGCTTGTGATGCGCGCGCTGGTTTCACTGATCAGTGGCGCGTTGTTCGGCGCCGGCCTGCACGTGTCGGGCATGACCGACACGGGCCGTGTGCGGGGTTTTCTGGACGTTGCGGGTGACTGGGACCCGACACTGGCCTTTGTCTTGGGCGGAGCGATCCTGCCGATGATATTTGCCTGGCGCATGACGCGCGGACGCACGCCGCTGACGGCCGGCAGCTTTCCGGCCGAACCCGAGCAGACCATTACGCGCCCGCTGGTGTTCGGCTCGATCCTGTTCGGAATCGGCTGGGGCCTGGTCGGGCTGTGCCCCGCCCCTGCGGTTGCCTCTCTGAGCTATGGCGGATGGCAGGGGGCCGTGTTCCTTGTCGCGATGCTGGCAGGGATGTGGGCGGTGCCCCCGCTGCGCCGCGCACTGGACACCAACGCCACGCAGGCATAATCCTGTGGTCATGGACATACGTCAAATCACGCCGACCTATTTTGTTGCCCCGCAACTTGATCCGGCAGACATGCCCGACATCAGGGGCGCAGGCATCACAACCGTGATCTGCAATCGCCCCGATGAAGAGGTGCCGCCCGCCTTCCAGGCCGACAGCCTCGAAGCGGCAGCGCACGCGGCGGGCCTCGACTTTGTTCGCTTGCCGCTGACGCATCAAACCATGACCCCGGATAACGTCGCCGCACAGATGCAGCACATGAACGCGGCTGACGGCCCGGTTCTGGCCTATTGCGCGTCCGGCACACGTTCGACCGTGGCGTGGTGCCTTGGACAGGCCGGAGAGATGGCGACAGATGACATTCTGGGGGCCGCACAGGCGGGCGGGTACGATCTGGCCAGTCTGCGCCCGACGCTGGACGCGATGGCACGATCCAAGGGGTCTGGCTAGGCCCCGGTCTGTGCTATCCCGCCACCTTCACGCCAAGGTCCGGCAGCTCTGCCAGATCGGGCAATGCGTCAAGATCCGGCAGTGATTCAAGATCGGGCAAGTCGTCGATCTCCGGCAGATCATCCGTCACCGGAAATGGAATGGCACCGGGATCCTCACCTTCGCGTCGTGACTTGGGGTCTGCTCCTGACCGCCGTTCCTCGACCGCGGGCAAGGACCGCAGGGCCGTTTCCACCTCTGCCTCGCTCACATCCGGTTCGCGCGGCACGGTCATGCGACGGCCCGTCGCGGTCAGCACTTCGACTTCGGGCATATCGACGAGGGGCTGATCGCTGGCCCGCCGCAAGGGTTGCGAGGCGTGACTGGGCGGGCGCAACGGCTTGACCGCCCGCACCCCGTCCACATGCCCGACAACCCCGCGCCCCAGAACACGGCCCGTGCGCGTGGTGATCTGGACATTCGGAAATGCCCCCGGTGTCAGGGGCAGAGTCTCCCCCACCTTCAGCGCGTTGAACTGTTTCAATTGCAGCCCGATCCGGCACAGGATCATGTTCAATTCTGCGTTGAGGCCCATGACAAGTGTGGTCAGATCAGGCGCGCGCCCGGTCGCCGCGTCGGCATCGTCATCCAGGGCCGCGTGCGGGTCGGCACGGGCCGCGAGCGTTGGCAGGATGAGGGTCATGTCCCCCTGCCGCGCGCCACGGGCAATATCCAGTGTCAGCCTGATCGAAACATAGGCACTGGCATCCAGGGCCATGGCGAGCGAGCGGGCATCCTGCGCCTTGGCGCCATACTTGAACCCTTCGGTCAGGGCGCGTTCGTCCGGGTCGTCAAGAATGGGCGCCACGCGCGCCAACAGCGCATCCACCAATGGCGCACAAATCGCGGCATCGGTACGCGTCATCGCCCGCTCGGGATCGCTTGTCTGGTTTACGTCCCCGATGGTCTGTTGCTGTATCAGCGCGCCCACGACAACCGGATCAATGATTGCAGCCCCCAGGAGGCCCTTGGGTCCGTCCAGCAACAAAAGCAGTGTTCCGTCCGAAAGGCTGTCTTCGAGTCCTTCACCCGGCAGGTCATGAATCGTCGAACTGAGCACGGCCATGGGCAGCGCCATAAGCTGATCGGCCACCTTGGCCATGCTCACGCGCAGCGCCTTTTGCAGCGTCATGGCCTTGGCCTTGCGCTGCTCGCGGGCGCTGGCGGCAATGCGCGCCAGAACGGTCTGTGTTTCGCTCTCGCCCATATCCTCCGACCAAGGCAACCTGCACTTACCCCGTCAGCTTTACGCAGGATTGGTTACCAACCACTTTAAATCACGCCAAAACAGCGCGCGATCATTGCGCCGCCAGCGCGGCCCGGCGCGGCAGATGCACGACAAAGGTGTTGCCGGACGCGGCCGGAACATGGGTGATGTCACCCCCCAGCCGCGTCATGATTTCGCGGCAAATCGCCAGCCCAAGCCCCGCCCCGGACCCGTCCTGATCCCCGATCCGGGCAAATTTCTCGAAAATCAGACTGCGCGCATGGGCGGGAATGGGGGTTCCGTTGTCGGTAAAGGCGACCGACAGATCCGCGCCCTCGCGCTGGACCGAGATCACCAGCCGGGGCGCATCCGCATCGCAGTATTTCTGCGCATTGGTGATCAGATTGATAAAGACCTGCCCCAGCCGGTCCAGGTCGCTGGTCAGCGTCACCGCCTCGTCCACGCGCCGACGCCGGATTTCGATCTTGTCCGTGCTGCCCGCCTGCGCCGTCAGGATCGCCTTTTCCAGCAGATCCGTCAGGTTGCCCGCCTCGTAGCGCAACGACACCTGACCGTTTTCCAGCACGCTGAGGTCCAGCAGATCGTCAAGCAGGCGCGTCAGGCGGATCGCCTCGCCGTGGATAATCGAGGCATAGCGGGTCTTTTCCACCTGCACCATGCCTTCGGTGTCGCGCAGTATCTCGGAGAATGACCGGATCGACGTCATCGGCGTGCGCAGCTCATGGCTGATCTGGGACAGGAACGCATCCTTTTGCACGGACAGGGCTGTCAGTTTCTCGTTTGCCTCGCGCAGCTTGCCCGCGGTGCGGGTCAGTTCGCGCGATTTGGCCTCAAGCTGGTTGGAATATTCGAGGATCTGCGCGGATTCGTCTGCCACCGCCATCAGGTCCTGCACCGACACCGACGCCCCCCCCACAAGCTGGCTGATCATCGCATGTGCCGTTGCCGCCCCGACCGAGGCCGCCATCTCGCGTTCAAGCGTCTGCAGGAAGCCCTGTGTCGGTTCGGGCAAGGTCCCCTCAAGGCCCTGCCGGGCGGATTCGGCGCGGAACAGGGTCTGTGCTTCTTCGGCGCCAAGGATGCGCTGCGTCATCACCATCAGATCCTCGGAGGTGGCGCGCGCCGCGTCCCAGCCCCGCGCCTGACTGGAATGGTCAAAAACGTTGACAAACTGCGCGCCCTGCAACCGCTCCAACGGCCCCGGAAAGGTGACCAGCGAAACGGCCACAAAGGCGGTCATGTTCAGCGTCAGCGACCACGCGACCGCGTGCACCGTCGGATCAATCCCCTCGATCCCGAACAGGGCCTGCGGGCGCAGCCAGCCCAACCCGAACAGACCGTTGTCAAAGATACCCGCCGACAACACCACGCCGGGCCCGAAACTGGGCAGAAGCGAACAGAAGACCCAGATCGCAAATCCGACAACCAGCCCGGCCAGCGCGCCCCAGCGTGTCGCCCCGCGCCAGAAGATACCGCCAAACATCGCCGGCAGGAACTGCGCAACCCCGACAAACGAGATCAGCCCGATCGCCGCCAGCGCCGCTCCGCCCCCCGAAAAACGGTAATAGAGGTAGCCAAGCCCGATGATCAGCAGGATGGACACCCGCCGCGACACGATCACCACATTGCGCACATCCCCCGACACCTGCGCGCCCTCGGCGCGCGCGCTCAGCCAGACGGGCATCACCACGTGGTTGGACACCATGGTGGACAGCGCCAGGGTGGCCACGATCACCATCGACGTGGCCGACGAAAACCCCCCCAGAAAGCTGAGCGTGGCCAGCCCCACCCGCCCTTCGGCCAGTGGCACGGTCAGCACGAACAGGTCGGGGTTCGCCCCCGCCGGCATCAGATCAAGGCCGACCACGGCGATGGGCACGACAAACAGGCTCATCAGCATCAGGTATAGCGGAAAGGCCCAGCTTGCGATCTGCAGGTGCCGCTCGTCCTCGTTCTCGACCACCATGACCTGAAACATCCGTGGCAGGGCCAGAAACGCGGCCGCCGACAAGGCCGTCAGCGCCACCCAGCGGCTGCGGTCCATGTCCCATGTCCCGATGGGCGAGGTGTCGATGCGTTCCATCATCGGCCCGATGCCACCGGCGATGCCCCAGACCACGAATATGCCGACGGCCAGCAGTGCGATCAGCTTGACCACGGCCTCGACCGCGATGGCGATCACGACACCGTCGTGGCGTTCATTGGCGTTGAGGTTCCGGGTGCCGAACAGGACAGTAAAGATGGCAAGCCCGAACGCGACCCAGAAGGCGGCGATTGTCTGGTTCACCTCGCCCCCGGCGTCGGGAGCGGCAAAAATCGACAAGGACAGGGTCACCGACTGCAATTGCAGCGCGATGTAGGGTGTCACCCCGATCACCGCCATGACGGTGACGACAATGGCCAGCAGGTTCGATTTGCCAAAGCGCGCCGAAATCAGGTCAGCGACCGAGGTCGCACGCTGCACCCGCCCGACCCGCACCAGCTTGCGCAAGGCCCACCACCAGCCGATCATCACGAGGCTGGGACCAAGGTAGATGGTGACAAATTCCATACCCGATCGCGCGGCATAGCCCACGGCCCCGTAAAACGTCCACGCCGTGCAATAGATCGACAGGGACAGGGTGTAGACCAGCGGCGAGCGCAACCAGCCCCCCCGCCCGCGCGCCGCCGCACGTTCCGCAAAAAAGGCAATGGCAAACAGAAAGGTGACATAGATCAGGCTGACGCCAACCAGCAGATTGACCGAGGCCATCAGCGCGACCCGCGGGTCGGGTCCTCGCCCGTGTCGGGGCTGGACCGCAGAAAGAACCAGAGCGCCAGCGCCGATCCGATCAGCGCCAGCCAGACGACAAAGACATATATCACCGCCGTCGACATCGCCATTGTTTCGGGCGTGGCGGGCCCGTCAGCCGCCTTTGGCCAGAACAGCGGCAGCATCCACAGAAAAACACCGACAATCGGCAACAGGCGCAGCGCGTCCATCATCCGGCGGCGGCGATAGCTGCGCCGTTCAAGAAAGACAGGTGTCCGGCCGCCGCTGCTCATTGTGCCAACTGCACCAGATCGCGCACGGCGGTGACGACCTCGATATTGGAGAACGGTTTGGTCATGAACCGGCTGACCCCGGCTTTTTCGGCCTGTTCGCGGTCGCGCGCCTGTCCGCGAGCGGTCAGCATCAGCACCGGCAGGGTCTGAAAATCGGGGTCCGTGCGCAGTTCCGTCAAAATGTCGAGCCCGCTTTTGCCCGGCAGCATATGATCCAGCACCACAAGGTCCGGGCGCGCGGCCTTGATGGCGTCCAGCGCCGTCGCCCCGTCCGAATGGGTGTCGACCTGCCATCCCTCGCGGCTCAGCAAGAAGCGGATGGCTTCGATGATATTGACCTCGTCCTCGACGAGCAGAACATGCTTGCCCATTTTGCGGCCCCTCCCCTATGCACCGCCGCCGCCGACCACCCGCACAGAACGGGGGCCATCAACGGTGCAAAATGACTATGTGCGGTTTTGGCCAGCCTGTCAAAATGCCTCAGAACCCGTCGCTCAGGATCGACGGTTCGCGCCGTCCTTCGCAGCCGCTGACCGGGCAGATCCGGCAGGCCGGTCCAACACTGACCGGTGTCTGACCGGACATGCGTTCGGGTTCGCCGACCGGCACGATCAGCATGGTTGACTGCACCAGCGGCGGGGCGTTCAGAACCGCATGTCCCGTTGTTTCGGCGGCCGCAAAACAATCAAAGATCGCATCGGCCCGCCCCGACATCTGCATCCGCTGGTACAAAACCTGCCCCGGCACACCGAGCGCCTGAAACAGCGGCCACAGCGGGCAGGCCGATCCATAGCGCGGCACCGAGAACCCCTCGATACCTTTGCGGAACAACAGGCTGCCTGCGCGATCCGCAACAACAAGGCCAAAGCCAAGCTCGGGCACCGCGGCCAGGCGTCTCAGCACGCAGGGCACCGTTGTCCGAAACTGCGCGGCAAGCGCGGGCGGGTTCAGCGCGGTGTCCTTCAGGGCGGCGCGCAACGCGTCCAGATCAACCCGCGCGCTGTCGGATACCATCCGCTCCAGCACGCCGCGCGCGATGTGGCGTGCGGCCACTGATGTCAGTTCCGGCGCATCCGCGATCACCTGCGCGATGTCCGCCCGCCCGGCCTCGACATCGGCAAACCCGAAACCATGCGCTTCAAGAAAACCTTCGACGTCCTCTTGCGGGGTGCCGGTCGTCGCCGTCTCGCCGGTTTCGGCATCCAGAAACCCAACGAGCGCTTTGGAACTGTCCGCCAGACGGCGGCTGTCGGCGTCTATGTTGGCATGAAAGCGGTCGCGCCACTCGGCGGGCAAATCCTTGTCTTCGGCCAGAATGGACGCGGTCGAGCGGATCGAGGCTGCGGTGGACAACACTTCGTGCACCGACGCCGCCACTTCGGGATCATGGGTCAACCGGTCACTCAGCACTTCGACCGTGTGTTCTAGAGCGGCCAGCCTGCGATGCGACGTGACCAGCGCATCAGCCCATCCCGGAAAGCGCCCTGCGAAATCCTCGGCCCGCTCCAGTTCCGAATGCGCCATGGTCGTGGCACTGCCCGCCTCGCGCAGGGTCGCCACCAGCGCCGCCTCGGCACCGGTGGTCAGCGCCGACACCTCGACGCCAAGGGCGCCGGCGATGTCCAGAAGCAACTTGCCACCGATTCTGCGGCGGTTGTGTTCAATCAGATTGAGATAGGACGCCGAAATGCCGATCTGGCGGGCCAGCGCGGATTGCTTGGTGCCCACCATGACACGCCGGTCGCGTATCCGTGTCCCTGTCAACGCTTCGCGCATGTGCGCCCCCATATGGTTTCGTGTTCTTTTTCAACGTGTTTCTGCACTGCAACATAAGAAAATTTACAAAAAACCCGACACGCTTGTGTATATGTTTACAAATAAAATGTGAAAAACAAAGGGCTTATTGCGTAATTTTCACGAATTGCGCCATACAGTATTTGCACGAATATGTGCTGCACGCCCCACGGAGGAGTGGGGACGCGCACTTTAACAACTGGGAGGATTTTCATGTCCAAAACGAACCTGACACGTCGTGGTCTGATCAAGACCGGCGCCGTCGCCGGTGCAGCAGGCCTGACGCTGCCGACATATCTGCGCGCGGATAGCGATTCGGGCTTTACCAATGCGCCCACCGGCAGCTCTGTCACACTCGGCTTCAACGTGCCGCAATCCGGCCCCTATGCGGATGAGGGTGCGGACGAATTGCGCGCCTACGAACTTGCGGTCGAGCACCTGAATGGTGGCGGCGATGGCGGCCTGATGAACACATTCTCGTCCAAGGCCCTGCAAGGCAACGGCATCCTGGGCAAGAAGGTCGAATACGTCACGGGTGATACGCAAACCAAATCCGACGCCGCGCGCGCTTCTGCCCGCTCGATGATCGAAAAAGACGGCGCCGTGATGATCACGGGTGGCTCGTCTTCGGGTGTGGCCGTCGCCGTGCAGGCGCTGTGCCAGGAGGCGGGCGTTATCTTTATGGCCGGTCTGACCCACTCCAACGACACAACGGGTAAAGACAAGAAAGCCAACGGCTTCCGTCACTTCTTCAACTCCTACATGTCCGGTGCGGCGCTGGCGCCGATCCTGGCCAAGAATTACGGCACGGACCGCAAGGCCTATCACCTGACGGCAGACTACAACTGGGGTTACACCACAGAAGAAGCCGTGCGCACATCGACCGAAGCGATGGGCTGGGAAACTGTTGCGGCTGTGAAAACACCGCTGACGCAGACTGACTTCAGCTCCTACATCGCGCCTGTTCTGCAGTCCGGTGCCGACGTTCTGGTTCTGAACCACTACGGCGGGAACATGGTGAACTCGCTGACCAACGCGGTTCAGTTCGGTCTGCGCGACAAGCAGGTGAACGGCAAGAACTTTGAAATCGTCGTTCCGCTGTATTCGCGCCTGATGGCGAAAGGTGCCGGCGCGAACGTCAAGGGCATCTTCGGCTCGACCAACTGGCACTGGTCGCTGCAGGACGAAGGCTCCAAGACGTTCGTGCAATCCTTCGGTACCAAGTACGGCTTCCCGCCCAGCCAGGCGGCGCACACGACCTATGTTCAGGCCCTGCTTTATGCGGATGCCGTGGAACGTGCCGGGTCGTTCAACCCCTGCGCGGTTGGCGAGGCGCTCAAGGACTTCGAATTCGACGGCATGGGCAACGGACCGACGCTCTATCGTGGCGAAGACCACCAGTGCTTCAAGGACGTGCTGGTCGTGAAGGGTAAAGAAAACCCGACCTCCGAATTCGACCTTCTGGAAATCGTCGAAATCACGCCGACAAGCCAGGTCACGTATGACGCGTCGATCTTTGGCGGCGAACTGGGTGCCTGCAACCCCGGCGCCTGAGCGTTAATCACCAAATCACAGGGGTGGGCAAGTTGCCCACCCTACCCTGCTCCGGGCTTCTGGCCGCGGGCGGCACGAAACGTTCCAACCAAAGGTCAGACCGATGGAAGCGATCATCCTTCAAATTCTCAATGGACTCGACAAAGGCTCTGCCTATGCGCTGATCGCGCTGGGGCTGACGTTGATCTTCGGCACGCTGGGTGTCGTGAACTTTGCCCACGGGGCCCTGTTCATGATCGGCGCGTTCTGTGCCGTAACCCTCAGCCGTATCCTGCAGCTGAGCCGCACCGTCATTGACGACACGCAAACCGATTTTCTGGGCAACCCGCTGAAAGTGGAGGTGCCGTACCTGCACGATATGTTTGGCCCGGCCACGGGGGATGCGATTATCGACTGGGCCGTGCCGATATCCATCCTGTTCGCCATTCCGGTCATGATCGCCATTGGCGTGATCATGGAACGCGGGCTGATCAAACACTTTTACAGCCGCCCCCACGCGGACCAGATCCTGGTGACCTTTGGCCTTGCCATCGTTTTGCAGGAAGTCATCAAATTCTATTTCGGGGCCAACCCGATCCCGACCCCCGCACCGGACGTGTTCCGCGGATCGTTCGACTTTGGCGCGGCATTCGGGTTTGATGCGAATTCGATCATCTATCCCTACTGGCGACTGGTCTATTTCGGCTTTGCGGCCCTGATCATCGGCGCCGTCTTTGCATTCCTTCAGTTCACGACCTTCGGCATGGTGGTACGCGCCGGTATGGCGGATCGCGAAACCGTGCAGTTGCTGGGCATTGATATCGACAAGCGCTTTACGCTGATGTTCGGCCTTGCCGCCGCCGTCGCGGGGCTGGCCGGGGTGATGTACACACCGATCAACTCTCCGAACTACCACATGGGCATGGACTTTCTTGTTCTCAGCTTTGTGGTGGTTGTCGTGGGCGGCATGGGCAGCCTGCCCGGTGCGGTGCTGGCGGGCTTTCTGCTTGGCATCCTCGAAAGCTTTGCCTCGATGCGCGAAGTGCTCGAATTCCTGCCCGGTATCAACCAGATCATCATCTACCTGGTTGCGATCATCATTTTGCTCACACGTCCCCGCGGTTTGATGGGCCGCAAAGGCGTGATGGAGGATTAACCCATGTTCGGACTAGACAAGAAACACACCAACCTCCTGCTGCTCGTGCTGGCCCTGGTGATCCTGGCGCCGTTCCTGCTGAATCCTTTCCCGGAAGGGTCGGGCATGGCCCAGTTCAACGCAGGCTATCCTGACCTGATGCAACGCTTTGTGATCTTCGGGATCTTTGCCATCGGGTTCAACATCCTGTTCGGCCTCACCGGCTATCTCAGCTTTGGCCACGCCGCTTTTCTGGGTGTTGGATCATATGCCGCGATGTGGATGATGAAGCTGCTGACCATGAACATCATCCCGGCCATTGCCGTGTCGGTCGTGGTGGCGGGCCTGTTTGCCCTTCTCGTCGGCTGGATCAGCCTGCGCCGCTCGGGCATCTACTTTTCCATCCTGACGCTGGCCTTTGCGCAGATGTCCTATGCGCTTGCCTATTCGGTGCTGACGCCGATCACCGGCGGTGAAACCGGCCTGCAACCCAAATTGCAGGATCCCCGTATCCTTGACGGCGAACTGGCCGTCGGGGCATCGCCCAAGGCCAACCTGTTCGGGCTTGAAATGGGCGCCAGCTTTGAATGGTCGGTGGGGTCGTGGTTGTTCACCTTCAACGTCGGCTATTATGTTGCGGCCATCGCGATGCTGTTTGCCTTCTACATGGCAATTCGGATCTTCAACTCGCCCTTCGGGATGATGCTGCGTGCGATCAAGTCCAATCAGCAACGCCTGAACTACACCGGGCTCAACGCACGCCCCTACACTCTCGCCGCCTTTGTCGTGTCGGGCATGTATGCCGGTCTTGCGGGCGGTCTGATGGTGGCGATGGACACGCAGGTGGGGGCCGAACGCATGTTCTGGACGGCCAGCGGCGAAGTTGTGCTGATGACCATTCTGGGCGGCGCGGGCACGCTGATCGGTCCGGTTCTGGGTGCGGGCATGATCAAGTACATGGAAAACATCATGTCCAAGATCAACTCGACCATCCTGCACGAATGGTTCGCGTTCCTGCCCGATGGGCTCGAAAACTTCGTCGTCACGCTGATCTATCCGTTCATCGGCAAGGGCTGGAACCTGACGCTGGGCCTGATCTTCATGCTGGTCGTGATCTTTCTGCCCGGCGGCCTGGTCGAAGGCGGACAGCGCATCGCCAAGCTGTTCAAGCGCAAAAAGCCAAGTTCGGATACCCCGGACGGCAAAACCACACCTGCGGAATAAGGAGCCTGATCATGGGTATTCTCGAAATCAAGAACGTAGGCAAACGGTTTGGCGGGCTACAGGCGCTGGGTGACGTGAACCTGAGCGTGGCGGAAAACTCCTGCCACGCGATCATCGGCCCCAACGGGGCGGGCAAGTCCACCCTGCTCAACGTGCTGGTGGGCAAGCTGATCCCCGACACCGGGTCGGTGATGTTCGATGGCAAATCCGTGCTGGGGCGCAAGCCCTACGAGATTTGCCAGATGGGCATTTCGCGCGTGTTCCAGACGCCGGAAATCTTTGGCGATCTGTCGGTCATGGAAAACATGCTGATCCCCTGCTTTGCCAAGCGCGACGGGTCCTTTACCCCCAACGCGTTCATGGACCTTCTGAAAGACCGCGAGATAGTCGAGCGCGCCGAAAGCATGCTTGAGGACATGAACATGATCGACAAGCGCCACATGCACGCCGCCTCGATGAGCCGGGGTGACAAGCGCCGCCTTGAGATCGGAATGTGCCTGAGCCAGGAACCCCGGCTTCTGCTGCTGGACGAACCGACAGCGGGCATGGCGCGGGCGGACACCAACAACACCATCGACCTGCTCAAACAGATCAAGGAAGAACGCGATATTACCATCGCGATCATCGAACACGACATGCATGTGGTGTTCAGCCTGGCCGAGCGGATCACCGTCCTGGCCCAGGGCACGCCCCTGGTCGAAGACACGCCCGACAAGATCAAGGGCCACCCCAAGGTGCGCGAAGCCTATCTGGGCGAAACCCAGGATGCGGCATAAGGAGTTTATGAAATGAACGTCAAACCCGAATTCTCCAAGGGGATCAGCCACGCCCAGACCGCGCCTGCCTTTTTGTCGGTCTGGGACATGCACGCCTATTATGGCGAAAGCTATATCGTGCAAGGCGTCAGCTTTAACGTGCACGAGGGCGAAATCCTCGCCCTTCTGGGGCGCAACGGCGCAGGCAAGACGTCAACCCTGCGCTCCATCGCGCGGATCGGCTCGCCGCTGGTGACGCATGGCGAAATCTGGCTGGATCACCAGCCGCTGCACAAAATGTCGAGCCACCAGGCCAGCCAGGCGGGCCTTGGCCTTGTCCCCGAAGATCGCCGCATCATTCCCGGCCTGACGGTCGAGGAAAACCTGAAGCTGGCCCAGATTGCCCCGCCCATCGGCTGGTCGATCGAGCGTCTGTATGGCCTGTTCCCCCGTCTGGGCGAGCGGCGCACACAGGAAGGCACCACATTGTCAGGCGGCGAACAGCAGATGCTGGCCATCGCCCGCGCCCTTGCGCGCGACATCAAGGTGCTGCTGCTGGATGAGCCTTACGAAGGCCTCGCACCGGTGATCGTGGACGAGATCGAAAAGACGCTCGGCATCATCAAGGAACAGGGGATCACGACGATCCTTGTGGAACAGAACGCCGTGCGCGCGCTGCAACTGGCGGACCGGGCGGTGATTCTCGACACCGGCGGAATCGTGTTTGACGGGACCGCGTCCGAAGTGCTGGAGAACGCGGAATTGCGGGCCGAATACCTGGCAATCTGACGGCCCACAGGCCGCCAGACACGGGGGCCCACACCCTGCAAGGAACGCGCCAAGCCCACAGGCCTGGCGCGTTTCGTTTCGGGCCCTTGCCCACCCAACGGCACCCGGATCTGACAAGCCGTTGCGACGTCGCACCCACCAATCCTCACCAAGGGCGCTTTTCACTGTCACCTTGGCCGGTTATAAGCGTCGCGATGCAGCGGCTCAGGGGATACCCGGTCGCCGGTGCGAAAGGGTTGAGGACAAGAATGAGCAACAAGAACCAGGACGCAGATGTCGCCTTTATCCAGGCGCTTGCAGAACTGCTGCGCGAGAACGATCTGACAGAACTTCAGGTCAAACGGGACTACGGCGAAGACGACAGCCTGAATGTGCGCGTCTCGCGCCACATCCAGCAACAGGTGGCCATGCCGGCAATGCCAGCCGCCCCTGCCGTGCAAATGGCCCCCGGCGCCCCGGCCCCTGGCGCACCCGCCGCAGCCCCCGCGACCGCTGCCGCCGACCCGGCCGATGATCCCGGTGCCGTGCCCTCGCCGATGGTCGGCACTGTCTACATGCAGGCCGAACCGGGCGCGCCGTCGTTCATCAAGGTCGGGCAGGACGTGTCAGAGGGCGACACGCTGCTGATCGTCGAAGCCATGAAAACGATGAATCACATCCCGGCCCCACGCTCGGGCACCGTGAAACGCATCCTTGTCGAAGACGGGGCGGCGGTAGAATTTGGCGCACCTCTGGTCATCCTCGAATAAGGAGGGCCCCGCCATGTTCAAAAAAATCCTGATTGCCAACCGTGGTGAAATCGCGCTGCGCGTTATCCGTGCCGCGCGCGAAATGGGCATTGCCAGCGTGGCTGTGCACTCGACGGCGGATGCCGACGCCATGCATGTGCGCATGGCCGACGAATCCATCTGCATCGGTCCGCCCTCAAGCGCGCAATCCTATCTGTCGTTTCCGGCCATCATCTCGGCCTGTGAAATCACCGGGGCCGAAGCGATTCACCCCGGCTACGGCTTTTTGTCGGAAAACGCGCAATTCGTGCAGATCGTCGAGGATCACGGCCTGACCTTCATCGGCCCCACAGCCGAACACATCCGGGTCATGGGCGACAAGATCACCGCCAAGGACACGATGAAGGCCCTCGGCGTGCCCTGCGTGCCCGGATCAGACGGTGGTGTGGCGACTTTGGACGAAGCCAGGGCCCTGGGCGAAGAGATGGGATACCCCGTCATCATCAAGGCAACCGCGGGCGGTGGCGGGCGTGGCATGAAAGTGGCCCAGAACGCCAGCGAGATGGAGCGCGCGTTCATGACAGCGCGGTCTGAATCCAAGGCGGCATTCGGCAATGACGAAGTCTATATCGAAAAATATCTGACCACGCCGCGTCACATCGAAATCCAGGTCTTTGGCGATGGCAAGGGCCGCGCGGTACACTTGGGCGAACGTGACTGTTCGCTGCAACGCCGCCACCAGAAAGTACTGGAAGAGGCCCCCGGCCCCGCCATCAGCGCCGAAGAACGCGCCAGGATCGGCAAGGTCTGTGCCGATGCGGTGGCCGCGATCAACTATATCGGGGCGGGCACCATCGAATTCCTCTACGAAAAGGGCGAATTCTTTTTCATCGAGATGAACACACGCCTGCAGGTCGAACACCCGGTGACCGAGGCCATTTTCGGTGTCGACCTTGTGCGCGAACAGATCCGCGTGGCCGCAGGCCAGGACATGACGTTCCGGCAGGACGATCTGCAGATCAACGGGCACTCGATCGAAGTGCGCCTGAACGCGGAAAAACTGCCGAACTTCTCTCCTTCGCCCGGTCGGATCACGCAATACCACGCGCCGGGTGGCCTGGGTGTGCGGATGGATTCGGCGCTCTATGACGGCTATTCGATCCCGCCCTATTACGACAGCCTGATCGGCAAACTGATTGTGCATGGGCGTGACCGGCCCGAAGCTCTGGCTCGGCTCAACCGCGCCCTCGGAGAGTTGATCATTGATGGCGTGCACACAACCATTCCGTTGTTTCACGAATTGCTGGCCGAAGCGGATGTCCACAGCGGAGACTACAACATCCACTGGCTGGAACACTGGCTGGAAACACATATGGGCTGAGGCCCCCGGCCCTGCCCGGTCACGGCAGGGCTGGATCATTCAGGCCAGCATCCTATCGTCGGCCCGCAACCCGTACTTGAGGTTTCATGACAGACAGCGCGTTGACGCCTGACCTGTTGTTGCAAGGATATGCCTCGGGCATCTTTCCGATGGCGGAATCCCGCGATGATCCCGACATTTTCTGGGTCGATCCGCGTCTGCGGGGCGTGTTGCCGCTGGACGGGTTGCACATCTCGCGTTCCCTGGCGCGCGCGATGCGGCGCAGCGCGTGGGCGGTCCGGCTGGACACTGATTTTGCGGGCGTCGTGGATGGGTGCGCGGACCGCGCCGACACGTGGATCAACGCGGAAATCTACAAACTCTATGGCGATCTGCATCGCAATGGTTTCGCCCACTCCGTGGAAATATGGGAAGACAATCAACTGGTTGGTGGAGTCTATGGCGTAACGCTGGGGGCTGCGTTCTTTGGGGAAAGCATGTTTTCACGCCGCACGAACGCATCCAAAATGGCCCTTGCCGCCACCGTGGATCATTTGCGGCAAACCGGGTTCGTTCTGTTTGACACCCAGTTTCTGACGCCGCATCTGGCCAGCCTTGGCGCAGTGGAAATCACCCGCCGCGCCTATCGGCGACAGCTGGAACACGCCTTGCAGCAGCAGGGACGCTTTGCCAGCATCCCGCCCTCATCGCTTCAGGAGGTGGTACAGCGCATGACCCAGACGTCATAGCGCGCATGTTCCATCGCGCTGAGTGCCGGAGATGACGCGATCATCCAGCCCGAAAACACGACGCCCTCGCGCCCGGTTTCGGTGATTTGCAATCCTGCATAGGCGTTTCCCGCCGGGTTGCCCGCCGGATAGCGGCATTCGGTCAACGTGATGCTGAGGCGGTTGAATTGCACCGTGCCGCCGGCTGGCAGTGCGATGTCCACCACACTTCCGCTGAGCTTGTCGAGCCCGCGCAGAACAGCCCCTGTCGCACTCTCTGTTTCCTGCTGTGCGGCAGCGCCGGTGGCCGCCACCATCGCCAGCACAAGGAGAAAGGCACGCATCACTGCTCTTCTCCGCCCGACACGAATTTGAGCAGCAGCGATATCAGGCTGACTGCGCCCTGGGTATCGGCGATCTCGTCTCCGGCTTCGAAATAGAACGGCGAACCGCCGGGCACGATCTCGACGAAATTGCCGCCCAGCAGCCCTTCGGAACTGATGATGATGGCGCTGTCATCGGGCACCAGCGTGGCACCGCGCAGGGCAACAACCGTGTCCGCGCGATACGTATCGGGGTTCAGCGCAACCTCGGCGACCGTGCCCACCTTGACCCCCGCAAGGCGCACATCGGTGCCGACACTCACGCCCTCAAGACTGCGAAAGCTGGCCGTCAGCGGATAGGTGTCGCTGGTGCCGGTCCCAAGGCCCGCAACCTGGGCGCCGTACACGGCAAACCCGATTGCAGCCGCCAGAACGACGCCGCCAACAAGGACTTCGGTGGTGTTTTCCGACATGGGGGCGGCGGCCTTACTCGGGCGTCCAGGCTTCGTAATCGGCCCGGTCCGCAGGTTGCGCACGCCGGATGGAACCCGCGGGCGCATAGGCCATCTCGGTTCCCGTCAGGTTCGGCTGGTGCGGTTTTTCCCAGTCCTTGTGGGGCAGCGGCTTGTCCGTGGGCGGCTCGTCCCATGTGCGGTGCAGCCAGCCGTGCCATTCGGGATCAATCCGGCTTGCCTCGACATCGCCGTTATAGATCACCCAGCGCTTGGAATCGTCCGCATTCCTGTAAAACAGGTTGCCTTGTCCGTCCTCGCCCACCTTGAGGCCCTTGCGCCACGTGAACAGCTGCGTGTTCAGCGTCTGGCCGTCCCACCAGGTTACGGCGCGCAGCAGAGTGTTGAGAATGCCCATGGTTTGCCTCCGACAGTTACAGTCGTCTATGCCGCATCGCCGCGCCCCCGTCCAGAGGACAGAACACTTCAGGTCGGCAGGATTGCGGTCACTTCGATCTCGATGCGGTCCTGCGGCGTGATAAGCCCGCATTCCGTCACTGTCGCCACCGGCGGGTTGTCGCCAAAGGCCGCGCGCAGCATCGGCCAGCACGGTTCGAACTCAGTTATGTCCGGCAAGATGTAGGCAACGCGCACCACATGGGCAAAGTCGGTGCCTGCCTCGGCGAGTGCGGCGCCGATGATTTCGAGCGCAGACGCGCATTGGTCTGTCACCGTGGTGCCATGGCCCACCGTGCCTGCCACATGCACCCAGCCGCCCGCGACAACAGCGCGGCAATAGCCCACCTTTGGCTCGTACGCGCCGCCTGAAGAGATGCGTTTGATGGTCATGATTCACCTTTTGGCTGTGATCCCGCGCATCGGGCATGGAGCGTGCCCAAAGGTCAATCACCCCAAGGCGAAAAAGCCGTCTCAGACCAGCCTTGCCAGGTTGTCCAGCGCATGGCTCCACCCGCCCTCGTATTCACCCATCATGTCGTCGCCGACAAAGCTGACGATCTGGACGGTGGCGCACAACCCGGTGCCAGTGCCGTCAGCCGACAACGAGAACGTGGCCAGGCTGCATGCCAGGGTTTCGCCCTCGGCAGACAGGGTTTCGGCATAGACCAGCCGCGCCGAGGCCTCCATCACGATCCAGTCCGTGGCGACGTCGACATACGGATTGCCGCGCGGGCCACAGCGCGACACCTCGCGCGCGCCGAGGGCCGGGTCGGGCTGATTTTCGATGATCACAACGCTGCTTGCGTCCGGCGGCCCCCATGCCATGCGATCCGCCGCCGAGGTCAGCGCCTGAAAAACGCGGGCGGGATTGCCCGCGAGGGTGCGTGTGAATTCGAGTGTTCCAAATGCAGGTGTCATAGCTTTTTCTCCGTATCCAGTGCATCGAGATGAGCCGCGAGCCGGTCCATCGCTGCGCCCCAGCGCACCGCTTCGCGGGCCAGCCAGTCCTGGGCGGGGCGCAGGGCCGCCGGGTGCAGGTGGCAGGTGCGCACCCTGCCCGTTTTTTCGGTCACGATCACGCCCGCGCGTTCCAGTTTGTCGAGGTGTTTGAGGAAACTGGGCAGCGCCATATCGTGGTGTTGCGCAAGGGCCGAGACCGCCCGCGGGCCGCTGCTGAGCGCATGGATCACCGCGCGCCGCGTCGGATCAGCCAAGGCGGCAAACAGGGGCGACAGATCATCGTGGGTCTCATTAGCCATATGGCTAACTAATCTGCGGATCATCCCACATCAACATATAGTTTTCCGATTGGCTAAGTTTTTTGATCCGCGCAAGAAAAAAGCAGGCCAAAGCCTGCTTTTGACATCGTGACATGCACGCAACCTACCCGGCCGAGGCAGGCTCTTTCTCGGCATCCGCGTGGATCATCAACGGTGCCGCGTCCGAGGTCACGGCTTCTTCGTTGACAACCACCTCGGTGACGGACTCAAGCCCCGGCAATTCAAACATCGTATCCAGCAGGATATCTTCGAGGATCGAGCGCAGGCCGCGCGCGCCTGTTTTGCGCGCGATCGCCCGCTTGGCGATTGCGCTCAGCGCATCATCGGTAAAGCTCAACTCGGTGTCTTCCAGTTCGAACAGGCGCTGGTACTGCTTGACCAGTGCATTCTTGGGCTGGGTCAGAATGGTGACAAGCGCGTCTTCGTCCAGATCTTCCAATGTCGCAAGAACGGGCAACCGGCCGACAAATTCAGGGATCAGACCAAACTTCAGCAGATCTTCGGGTTCCAGTTCGGTAAAGATTTCGCCAACACCGCGTGAATCGTTGTCACGCACATCGGCGCCAAAGCCCATGGCCGAGCCCTTGCCACGCTGCGCGATGATCTTGTCCAGACCGGCAAAGGCACCGCCACAAATGAACAGGATGTTGGTGGTGTCCACCTGCAGGAATTCCTGTTGTGGATGCTTGCGCCCGCCTTGTGGCGGGACCGAGGCGACCGTGCCTTCCATCAGCTTCAAAAGCGCCTGCTGCACGCCCTCGCCCGACACATCGCGGGTGATCGAGGGGTTTTCGGACTTGCGCGTGATCTTGTCGACCTCGTCGATATAGACGATGCCGCGCTGGGCGCGCTCGACATTATATTCGGACGATTGCAGCAGCTTGAGGATGATGTTTTCCACATCTTCCCCGACATAGCCGGCCTCGGTCAGTGTGGTGGCATCGGCCATGGTGAACGGCACGTCCAGAATGCGCGCCAGCGTCTGGGCCAGCAGCGTCTTGCCGCAGCCCGTCGGGCCGATCAGCAGGATGTTGGATTTGGCCAGTTCGATATCGCCGCCCTTCTGAGCGTGATTGAGGCGTTTGTAGTGGTTGTGCACGGCCACCGACAGCACCCGCTTGGCCGTGGCCTGCCCGATCACATAATCATCCAGCACGGCGCATATGTCGCGGGGCGTGGGCACGCCATCGGTGGATTTCAGACCCGACGCCTTGGTTTCCTCGCGGATGATGTCCATGCACAATTCGACACATTCATCACAGATGAACACGGTCGGGCCCGCAATCAGCTTGCGCACCTCATGCTGGCTTTTGCCGCAAAAGCTGCAGTAGAGGGTGTTTTTGCTGTCGCCGCCCGAATTTGTGGCCATGTCGCGTCCTTCCCGGCAGATGCCGCCGTCTTTGAAACCGAACCCAAATCCGGTATGTGCCCCGCTTTGGCCAGCTTAGGCCAGCCCCGCGGGGTCCACAATCGTCTTTTTCCCTTGTGCGGGCCTGCGCGCGCATCAAAACGTCGCGTCAGCCCAAGCCGTGCTGAAAGCCTGTGCGACGGCTTCAGCTTTCGTCGTCATCCTTGGCGCGGTTTTCGACGATTTCGTCGATATGGCCCCATTCCTTGGCCTCTTCCGGTGTCATCCATGAATCGCGGTCCAGCGCCTGCTGCACGGTGTCGTAATCCCGACCGGAATGTTTGACATACAGCTGATACAGCCGCTCGCGCGTCTGCTCGATATGGCGGGCCGAAATCAGGATGTCGGCGGCCATGCCCTGCGAGCCACCCGAAGGCTGGTGCACCATCACTTCGGAGTTGGGCAGGGCAAAGCGCATGCCCGGCTCGCCCCCGATGGCGATAACCGACCCCATCGACGCCGCCATGCCGCAGATCAGTGTCGACACCTTGGGTTTGATGTATTGCATCGTGTCATAGATCGACAGGCCCGACGTCACCACGCCACCGGGCGAATTTACATACATGCTGATTTCCTTGGACGGGTTTTCCGCCTCTAGATGCAGCAACTGGGCCACGACCAGCTGTGACATGCCGTCATGCACAGGGCCGTTCACAAAAATGATCCGCTCTTTCAGAAGGCGGGAAAAAATGTCATAGGCCCGCTCGCCCCGGCTGGTCTGTTCCACAACCATGGGCACCAGGTTATTGGTAATGTGAGCGAATTGTTCGATGGGATCACGCATGAGTTCTGCCTCGTCAAAGTGTCGCGAGACCATACCCGCAAACATCTTACCCGAGTCTTAGTATCGGTGCCGGGGGGCTGCAAGACCACCCGACCGCTTGAAGTGGCTTTCGCGGCGGCTAGCTGACGCCCCATGCAAGATGCCCTGACCCGTTTCCCCCCGACCCGGACCGCTGCGCTCGAGCGGTTGCAACGCTTTGTGCCGCATGCCGGACGCTCTTATGCCGCGCGGCGCAACCATGATCTTGGGCGCGACGGCCATCAGGCGGTGTCCACCCTGTCCCCCTACCTGCGCGCCCGCCTTTTGACAGAGACCGAAGTCCTGACAGCCGTGCTGGGCCGGCACAGCCCGTCCGCTGCGGAAAAGTTCATTCAGGAGGTGTACTGGCGCACTTACTGGAAGGGGTGGCTGGAAATGCGGCCCGGCGTGTGGCGCCAGTATCAGACTGCGCTGAAACAGACGCTGGACGACGTGCAGACCCAATCCGGCCTGCGCGCGCGTTGGCAGGCCGCCTGCATGGGCGAAACCGGGATCGACTGTTTCAACGCCTGGGCGCGGGAACTGGTCGAAACCGGCTATCTGCACAACCACGCCCGGATGTGGTTTGCGTCGATCTGGATGTTCACACTGCGCCTCCCGTGGGAACTGGGCGCGGATTTCTTCCTGCGGCATCTGCTGGATGGCGATCCGGCCTCCAACACGCTGGGCTGGCGCTGGGTGGCGGGGATACAGACACCGGGCAAGACGTATCTGGCACGCCCCGCCAACATCTCGAAATACACCGAAGGTCGATTTGCGACGAACCGGCATTTGGCGCGCGACGCGACCCCGCTTGACGGCCCGCCCAGACCCGACCTGTCGCCGCTGCCCGATCTTGCCGCGCCTGATGCGTCCGCACGCACCGGCCTGATCCTGCACGAGGATGACCTGAGCCCCGGCTTTGTTCTGGATCAGGGCATCACGCCGATCGCAACAACGGTCGTGTCAGCGCGTTCCGGGCTGTCGCCGCTGACCGTTGCGCCCCACGTGACGGAGTTTGCAGCGAGGGCCGCCGCTGATACCGTGGCGCGGTTTGGGGCAAGACTGGGGGCGGTGTCGCACATCGACGCATCGCCACAGGATCTGGGCGCCTGGGCCAGGGACGCCGGGCTGGCGCAAATCGTTACCCCATACGCCCCTGTCGGACCTGCCGCAGACCTGCTTGCTGCCCTGTCCCGGGCCGAGGGCGCGCCGCCCCTGCGGCGGTTGCGCCGCGCCCATGACAGCGCCGCATGGCCCCATGCCACGCACGGGTTTTTTCGGTTCAGGGAAAAGATACCCGAACTGCTGGGGCAGATGCGCGCGATCGACATCGCAGATTAGCCGGTTATTCCAGACAGTTGGCAATCGCTGTTGCCATATTGGTCAGCATCGTTCCGTATTGGTCGCGGCCCGGTGTCAGGGACACGCCGATCGGGTCCACCTCACCCAGTTGCGCCGCACCGATGGACGCCAGAATGGCCGGGTTGAACTGAGGTTCCGTCAACGCGCACACCGCGCCGAGCCGGGCAATTTCCGAACGGACCTCCGACACACGGGCCGCACTCGGAGACGCGGCATCACTGGCCGCGACGGCACCTGCCGCCTCGATGTCAAACCGGTTCTCGAAATAGTGGTAGGCGTCGTGAAACACGACAAAAGGCCGCCCCCTGACGGGATTCAACATAGCATCAATTTCACCCTTCAGAACATTGATTTCATTCACGAACGCCTTGGCGTTGTCCGAATAGATCGCTGCGTTTTCCGGATCAATCCCGGCCAGCTTGCCCGCGATCAATTCCGCCCAGATCATTGCATTGTCAGGGTCGAGCCAGGCATGGGGATCGCCCGCCCCATGGTCGTCCGGCATAGCGCCACCTTCCCCTTGCGCGTCCTCGTCTGCGTGATCCTTGTCGGCAAATGTTGCGCCCTCGCGCACCGCCAGCAGTCGGGTTTTGGGTTCGTCCAGCAAAACCACCGAAACGGCGTCGCCCGCGAGGCTTTCCACCGACCCCGCCATCCATGGCGTCAGGGTCTGCCCCATCCAGACCACCATGTCGGTACGGTCCAGCGCCGCCGCCTGGGACGGACGCATGGCATAGTCATGGGGCGAGGCCCCCGGCGGCACAATCAGCGCAGGCGCGCCAAGATCGCCCATCACGGCGGCGACGATCGAATGCACCGGTGCGATGTCCACCGCGACACGCGGCACTTGCGCAACCGCGCCGGTCGCCACAAAACCAAAAGCCAAAGCCAGATATCGCATATCAACCCTTTCTGATTCGATGAGTCCCGCCCTTGCCAAGTGTTATGGTATAACATATCAGTGTTGAGCAAGACGCAAAAAAAACCCGGCCAGACCATGTCCACCATCGGCTTTCACTCTCACGATCACGCCCAGTGCGTGCGCACGACGCTTGCGCGCGCCGAGGCCTATTGCACGGAAAAAAAACTGAAATTCACTCCGATTCGGCGACGTGCGCTGGAAATTCTGCTGGCAGGACACCGCGCGCTGGGGGCCTATGACCTGTTGGCGGTTCTGGCGAGGGAAGGGCTGGGCACGGCGCCACCCGTCGCTTACCGGGCGCTGGATTTCCTTACCTCCGCCGGGTTCGCACACAAGATCGAAGGGCTGAACGCCTATATCGCCTGCGCCCATCTGGGTGCGGATCACGCACCCGCCTTTCTGATCTGCACCCGTTGCAAATCCGTGGCAGAGGCCGAAACCAACGCGACGGAGGGCCGCCTTGGCGATGCCGCCCGCGCAACCGGTTTCACCATCAACCATACGGTGATCGAGGCCCTTGGCCTGTGCCCGCAATGCCAGCAGGAAACGCCATGCGCCTGATCACCGCCACGGGGCTGACCCTGCAACAGGCCGGAAAGACGGTGCTGCGCGATGTCGACATGCACATTGATCGTGGTGAAATCGTCACGCTTGTCGGGCCAAACGGGTCGGGAAAGTCGACGTTGATCAAGGGCCTGATCGGGGCCATCAAACCACTGCGGGGCACGGTGGACGCCATGCGTGGCCTGCGCATCGGCTATGTGCCGCAAACCCTGCACATGGACGGGCTGCTGCCGCTGACGGTGCACCGGTTTCTGTGCCTGCCCTATCGTCACGCCGCCGACGCCATGTCGCGCGTCCTGAGCGAGGCAGGTGTGCCCGATCTGGGTGACGCGCAGATGCGCAACCTGTCGGGCGGCCAGTTCCAGCGCGTGATGCTGGCGCGGGCGCTGCTGATGTCGCCTGACCTGCTGATCCTTGACGAGGCCACCCAGGGCCTCGATCAACCGGGGGCTGCGGATTTCTATCGCAAAATCGAATATGTCCGCACACACCTGAACTGTGCAGTTCTGATGGTCAGTCACGATCTGCATGTGGTGATGGCCGCGTCGGACCGGGTGTTGTGCCTCAATGGCCATGTCTGCTGCGAAGGCAGGCCCGAGGTGGTGCAGGACGCGCCTGAATACCGCGCCCTGTTCGGGACCGGCACACAAGGGGCCTTTGCGCTCTATCGTCACGAGCATGACCACGAACACCACCACGACCATGACCAGCAACATGACCATGACCATGCTTGACGATTTCATGGTCCGCGCTGGCCTTGCAGGCATTGGCACCGCACTGGCGGCAGCGCCCCTGGGCTGTTTCGTTGTCTGGCGGCGCATGGCCTATTTCGGAGACGCCACCGCCCATGCCGCCCTGCTGGGCGTGGCATTGTCGCTGGCCATTCAGGGGCCGATCCTGCCGGGCGTTCTGGCGGCGGCTCTGGTCATGGCGCTGATGGTGCAGGGCCTGTCGGGTCGGGGGCTGGCCGAAGATGCCATTCTGGGTGTGCTGGCCCATGCAGCACTTGCCATTGGTCTGGTCGCGGTGTCTTTTCTGTCGGGCGTGCGGGTCGATTTGATGGGCTACCTGTTTGGCGACATTCTGGCGGTCAACATCTATGACCTCGCCCAGATCTGGGCCGGGGCAGCGGCGGTCATCGCCCTGCTTGTCTGGCGCTGGCAGCGCCTGCTTACCGCCACACTGAACCCCGACCTTGCACAAGCCAGCGGCATATCCCCACGCGCCGAACAACTGGTTCTGACGGTCGCACTGGCGCTGACGGTGGCGGTGGCGATCAAGGCGGTCGGTGCACTGTTGATCGGCGCGCTGCTGATCATCCCGCCCGCCGCCGCACGGCCCCTTGCGCGCACCCCCGAGGCGATGGCCCTGATCACGGGCGCGATCGGGTCGGGCGCGGCCCTTGCGGGGCTTGGTGCATCTTACCGGTTCGACACCCCCACGGGGCCGACAATCGTCTCTGTGGCCGCAGCCATATTCTGTCTGACGGCCATTGCCGGTCGGCTGCGGGGCTAAACCCCCAGATACGTGTCAGCCACCGCGCCATCCAGCGCGTCCAGCGACCCGGTCCAGACCGACCGCCCCCGTTCGATGATCACCGCCCGATCCGCTATCCGGCGCAGTTCGGCCAGCGACTTGTCAACGACAAGCAAGGCAAGGCCCGTCTCAGCCCTGAGCCGCGTCAGCGCAGCCCAGATTTCCTGTCGCACCACCGGGGCCAGCCCCTCGGTCGCCTCGTCCAGCACCAACAGGCGCGGGTTGGTCATCAGCGCGCGGCCAATGGCCAGCATCTGCTGCTCGCCGCCCGAAAGGCTCCGCGCGCCCTGATCGCGCCGCTCGGCCAGCCTTGGAAACAGGGCCGTGACGCGGTCAAGATCCCACATGCCGGGCCGCGCCGCAGCCAACAGGTTTTCAAGCACGGTGAGGTTGGGAAAACAGCGCCGCCCCTCGGGCACCAGCCCCACCCCGGCGCGCGCCGTCTTGTGGGGCGGCACGGAGCCCAGGTCCTGCCCGTCAAAGCGCACCTGACCACCCGAGTGGCGCAACAACCGGCACAGCACCTTGATCGTGGTGGATTTGCCCATGCCGTTGCGCCCCATCAGTGCCACGACCTCGCCCGCGCCCACGTCCAGATCGACACCGAACAGGGCCTGACTGGGCCCATAGGACGCCTCGATTGCGCGCATCTCAAGCAGGCTCATGGCATCTCCTCGCCCAGATAAGCGGTGCGCACCTCGGGGTTGGCACGAATGTCCTCGGCCGTTCCGGTGGCAATAACCTTGCCATAGACCAGCACCGAAATCCGGTCGGCCAGCGCAAACACCGCATCCATGTCATGTTCGACCAGCAGGATCGGGGCATCGCGGCGCAACGTGTCGAGAAAGGCGGTCATGCGTTTGGACCCTTCGCCGCCCAGCCCGGCCATGGGTTCATCCATCAGGAACGCGCGCGGTTCCAGCGTCAGCGCCACGGCCACCTCCAGCAGGCGGCGCTGCCCGTGACTGAGGTCGGCAGTGCGCCGGCCCGCCTGATCCGTCAGCCCCACACGCGCCAGTGCCGCCTCGGCGCGCGCGCGCAAGCCGGCGTCGCGCATCACCGGTCTGAAAAACCGCCACACGCCGCCGCCAGCCCCAAGCGCACCCAGAACCGCGTTCTGAAGGACGGTAAAATCCATCGCCAGCGCACTGATCTGAAAGGTGCGCCCCAGCCCGGCCCGCGCACGTGCCGCCGTGCCAAGCGCCGTCACATCCCTGCCATCAAAGACAATCTGCCCGGCATCCGGCGCCAGCCCCCCGGCCACCTGCGCGATCAGCGTGGATTTGCCCGCCCCGTTTGGACCGATCAGCGCGTGGATTTCACCGGGCCGAAGGGTCAGGCTCACGTCATCCGTGGCCCGCAACGCGCCAAAACTTTTCCGCAGCCCGATGATCTGCAACAGCGGCTCAGTCATCGGCCACCTCGCGCCCCGCCAGCGACCCGATCAGACCGCCACGGGCAAACAGCACCACAAGCAGCAGAATGGCCCCCACATAGATCAGCCAGAATTCGCTGACCCCGCTGAGCGTATGTTCAAGCAGCACAAACAGGCAGGCCCCGGCGACGGGGCCGAACAGGCGGCCAATGCCGCCCAAAACCACGAACACGATGAATTCACCCGACATCTGCCAACTGAACATGGTGGGCGACACAAACCGGTTGAGATCGGCAAAAAGCGCGCCCGCCAACCCCGTCACGGCGCCCGAGATCACAAACGCGACAAGGCGCAGGCGGAACGGGGACAGGCCCACGGTTTCGACCCGCGCGGGGTTCTGGCGCGCCGCACTCAACGCCATGCCGAAGGGGGATCGGGCAATCCGGCTCATCCCCCACAGAACAAGGCTGAGCAGCACAAAGACGAGGCCAAAGAACTGGATCGGATCAAGCGTGTTCAGACCCGGAAAGGCGTTGCGCACATAGATGCTGAGCCCGTCCTCGCCGCCGTAGGCCGGCCACGAGATCGAGAAATAGTAAAACATCTGTCCGAAGGCCAGCGTGATCATGATGAAATAGACACCGGACGTCCGCAAGGACAGCACTCCGATAACCAGCGCGGCAAGCGCACTGCCGAGCACGGCGACCAGCCAGATGACGGGCATGGATTTCGAGCCCTCAATCACGATCCAGCCGTCAACCAGAGGCGCATAGCTTTGGGCGTGACTGGCAAGGATACCCATCGCATACCCCCCCAGTCCGAAAAACACCGCGTGGCCAAGGCTGACAAGGCCCCCCAGACCAAGGGCAAGGTTCAGCCCCACCGCCGCCAGCGCCAGGATCGCGGCGCGCGTGGCCAGGGTGATTGTAAACGGCTCGTCCAGGATCAGTGCCGCGACGGCCAGCGCTGGCAGGGCAAGGTAGACGGCTGTGTTGATGATCGCCTCGCGCCTCATGTCGTCGCCCCGTAAAGGCCCGTGGGGCGATAGATCAGCACGACCGCCATCAGGATGTAGATCGCCATGGACGCCAGTGCAGAGCCGATGGAGGTGGCCGTGGACGGGTCAAGAAACAGACCAAAGGCCAGCGGCAGCAACACGCCCCCCAGCGTATCCGTCAAACCGACCAGCAACGCGCCCACCAGCGCGCCCTTGATCGACCCGATCCCGCCGATGACGATCACGACGAATGCAAGGATCAGCACAGGTTCCCCCATGCCCACCTGTACGGACTGGATGGCCCCGACCAGCGCGCCCGCAAGGCCCGCAAGTGCGGCGCCAAGCGCAAAGACAATCGTGTAAAGCCGCGAGATATCAACGCCCAACGCGCCAATCATCTCTCGGTCGCTTTCGCCTGCACGGATCTGGATGCCGATCTTGGTGCGCGCGATCAGCAGGAACAGACCGGCGGCAACGGCAAGCCCAACCACGATGATGAGCAGCCGATAGGCCGGATACTGGATGCCGCCGGGCAAGGTGACAGGCCCGGCAAAAGCGGCAGGCACATCAAGGTAAAGCGGGAACGAACCGAACAGCCAGCGCGTCCCTTCGGAAAAGATCAGGATCAGCGCGAACGTGGCCAGCACCTGATCAAGGTGGTCGCGGTCATAAAGGCGACGGATCACCGTGACCTCGACAATGGCACCTGCGGCGGCGGCAGCCCCGAGGCTCGCCATCAGCGCCAGCACAAACGACCCCGTCGCACCGGCCACGCCAGCCGCCGCAAAGGCCCCGATCATGTAGAGCGAGCCGTGGGCCAGATTGATCAGGCCCATGACTCCGAAGATCAGCGTGAGGCCTGCGGCCATCAGGAACAGCATGATTCCCGCCTGCAGCCCGTTCAACACCTGCTCGATCAGCAAAAGGGTGGTCATCTACCCTGTCCTGCCGCATCAGTTTACCCGGCAAGCCTTTGAGGAAAATCGGAAAAGTGTCCCGGCCTGTGCGCCGGGACAGGTGGCTTACATCTTGCAGTCAGCGCCGTAAACGTCGGTGTGCTCGATTGCGGCCACCCCGATGACCTTGTTGGTGACGATATCACCTTCCTTGACCACTTCGCGCATGTAGATGGTCTGGATCGGGTGTTGGTTGTCCGCAAAGGCGAAATCGCCGCGCACGGACTGGAAATCCGCCTCTTTGAGCGCGGCCCGGAACGCCTCGGCGTCCTTGACGTCTGCCTTGGCGGCGGCCGAGTTCAGCAACAGGCCGGTGTCGTACCCCTGAGCGGCATAAAGCGATGGCAACCGTCCGTATTCGGCCTGAAATGCAGCGACGAATTCAGCGTTGCCCGGCACATCGAGGTCCTTGGACCAGTGCGCGGTGTTCTTGACCCCCAGGGCCGCCTCGCCAATCGCGCCAAGGATCCCCTGATCAAAGCTGAACGCGGGGCCGGCAACAGGTTTGTCGACACCCGAACCTGCATATTGCTTCATAAAGGAAATCCCCATGCCACCGGGCAGAAAGAAATAGACCTGATCGGCATCACTGGCGCGGATCTGCGCGATTTCAGCGGCATAGTCGGTTTGGCCAAGCTGGGTATAGACTTCTTCGGTGACCTCGCCTTTGAAAAAGCGTTTGAAGCCCGCCATCATGTCCTGCCCCGCAGGGTAATTGGGGGCCATCAGGAAAACCTTGCCGACGCCCTCATTGCTCAGATAGGCGCCTGCCGCTTCGGAAAAGGCATCGTTCTGCCAGCTGACATTGAAGTATTTGGGGTTGCAGCCGCGCCCGGCCAGCGCCGAGGGGCCCGCATTGGGGCTGAGATAGAATTTGCCCTGTGCCGTGGCCGCTGGCACAACGGCCATAGCAAGGTTGGACCAGATAATCCCGGTCAGCACGTCCACCTTTTCGGACTGGATCAGTTTGTCAGCGAGGCCCACGGCAATGTCGGGCTTGCGCTGATCGTCCTCGATCACCGTCTCGATCATGTCATTGCCCCTGGTCGCCAGAAGGAACCCGTCCCGCACGTCGATGCCCAGGCCCGCGCCGCCGCCCGACAGGGTGGTGATCATCCCGACCTTGACCTTGCCGCCATGACCACCGGCGACCGCCGTCGTTCCCAATGCGGCCAGACACGCCGCCATTGCCACCATATTCTTGATGCGCATTTTGCACTCCCTGATTGTACCCCGGCTTGTCCCCGGTTTTCTGGCCCCAACAAGCACTTATCGGGTCATGTCCTGTCAACCCGATAGAACGCAAATGGCACGAACCATCCGGCAAGCATCCGGTCGATGCGCGGGCGTGGGTTCATCGGTGTGCCCTCAGGCGATACTTCAGAAACAATCGTTATAGCACTGTTATTATTACGTTTAAAAGTTATCCACAGGCGCGAAAAGTCTCCGATTCCCTGCCGCGTGGTCGAAAAATACCCGCACCGCTCAAAAATCGCGTGTCCCCTGCGCGCTGCGGCCCGCATCCTTGGCGGATCATGGCAAATGCATCCCTGACCGTGCGCACCCGCACGGGTCGACCCTGCCTCTGTCGCCAAAAACGCGGCACCCGTCTGGTGCGCGCGGCCCGCACCTGCTAACCCGCGCCGGGACAGCGCCAACAATAACGGATCCCCCCCCCTGCCATGACACTCAGCACCCGCATCGTTCTGTCCAGCGACCACGCCGCAATCCCCCTGCGGCAGGCGATAGCCGCGCACATTTCGGCACTGGGCTGGGAGGCCGTGGACATTGGCCCGACAACCACCCAAAGCACGCACTACCCCGAACACGGGCGGGCCGCGGCGCTAAAGGTTTCCTCGGGCGATTGCCGGTTCGGGATCGTCCTTTGCGGCACGGGCCAGGGCATCATGATGGCTGCCAACAAGGTGCCCGGTATCCGGTGCGGTGTGTGCTCTGACGCCTTCTCGGCCCGCATGATCCGCCAGCACAACGACGCCAACATGCTGGCGCTCGGCGCCCGGGTGATCGGTGACGCGCTGGCGCTGGACATTGTCGATGCCTTTCTGGCGGCCACGTTCGAAGGCGGACGCCACGCCACCCGCGTGGATATGATCGAAGCGTCAGGTCACGCCTGACCCCAACGCAGGCAGTTGCCACACACGCCTGCGCGCCTCCCGACAGGCGGATGGCACGGCCAGAGGGTCACATCAACGCGGTGCAATCGCGCCCCGCCCGGGCAATATCATTTCAAGAAATGCCTGCGGTGGAGAGACCAGGGGAAAGTGCGCACCCCGCAGGCTCTCATCGTTTTTTTGCGAAACGACTGCCGCCCGGTTCTCGGATCAGAATGGTTCAGGCGTTTCCCTGCAGGAAAAGCCGGTGGCGGAGGCTCAGGGATTCGAACCCTGGGGACGCTCTCACGCCCAACGGTTTTCAAGACCGCCGCATTCGACCACTCTGCCAAACCTCCGGTGACATCCCTTTAGGCACGCTTTCGCGATTCGGCAAATGCCGCACACCGCGAGGAAAATTGCCGATATCTCACGCGCGCGCTTTTCAGAACGACCCACAGGCGTTATGGTGCACGCAGAAACCCGTCAGACGGGTCAAAATCAGGTGTCGAAAACGGCATTGGCCACAAGATGGCCGCACGAGGCAACAGCAGGCAAGGATTTGGTCCATGAGCAGACCCATCACCCGTTCCACTCTCCGCAACAGTGCAGTATTGACCATGGCCCTCGGCCTGTTGGCCGCCTGCAACGAAAGCGGGCAATTCGTGGCCATGCAGGCCTTCAAGCCCAACACGCAGACCGATGGCACACCCGACCCCGCCGCACCGATCAAGACGGTCGAGCGTGATGTCGAGGCGCCGGATGTGTTTTCCGCCAACGAGGCCGGGCTTTGGGACGGTCGCCCGTCGCTGGGCGGGGTCTGGGTCGCGCACCCGGATGTGACCGACCCCGAACGTGTGATCATCCGCAACGCAACAAATGACAAATTCGTCGTCGGCGCCCTGTTCCGTCGCGAACGCGATATTCCTGGGCCGCGCCTGCAGATCAGCTCGGACGCCGCCGAGGCCCTTGGTTTGCTGGCAGGTGCCCCTGCGCAGTTGAACGTGACGGCCCTGCGCAAGGAAGAGGTTTCAATCGAACCCGAGGTCGAACCGCTGGAAGCGGAGGCCGTGGCCGGACCATCCGAGGTCACCACACAGCCGCTTGATCCGATCCAGAGCGCGGCCGCCGCGATTGACGCGCCCAGCCCCGGCATCCAGCCCGCAAAATCCGCGACAGCGGCGCCCGCGCCCACCCCGGTCGCTGCATCCGCACCGGTGCGCGCGGCGGCGTCCAGCCTGTCCAAACCGTTTATCCAGATCGGGATCTTTTCGGTCGAGGCCAACGCGACCCGCACCGCCAAACAGATGCGCAGCGCGGGTATCATCCCGACGGTCAAAACGTTCGAACGCGACGGCAAGCCGTTCTGGCGTGTTGTGGTCGGCCCTGCGGCGACATCCGGTGAACGCAGCGATTTGCTGGCCAAGATCAAGACCGAAGGGTTCACCGACGCCTACGCGGTGACAAACTGATCCGAAAATCCAAGGAGACCCACCCAAGTGATCCGCATTCTTGTTGCCGCCGCCCTTGCCCTTCATACAAGCGCGCTGTCCCTTGCCGCCTTTGAAACGCAAGCCAAGGCGGCGTATGTGATCGACTTCACCACCGGAACGGTCCTGCTGAACAAGAACGCGGATGAACCGTTGCCGCCGGCCTCCATGTCCAAGCTGATGACGCTCTATATGGCCTTCGAGGCGCTTGAACGCGGCCAGTTGTCGATGACGGACGAACTGGTCGTCTCGGCCCGCGCCAGCAGCATTGGCGGCTCTACCCTGTTCCTGCGCGAAGGCGAACGGGTGTCCGTCGAGGACCTGATACGTGGCATCATCGTCCTGTCCGGCAATGACGCCTGCGTTGTCATCGCAGAGGCGCTCAGCCCGGACGGCACCGAGGCCGGCTTTGCCCGCCTGATGACACGGCGCGCGCAGGAAATGGGCATGACCAACTCGACATTTGTCAATGCAAGCGGCTGGCCGGCGCCGGGGCACCTGATGTCGATGCGCGATCTTGGCCTGCTGGCACAGCGCCTGATAACGGATTTCCCCCAGTACTACCCGATGTTCGCCGAAACTGAATTCCTGTTTGATGCCGAGGAATCCTCGAACCGCTTCAATCGCAATCCCCTGCTGAAACTCGGGATCGGGGCCGACGGGCTGAAAACCGGCCACACCGAAGAGGCCGGGTTCGGCCTGACCGGGTCCGCCAAACAGGGTGACCGTCGGGTGGTGTTCGTGCTGTCGGGCATGGAAACGGCGGCGCAGCGCGCTCAGGAATCCGAGGCAATCGTGAACTGGGCCTTCCGTCAGTTCGCCGAGCGCACCCTTGCCACCTCCGGTCAGCGCCTTGCCGTGGCCAAGGTATGGGAAGGCGCCGAACCCCAGGTCGGGCTGGTTCCGCAAGAAGACATCAGCGTCCTGCTTCCGGTTCTCTCCGGCAGGGCCTTGGCGGCCGAAATCGTCTATACCGGCCCCGTGCAGGCCCCGATCGCCGCGGGCACTCCGCTGGCGGAACTGGTGCTGCAACCCGAGGGTCTGCCGGAAAAACGCTTTGTGCTGGTGGCTGAAACAGACGTCGCACATGGCGGGTTTCTGGCCAGGATCTCGACGGCCGCCCTGTACCTGATCGACAAATGGCAGGCCACATCAGCCACGGAAGACGGCGTTTGACAGCCCAAGGGCACTTTATCAGCTTCGAAGGCATTGATGGGTCGGGCAAGTCGACACAGGCGCGCAGGCTGGCGGATCACTTGCGCGCAAGCGGGCACGACGTCGTGCTGACCCGCGAACCCGGCGGCAGCCCCGGAGCCGAAGAAATCCGCGCATTGGTGCTGCAGGGCGATCCCGACCGCTGGTCGGCTGAAACCGAATTGCTGTTGTTCACCGCCGCACGACGCGACCATATGGAACGCCTGATCACGCCGTCCCTCGCGGCGGGCCAGATCGTGATCTGCGACCGCTTTGCCGACAGCACACGCATGTACCAGGGTCTCAGCCGGGGCGATCTGCGCGCAACGGTCGATGCGCTGCACGACCTGATGATCGGGCGCGAACCGGACCTCACGATCCTGATCGACATGGACCCGGCCCAGGGCCTTGCGCGCGCCAGAGGGCGACAGGGCAGCGAAGAACGTTTCGAGGATTTCGGCACCGACCTGCAAGCGGCCATGCGCGCCGGGTTCCTGTCACTGGCCAAGGAATTCGACACACGGTTCCGCGTGATCGACGGCGCTGGCGATGTCGACGTCATCGCAGGCAAGGTGCAGGATACCGTCGCCGCCTATCTCGCTGCCTGATTCCACACGGGGCCCCAACTTCTCTGATTTCAAAAAATCCCGGGGGAGTCGCGCAGCGACGGGGGCAGAGCCCCCGGCCACACCCCGTCAAAGGGCCATTCCCCCTGCCCCGCACCAGTGCTACATCGCATGACATGGCTGACGAAACACCTGATCCCACCCGCGTTGCAGGCGCACCGCACCCGCGCGAAACGCCGCGCCTGATCGGGCAGGATGCGGCACAATCGACCCTGCTCGATGCATTCAACCGGGGCCGACTGCATCACGCATGGCTGATCACCGGTGCGCGCGGCGTGGGCAAGGCAACACTGGCATGGCGCATCGCACGCTTCCTGCTCAGCACACCCGATCCCGACCCCGACGACATCTTCGGCGCGCGCCTTCCGGACAGCCTCGATATTTCCCCCGATCACCCCGTCGCGCGTCGCATCAACGCCGGGGCCGAACCCGGACTCAAATCCGTGCACCGCACCGAGAACGACAAGACCAAACGGATGCGCGACCAGATCGTCGTCGAGGACATCCGGGACCTCGCGGCATTCTTTCAACTGTCCGCCACCGACGGCGGGCGGCGCGTGGTCATCATCGACGCCGCCGACGATATGAACGTGAACGCCGCCAACGCGCTTCTCAAGATGCTCGAAGAACCGCCCGCGCGCACAACCCTGTTGCTGGTGTGTCATCAGCCCAGCCGCCTGTTGCCCACCATCCGCTCGCGCTGCCGCACCTTGCGTCTTGGCCCGCTTGACAGCGATCAGATGGCGCAAGCCATGGCCCAGGCCGGCGTTGATCCCGGAACAGGCGGCGCGGCGCTGACCGAACTCAGCGCGGGGTCCGTGGGCGAGGCACTGCGTCTCGCCCTGCTGGACGGGCTGAAACTCTATGCCGATCTGATCGCGCTGATCGGCGCCATGCCCAATCTTGACCGCGCGCGCGCACTTGCGCTGGCGGACTCCGCGGGCGCGCGCGGCGCCGAAGCCAGGCTCGACTTGCTCTATACCCTTATCGACATCGCGCTGTCGCGCCTGGCACGCACCGGCGCCGGGCACCCGCCGCCGATCGAGGCTGCGCCGAACGAGGCGGTTACCTTTGCCCGCCTCGCCGCACACCCTGCGGCGGCGCGCGCCTGGGCCGACACGGCACAAACCGCACTGGCGCGCGCACGCCACGGGCGGGCGGTAAACCTCGACCCCAGCGCGCTGGTGCTCGACACCCTGTTCAAACTCTCAGATACGGCCAGCCCAAGATGACCCCCCCAATCACCGACAGCCACTGCCACCTCGATTTCCCGGATTTCGACGGGCAATTGGACCAGATCATCGCCAATGCGGCGCAGGCCGGCGTCACACGCATGGTCACGATCTGCACCCGGTTGCGCCACGAACCGCAGGTCCGCGCCATCGCCGAGGCACATGCACCTGTGTTTTACGCCGCAGGCACCCACCCGATGAGCGCGGCGGACGAGCCGCTGGCCAGCACCGACGCGCTGATCAAACTCGCGGAACATCCCAAATTCGTCGGCATCGGAGAGACCGGGCTCGACTATCACTACACGTCTCAAAGCGCAGAAATTCAACAGAAATCACTGCGCATCCACATCGACGCCGCGCGGCAGACCGGCCTGCCTTTGATCATCCATGCCCGCGCCGCCGACGACGATATGGCACGGATACTCAGTGAGGAATACGCGCAAGGGCCCTACAGTTGCGTCATGCACTGCTTTTCGTCCCGAGCGGCCCTCGCCCGCGCCGCGCTCGACCTGGGGTTTTACCTCAGCATGTCCGGCATCGCCGCCTTTCCCAAATCGCAGGAGTTGCGCGACATCTTTGCCGCCGCCCCGGTCGATCGCATCCTCGTGGAAACCGACGCGCCCTATCTCGCCCCGCCGCCACATCGGGGCAAGCGCAACGAACCGGCCTATACCGCCCACACGGCGCGCAAGGGGGCCGAGGTCTTTGACATGGACTACGCAGACTTCGCCGCCCGGACCCAGAAGAATTTCGACCGCTTGTTCTCCAAAGCGGCAAAGTTCACAGTCTCCCCATGAGTGACACGCTGACCTTTACGATCCTTGGCTGCGGCTCCTCCGGTGGCGTCCCGCGTCTTGGCGGGCATTGGGGGGCGTGCGATCCGAACAACCCCAAAAACCGCCGCCAGCGCTGTTCGCTGCTGGTGCAGCGGCACGGGGCGGATGGAACCACCGCCGTTCTGATCGACACCTCACCCGATCTGCGCAACCAGTTGCTCGCCCAGAATATCGGGCGGCTTGACGGGGTGATCTATACGCACGCGCACGCCGATCACGTGCACGGCATTGACGATCTGCGCATGATCGTTTTCAACATGCGCACCCGTCTGCAGGTCTGGGCAGACAGCCCGACACAGGACTCGCTGCTCAACCGGTTTGGATATGTCTTTGCCCAGCCCAAAGGTTCGCCCTACCCGCCGATCCTCGATCTCAACACCATCGACGGGGCCACGGTGATCGACGGCCCCGGTGGCCCGATCAGGTTCGACCCCTTCGAGGTCGGCCACGGCAGCATGGACGCCCTTGGGTTCCGCATCGCCAATGTCGCCTACCTGCCGGATGTCGCCGACATTCCCGAACCTGCATGGAGCGCCTTGCAAGACCTCGACATCTGGATTGTGGACGCGCTGCGCCGTGATCCGCACCCGACACACAGCCACCTTGAGAACACGCTGCACTGGATCGAACAGCTCAAACCGAAACGCGCGATCCTCACCAACATGCACATTGATCTGGATTATGAAACGGTGCGTGGCGAAACGCCCGCCCATGTCGAACCCGCCTATGACGGAATGACGCTGACAACCCCATCCCCCTGACCCGCTCTTCATTTCGCAAAATAACCCGCCGCCGGAGGCTCCCGCACTCTCGGCCAACACCAAGGCCCGAGACATGCAAGCCCTTCTCGACGTCATCCTGCCCGTCTTTCTGGTGATCGGATTCGGCTATGTCGCGGTCTGGCGCGGCTACTTTCCGGCCTCCGGGGTCGATGCGCTGATGAAGTTCTCGCAACATTTCGCCATCCCGAGCCTTCTGTTTGCGGCCATCGTCAACCTCGACCTGTCGGTCAGCATCAATCCCTGGTTGCTGCTCAGCTTTTACACCGGCGCAACGGCGGGCTTCTTTCTGGGGCTGTTCGGCGCGCGGTTTTTGTTCAGGCGCGATTGGGAAGACGCGGTTGCCATCGGCTTTTGTTGTCTGTTCTCCAATTCGGTGCTTCTGGGGCTCGCGATCAACGAACGGGCCTACGGGGTGGATGCGCTGGCCGGGGCCTTTTCGATCATCGCCTTCCATTCGCCATTTTGCTACGGCCTCGGCATTACAGCGATGGAGATCGCGCGCAATCGCGGACAGTCCGCGCTGGTCATGGCGCGCGGTGTCGCACGGGTGATGTTCCGCAACGCGCTGGTGCTGGCGATCATGGCGGGCTTTGTCGTCAACCTGACGGGCATTGCGATACCGAACGTGCTGGCGGATGGGCTTGATCTGGTGATCCGCGCCGCTTTGCCGACCGCCCTGTTCGCCCTTGGTGGCGTCTTGATCCAGTACAAACCCGAAGGGGATGCGCGCGTGATCGCCATGATCTGCGTGATCTCGCTTGTCATCCATCCCGCCATCACCTGGACGCTGGGCACAGCCCTTTCCGTGCCCAGGGGCATCTTCAACACCGGTGTGCTGACGGCCGCCATGGCGCCGGGCGTGAACGGCTATATCTTTGCCAGCATGTACGGACGCGCACGCCGGGTCGCGGCCTCGTCCGTCCTTGTCGCGACCGCGGCTTCGGTGATCACGGCGTGGCTGTGGCTGA
>Ga0316205_10000600_pt1 | contig 61619 bp, 58 predicted proteins | sample 3monthpyrite_MG_FD_204941 | JGI IMG/M metagenome (GOLD analysis project Ga0316205, IMG submission 204941) | Microbial mat bacterial communities from mineral coupon in-situ incubated in ocean water Damariscotta River, Maine, United States -... | ecosystem: Environmental > Aquatic > Marine >...
GCGGTGGCAGAGGCGCCCATGACAAAAAGGTCGGCGCTCCAGATAAGCAGGGCAAAACCTGCGAGAATAGCAACAGAATCGATTAAGATAGGCACAAGTATTTTCAGTAGTAATAAAAGAGCGCAATGATACACGATAATGTAATAAGAGTGGGAGCCTGTGGATGGGATCAACGTCACTGGCAGGGAAACTTCTTCCCGGATGACTTACCGGATGACTGGCGTTTAGCTTATTATGCGAATGAATTTTCAGCTGTGCTGGTGCCAGAAAATGAGTGGTGTGCTGCTGATGTTGATTTTGAGCAGTGGGCGGAAGATGTACCTGATGATTTTAAATTTTATCTGTTAACAAGATCATTACCTGAGGATGATTCATTAATAAAAGCTCATCTAGGAGATAAGTTTGCAGGCTTTGTTACAGCGGACGACAGCCATGGTGTTGTGCTTATTACTTTTGCTACGAAAAACTTACGTGAGTGGAAAGAGTGGTTACAAATGAGGGAGTTCAAGGCGATATTTTTAATGGATGATGAATTAACGGCTACTCAATTGTTAGATTTTAAGGCTTTGTTAGAGTTAATGAATTTGTAAATCAAGCATGGAAAGTTAAGGTTTAGTGCGGTTGTTTGCATAAAAAACCGCTTTAAAAAGCGGTATATTGTTTGCCAGGAAGTAAGTGTCTTGAATTATATCATCTGTGTCCAGATTAGAATTGCTATTGAGGCTATTGCAATAATTGAAACTGCCATAACACCACAAAATGTACATGCACTGGTAAACCCTTTTATAGCACTGCTCATAATTATACCCTCTAGAGTTTTATCATTTAGTTCAAAAAGTGAGTTTCCTTAAATACCAGTTATATTAACCGAGATTATTGTAAGGTTGGTAATTTATAACAAATAAATAATGCATATTCAATATATTTGATTTTATCATGCCCATAATAATAGTTTATGGCTTTGGGTTTTTATATAAAAGCAGTGAATTCAATGAGTTAATATTATAATTCTGGTTCTGTATTGTTTTTAATATTTATATTTATGGGTGTTTGAGTAAGATATTAATAGAGGTTTGGTTGTTTATTCAGGGATTTATTTTGATTTAGGTCTATGTCTGGCAAATTGCCTGGCCAAATTAAATTAATATGGCCAGGCACAATTCGGCTCGCGGAGATTTTATTGGTCTATAAGTTGATCGAAAGTCGCTATGACTTTTTCTTCAAATATCAACTCAGCAGTTTGTTTGTTATCCTGGTTTGTATGAGTATTTAGATAGTAGTGTTCGATCTGTTCTTTGTCCGCAGATCGCATGCATTCAAGTTCTATGTTTTGTTTGCTTGCTGCGGACCATCCGCAATATAACTTAGGTGATTCTTTTATTGTGGTGTAAATCACAGCTTCAGGTTTAAAGTGGACTTCGATTTTAGTGAAGCTATATTCATTAAGAGTGTTTGCTTGCCAAATACCTGTGCCCGGGTGGGGGCCACAACCTGCCAGTAGAAAAAAGCCGGGTAAAATTGAATATTTTAATTTAAGCATGATTATTGTTTGGTAGTTGATAGTGAGCTTATGTTAATGCATAAAATTATAGTTTTTATTGAGATCGGACATTTAATTGATAACAAAAAAATTTATTGACGGTTGAATTTGTATCTTTTGGGCTTGTCACAACATTAATTAGAACTAGCCTAATCAGAACTACCATAGGGAAACAGACTTGTATATAGTGTCGACTACATCTTAATTAAGGTTTTAAGGGACAAAATTATCTCGGATCCATCTTCAAATACTATTATAGAAATTCGCGGTTTAAGTTATTCCCGTGGTGAAAAACTGATCTTCGATAATATCGATATGGATATTGAACGAGGTAAGGTCACGGCCATAATGGGGCCAAGTGGCACAGGTAAAACCACTTTGTTAAAGCTTATCGGTGGACAACTTAAGCCCGATAAAGGGACTGTTTTTGTTGATGGTGAAAATGTGCATCAATTAAGCCAGTCTGCACTTTACGATTTACGTCGGCGAACAATGGGTATGTTATTTCAAAGTGGTGCACTGTTAACTGACCTTTCGGTTTATGACAACGTGGCTTTTCCTCTACGAGAGCATACCGCTTTACCTGAAGAAGCGATTCATCACCTGATTTTACTTAAGCTTGAAGCTGTGGGTTTGCGAGGCGCACGGCATTTAATGCCTGCAGAGCTTTCTGGTGGTATGGCTCGTCGGGTGGCACTGGCACGCGCCATAGCACTTGACCCGAAAATGATTATGTTTGATGAGCCGTTTACAGGTCAGGATCCGATATCAATGGGGGTGCTGGTTAAATTAATTCATGATATGAATCATGCGTTGGGAATGACTTCGGTTGTGGTATCACATGATGTAAATGAAACCGCGAGTATCTCAGATTATATTTATGTGATATCAGACGGCAGAGTTGTGCAAAGTGGAACTCCCGAGGCATTACAGCATTCAGATTCAGCCTGGGTTAAACAGTTTTTAGATGGTGATGCAGATGGCCCGGTACCTTTTCATTATGCAGCTGAACCATTGATAGATGACTTAATGGAAGGTATTAAGAGTGTTAGGTCATGATTGCCGGTAAAATTCTGGGTAAGTTGCAGCAAATTGGTTACAAAACGCTTAGTCGTTTTAGCCGGGTAGGCCGGGCGAGTTTGTTTTTATGGCAGGTTTTACTCAGTCTGCCTTATATGCTTCAGCGGCCACGATTACTGGTTCGCCAGTTATATTATGTGGGTGTACAAACCCTGTTAATTATTCTGGTGGCGGGTTTGTTTGTTGGTATGGTGCTGGCATTACAGGCTTATATTGTACTGGTTGATTTTGGTGCGGAAGATTCAATTAGCTTGATGGTGTCATTGAGTATTTTGCGTGAGCTGGGCCCCGTGTTTACCGGCCTGCTTTTCGCCGGTCGAGCTGGCTCGGCGTTAACCGCAGAAATCGGTTTAATGAAAAGCACAGAGCAGCTATCCGGTATGGAAATGATGGCCGTTAACCCTATGAAATATATTATTGCTCCCAGATTCCTCGCCGGTGTAATTGCGGTTCCCCTGCTAACCAGTATTTTTATGGCCATTGCTATATTGGGTGGGTATTTTGTGGCGACGGATATGTTAGGTATCTATGAAGGTGTTTTCTGGTCACAGATGCAGAATAATGTCGATTTTTATACTGACGTAATAAACGGCATGATTAAGAGTCTGGTATTTGGTTTTGTTGTGGTGTGGATTGCTGTATTTGAAGGCCATGACTGTATGCCAACCTCAGAAGGTTTAGGGCAGGCGACCACGCGTACGGTAGTGCATGGTTCGTTAGCGGTATTAGGATTAGACTTTATACTGACTGCATTGATGTTTAATGTGTAAAGCTAAAAAGCGTATTAGTCCACGAATGTACGCAAATAAACGCAAATCTTTTTGTTTGTGCACCTACTGTGCATAAGATAATAGTAATGTTTATTTGCGTTCATTCGCGTGTATTTGCGGACTAAATGCATTTAATTTTTTTCAGGAATTGAGAATGAATACTCGAAATATTGAAATTTTAGTGGGTGCCTTTGTTGTGTTGGCGGTTATCGCTATGGTTATGCTTTCGCTGAAAGTGAGTAATTTGGCCAGTTATGGGGATGATGACGATGCCTATGAAATACAGGCGCAGTTTGACAATATTGGTGGATTAAAGGAACGCTCACCCGTTAGTGCCGGTGGTGTTCGGGTAGGTAAAGTATCAGCGATAACGTATAACAATAAAGAATTTACAGCGGTGGTGACAATGCAAATAGAAGGTGGTTATGAGTTTCCAGTAGACACCTCTGCAAGTATATTAACCGCCGGTTTGCTGGGTGAGCAGTATGTCGGGTTAGAGCCGGGTGGTGACGAAGAAAATCTTGTAGCGGGTGGAGAGATTGATATTACCCAGTCAGCATTAGTGCTTGAGCAGGTAATTGGACAGTTTCTGTATTCTAAAGCCCAGGAAGAGTAAGCCAGGAAGAATAAAATAGACCATAGGTCATTAAATTTGGAAAAATTGATATGAAGATATATTTACAGTTGCTGCTGGCTTTATTTATTAGTTTAGGCGTTTCAGACAGTTTTGCGGCCAATGTTGAGCCGGATGAGTTGATTAAACAAACATCTGAAAAGGTGTTGAGCGCACTCGATCTAAATAAAGAAAAGTATGAAACTAAACCCGAAGAGTTGTTTAAGTTAGTTAATGATATTATTTTGCCGCATCTGGATTTTCGCGCAATGAGCAAACTGGCTCTGGGCAAGAACTGGCGTAAAGCTAATGATGAGCAGCAATTAAGGTTCACAGATGCATTTAAGAGCATGCTTATTCGGACATATAGTAAGTCACTGACTGAATATGCAGGGCAGGAAATTAAGTTTTTACCCTATCGCCCACCCGCTGAAGGCAAACGAACAACCAAGGTTAAAACGGTTATTGACCAGGGAACGGGACCTGATATTCCAATTATTTATAGCTTGCGTATAAAAGATGATATCTGGAAAGTGTATGATATAAAAATTGATGGTATTAGCCTGGTGACAAATTATCGGAACAGTTTTGCATCAGATATACGAAAAGTCGGTATTGATGGTCTAATTGAAAAGTTACGGGCTAAATCGGCTGGTAAAGCGGAAAAAGCGTAGTTTCTTCTGTTTATGTCACTTTTATAAATTTGGATTACCTATGTTTAAGCTAGAACAGGATAAAAGTCAGGTAAAACTCTTCGGTCAGCTTAATTTTGATACTGTAGCGCAGTTACTCAATAAGGCTGAAATAGATTTCGACAGAGCTGAAAATGGTGAAATCGAGGTCGATTTATCTCAAATTAGCCGTTTTAATAGTGCTTCTTTAGCACTTTTGATCGAATGGATGAAAAAGGCTGATCAAAAAGGTCTGCAAATCAAGTATCATAACGCCCCTGATCAACTCCTGAATATTGCGCAAGCCTATGGCTTCCATGAAGAGTTGCCATTAACCTCAACCTGAGCTCAGGTTTAAAATTAGAAAATTGAATGAATAAGCTGTTAATTAAGGGTGGCGTCACTCTCAACGGAGAAGTTCGAATCTCCGGCGCAAAAAATGCGGTATTGCCAATACTGGCGGCTACTTTGCTGGCTGAGGGTACGTCTATCGTACAAAATGTCCCTCATCTTCATGATGTAACCACAACTATGGCTCTATTGGGTAGCATGGGTGTGTCGGTGACAGTTGATGAAACCATGAGTATTGAAGTGGATTCATCGACCTTGTCTACTCAGGTTGCACCCTATGAGCTTGTGCGTACCATGCGCTCATCTATACTGGTTTTAGGTCCGTTATTGGCAAGATATGGTTATGCTGAAGTTTCGCTGCCTGGTGGTTGTGCCATTGGTTCTCGTCCGGTCAATATCCATATAAAGGGTATGCAGGAGATGGGAGCCGATATAGAAGTGAAAAATGGCTATATTATTGCTCGTGCAGAGCGCCTGAAAGGTGCTCGAATTGTGATGGATATGGTGACAGTAACCGGCACTGAAAATTTATTGATGGCGGCCGTGCTGGCTGATGGTATTACGGTGTTAGAAAATGCAGCACGTGAACCAGAAGTAACCGATCTGGTTAACTTCTTAAATAAAATGGGTGCTAAGATTTCTGGTGCGGGGTCAGATACTCTCACAATTGAAGGTGTTGAGTCATTACAGGGCACCACTTACAAAGTCGTGCCGGATAGAATTGAAACAGGAACATTTCTGGTTGCCGCAGCTATTACTGGCGGAAAAGTTAGAGTAAAAGACACGGACCCTACTTTATTAGATGCGGTACTGGATAAGCTACGTGATTCAGGTGCCACCATAGAATGTGGTGAAGACTGGATTGAACTGGACATGAAGGGCAAACGACCCAAAGCGGTTAGTGTTCGAACGGCTCCTTACCCTGCATTTCCTACTGATATGCAGGCGCAATTCACAGCATTAAATGTTGTAGCTGAAGGAACCGGAACGATTGTTGAAACTATATTCGAAAATCGTTTTATGCATGTGCAGGAATTACAGCGCATGGGAGCTAATATTGAAGTAGAAGGTAATACCGCGATTGTCAGGGGTGTAGAAGAATTAAATGCTGCGCCTATTATGGCAACTGATTTACGTGCTTCCGCTAGCCTGATACTGGCTGGTTTAGTTGCGCAGGGTGAAACAGAAGTTTTACGCATTTATCATATTGATCGCGGATATGAACTAATTGAAGAAAAGCTTTCCTATCTTGGTGCAAAAATTAACCGGGTTGTGGAATAAAAAACAAACCAGAGTAATTATCTCTATAGTGAGCATGATCGCTTTTGGCTTAAAACTTGAATTTGAAACTAACGAAAACTAAATACGTAATAAATCATGAGTAAGAACATAACCATCGCCCTGTCAAAGGGACGCATATTTAAAGAAACTTTGCCGTTGTTAGAAGCAGCAGGTATTACACCTAAAGATGATCCGGAAAAAAGCCGTAAGTTAATTCTTGATACCAATCAGGAAGATGTGAAACTGGTTATTATTCGTGCCACAGATGTACCTACCTATGTGCAATATGGGGCGGCTGATATTGGTGTTGCTGGTAAGGATGTGTTGATGGAACACGGTGGAGACGGTTTATATGAACTGGTTGATTTACATATAGCAAAATGTAAATTAATGACAGCGGGCATGGTTGATTATAAACCTCACAGTGGTCGATTAAGAGTTGCAACAAAATTTGTTAATGTGGCGCGTCAGTATTTTGCCGAGCAGGGTCAACAGGTTGAAGTGATTAAACTTTACGGTTCGATGGAGCTGGGCCCCATTGTAGGGTTGTCAGATTTGATTGTCGATGTGGTTGATACCGGTAACACGCTTAAAGCTAATGGGCTGAAACCGATGGATCATATTGCCGATGTGAGTTCACGTTTAATTGTAAATAAAGCGTCTTTGAAAGTGAAACACGATCGTATTCAGGAAATGGTTGAACGGATGAAACAGGCTGTAAAACCATGATGGATATAAAGCAGTTAGATACAAAACAAGATGACTTCTGGCAGCAGTTAGATAGCACACTTGCCTGGGAATCAGTATCAGATGAACAGGTATTTAATACCGTTAATACAATATTAACCGATGTTAAAAAACGTGGTGACGCTGCGGTAGTTGAATACACTAATAAGTTTGATCGCGTTTCAACTAAAACCATGTCTGAATTAGAAGTTCCATTATCAAGATTAGAAGAAGCACTTAATAAAATTCCTGCTGATCAACGTGAAGCATTAGAAAAAGCAGCGGCGCGAGTGCGTGCATATGCGGAGCATCAGAAAGTAGAGTCATGGTCGTATACTGAAGACGATGGCACCTTGTTGGGTCAGCAGGTTAACCCCATGGATCGCGCCGGATTATATGTGCCCGGTGGGAAAGCGGCATACCCGTCTTCAGTAATAATGAATGCTATACCTGCAAAAGTGGCCGGTGTTCCAGAATTAATTATGGTGGTGCCTACACCTGATGGTGAAGTTAATGATCTGGTTTTTGCAGCGGCGGCGATTGCGGGAGTAGATAGAGTTTTTGCAATAGGTGGAGCGCAAGCCGTAGCAGCGTTAGCTTACGGCACTGAAACTATTCCAAAGGTCGATATCATTGTAGGTCCCGGTAATATTTATGTAGCAACGGCTAAACGAATGGTTTTTGGCGCAGCAGGTATAGATATGATTGCCGGGCCTTCAGAAATATGTGTAGTTTGTGACGGTAAAACCGATGCGGACTGGATAGCCATGGATCTGTTTTCTCAGGCAGAACATGACGAAGATGCTCAGTCGATTCTAGTTTGTCCAGATGCTGCTTATATTGAACAGGTCAAAGATAGTATCGACAAACTGATTAAAGAAATGCCAAGGGCTGAAATTATTAAAAAATCACTCGCCGAACGTGGCGTTATGATAACGGTGGAAGATATTGATGAAGCAATTAAAATTGCAAATTATATTGCCCCGGAGCATCTTGAATTATCTATAGAAAATGCCCGTGAAAGATCAAAAGAGATTCGTCACGCAGGTGCTATATTTATTGGTCGTTATACAGCTGAAGCATTAGGTGATTATTGCGCCGGCCCGAATCATGTATTACCTACATCACGTACAGCACGTTTTTCTTCTCCGTTGGGTGTATATGACTTTCAGAAACGATCAAGTTTAATTGATTGTTCTGCTGAAGGTGCATCTGAATTAGCTAAAACCGCATCAGTGTTAGCACGCGGTGAAGGTTTAACTGCTCATGCTCGTTCTGCTGAATATCGTATAAAAGATTAAAAATTTTCTGCATCATGTTTGGCACATATCCATCGGGGAAAGACCGCCGCTTTTTGGCGCTCTGTCCCCTTAACCCATACCACTAAAAGCTGAAAGTGTAGTGAGTCGACTCCGTAAAACTCTTGATGGCATCACAAAAGGGGACAGACCGGGAAAGACGGTCAGTCCCCGAGTATGTCAATCTAACGTTTATTTGAAATTTAGAGAGTAGAAACTTTGGGTGATGTTGTTCAGTTTAAGAAAATTAAACCTTCGGAAAAACATAAAGGTAATTTGTTGTGCAAGCGTGGTTTTCATAAGTGGGAAATTGATAAAGAGAAACAGTTTGATGTAAAGCAGGGAAGGTTGGTTACAGTATACAAATGTAAACGCTGCGGAAAAATAAAAACCGAAACAAAATAAAAAGGCCCGAATTAATTCGGGCCTTTTTATTTTCTGGTGCTTAACCATCGGGGAAAGAACCTGCTTTTTAAACTCTGTCCCCTTAACCCATACCATCAATAGCTGACAGTGTCGTGAGTCGACTCCGTAAAACTTTTGATGGCATCAATCAGGGGGCATAGCGGGAAAGATGCTCAGTCCCCGATGGACACGTGTCTAAACAGAAACGCTTTCTTCTGTGTGAAAAAATAGTGTTTGTCTTTTAATTTACAGTTATCTTTCTTGGTTTAGCCGCTTCCTGTTTAGGGATAATTACAGTCAACACACCGTTATCACTCTTTGCATCAATGGCATCAGGATTGACGCCTTCGGGCATGGTGAATCGACGATAAAAAACACCGTGTTTTCTTTCAATCCGTTTAAAATCTTCGCGCTCTGTTTTTAGTTCCGAATTTCTTTCGCCTTTAATTGTGAGAATACCGTTTTCCATGTGTATATCAATATCTTTTGGATTTACACCCGGGATGTCTGCAATTAGCATGTATTTATCATTCTCTTCTTTAATGTCGACAGCAGGTGCCCAGTCACTAGTTACAACATTACCGTTGTCTTCTGTTTTGTGATTATGTGCCTGTGCACGACTCATTTCATGTTGCAGTTGATCGAAAAGATTCCAGGGGTTGTGTTGTGTCAAGCTCATTTTTTTCTCCAAAATATTTTAATAAGGTTTGCCATTTATGTTGGCTTGAATAATAGATGGAGATGGAAAAATGTTTTTCAAGTTAAAAATAAAAAAAGGCCACGGAGGCGCAAGGGGCACTGAAGAGATACTTGAATATATAGCTACGCCGCAGGTGCTGTAATACTTGAATAAACTCTGTGTTCTCCGTGTCTCTGTGGCAATAGTTTTGTGGTATTATTCGTCTGCAGAAATTTCAGAGTAGAACTATGTCAGATATAAGAGAAAATTTAATTCGTGAAGAAATACAGGCGTTAAATGCCTATCATGTTCCTGATCCGGGAAAAATGATTAAGCTGGACGCAATGGAAAACCCATACCATATGCCTGAAGCATTAATGGCTGAATGGCTGGAATTAATTAAACATGCAGAAATAAATCGCTACCCGGATCCTGCGGCAACTAAACTTTCTGCTGTTCTTAAAACTTATATGGGGGTGCCAGAAAATATTTCAAGTGTTAATGGAGATGCGAATTCAATTATTCTTGGAAATGGTTCGGATGAATTAATTCAGATTATAGCTATGGCTGTTGCAAAGCCGGGAAGAAAGATTCTTGCGCCTGAACCGGGTTTTGTCATGTATAACATGATTGCTACTTTTACGGGTTTAGATTATTTAGGCGTGCCGTTAAAAGACGATTTTTCTTTAGATATGCCTGCAATGCTGGATGCAATTAAAACCCACCAGCCAGCATTAGTTTTTCTGGCATACCCTAATAACCCAACTGGTAATTTGTTTGCTGATAATGAAATTGAGAAAATACTTAACGCAGCTGAAGGTCTGGTTGTGATTGATGAGGCTTATCATCCTTTTGCCTGCACTAGCTTTATGCCGCGATTAGGTGAATTTGATAATTTACTGGTAATGCGAACAGTTTCTAAAATGGGTTTGGCTGGGTTGCGTCTGGGTTTACTTGCAGGGCCTGATAAATGGATATCAGAGTTTGATAAAATTCGATTGCCTTATAATATAAATATTTTGACTCAGGTTACCGCAGAATTTGCGTTGAAGCATGCAGAGGTGTTTGAGCAACAGGCGGCAACGATTCGAGAGCAGCGTGAATGGATGTTTAATGAATTAAGTTCTATTGCGCAATTTGATGTTTTTCCTAGTCGCGCTAATTTTATTTTACTAAGAGTTTTGCAAGGTGATGCTTCGGAAATATTTGAAGGATTAAAGAAGCGAGGCGTATTAATTAAAAATTCGCACTCAGCAGGTGGAATATTAACTCAGTGTTTGCGCATTACAGTAGGCAAGCCTGAAGAGAATAAAATGTTGATTGATGCGCTTAAAGAGTGCCTGTAATCTGGCTTTCAGTCATACGTTTTTTTGCATGACTGAATATGGATCTGTTTTTACTCTTTTGGTCTTTGTTCTAACGTGGCCTGCGTCACAAAACTTTGTCGTTCACGAATGCCACTAATTTGAATTTTATCACCGGGTTTGCCAACAGCGATGGCATTTAAAACGTCACGGGTATCGCGAATAATATTTTTATCAATATGCGTGATAATGTCACCCACTCTTACTCCTGCCATTTCCGCAGGTCCACGATCAAATACGTCGGTTATTAAAACGCCTTGAATTTCAGGCAAACCGATACGTTGTAACATTTGTTTGTTTAAATCAACGCCTTCTACACCTAACCAGCCGCGAATAACTTCACCGTGCTCTATGATCTGTTTTACAACATCGGTCACCTGGTTTATAGGTATTGCAAAACTTATTCCCAGATAGTTTCCTGTTTGGCTATATATGGCTGAATTGATGCCGAGTATCTCTCCCTGGGTATTAATTAATGCGCCGCCAGAATTTCCTTTATTAATTGCTGCATCGGTTTGTATGAAGTTTTCATAAGTATTTAAACCAACTCGATCGCGACCTGTTGCACTGATTATGCCTTGAGTAACGGTCTGTCCAATTCCGAATGGATTTCCTATTGCAAGTACAATATCGCCCACTCGTGTTTTATTGCTGTCGGCAATGGTTACAGCGGGTAACTGTTTTAATTGCGTGCTGATAACGGCAATATCAGTACCCGGATCTAAGCCTATTATTTGGGCATCTAGTCTGCGTCCATCATGCAAAATAACTTCAATTCTTTGTGCGCCTTCTACAACATGATTGTTGGTGACAATGTAACCTTTGGAGCTAATGATGACGCCCGAACCCTTGTTTGGTCTTATTTTAGATTTAACTTTATCTTTTCGTGAAGGGTTTTGATTATCAGGTAATAAACCTTGTTTTTCTTTGACTAAATGATAAGCGTTAATACTAACCACCGAGACTGATGCTTTATTTACAGCGTCCGCATAACTATCAGGGTTCTTCTCTGGGATATTTGTCAATCTGTTTAAATCAAGATTAGAAAACGCAATGATGGCACTACCTATTAACAGCCCAATAACGGACCAGCCTAAAAGAAACCGTGTAGAATGTGATTTATTCATATTTTAAAAAAATTCCAGTTAAACTTTTTCGGATTTTTTGTCCGAGGAGCGCAAATGACGCAACTTAATACAATTGTAAAGTATTGTAATGACCTGTTACGAATTAATGAGTTCAAAGATTATTGCCCAAATGGTCTGCAGGTTGAAGGAGTTAATGAAATAAATCGAATTATTTGTGGTGTTACGGCCTGTCAGTCATTAATTGAATCAGCTATTGAAAAGAAGGCCGATATGATTCTAGTGCATCACGGTTACTTCTGGAAAAATGAAAATCCGGTCATTACCGGTATTAAGCGAAAGCGGATTCAAAGTTTACTCGAGCATAATATAAGTTTGTTAGCTTATCATCTGCCTCTGGATGCCCATCCCGACTTAGGAAATAACAAAACGTTGGCTGATGTTTTAGGTATTAAAATTAATGGTTGTGTTCAGCAAGGTGACTCAAAAGGCTTATTGTGGAATGGCGAGTGTCACTCAGCGCTTAATGCAAACGAGCTTTCAAGTCTCATTGAAAGCCGCCTGGGTCGTAAACCTCTGCATCTGAGTGATATCTCAGATAAAAAGATTAAAACCGTTGGCTGGTGTACAGGAGGTGCGCAGCACTATATAGAAGATGCAGCAGCGATGGGATTAGATGCATTTATTAGTGGTGAAGTATCGGAACAGACTTTTCATTTGGCTAAAGAGCTGGATATTCATTATTTTGCGGCTGGGCATCATGCAACAGAGTCTTATGGGGTGCAGGCATTGGCAGATCATGTATCTGCAAAATTTGCTGTCAGCAGTGAATTTGTGGATATACCTAACCCAGTATAAAAGCTCATATTTTAGAGTGGCCTGGGTTTAGTCGTTATGGGGTCTAATACCTTACTTTGTCGAATCAGTTAACTTGTTGATATTTATAGTTTTTATGATTTAGTTCTTGGATAAAAAGCATAAATGAAGTATTATACTGCGGCAAATTTTCGTGCCCTCCCTTAACTGTTTTAAACTTTTGGGAGGGTGTAATTTAATACTGTTTTTTGACTGAAATGAGTCAGAAAACTGAATTTCAATCAATTTAGTCTAAGAGAGGTACTCATGACTACAGACGGCGCAGATTTAGCCAAACGCCGCTTTCTGACAAACACCACTGCTGTAATTGGTGCTGTTGGAGCTGGTTTTGTAGCTGTACCCTTCCTTTCTTCCTGGGCTCCTAGTGAGCGTGCCAAAACTGCAGGTGCGCCTGTAGAAGTGGATATCAGTAAGTTAGTTGAAGGTCAATTGTTAACAGTTGAATGGCGTGGTAAGCCAGTATGGATAATCAAACGTACCGAGCAAAATTTGAGTGACCTGCCTACATTAAATGATGCACTTCGTGATCCTGCATCTGAAAATGATCAGCAGCCAACTTATGCACAGAATGCAACACGTTCAATTAAGCCTAATGTTGTTGTTATGGTTGGAATTTGTACTCACCTGGGTTGTTCTCCAACCTACCGTCCTGAAATGGGCGCAGCTGATTTAGGTGGTGCTGACTGGAAAGGCGGTTTCTTCTGCCCATGTCACGGTTCTAAATTTGACCTGGCAGGTCGTGTTTATTCTGGTGTACCTGCTCCATTGAATCTTGAAATTCCACCTCACTTCTATAAGAGTGACCGCACCATACTGATTGGTGAAGATGGAGGAGCGGCATAATGTTTAAAAGTTTAATGACATGGGTTGATGATCGCTTCCCGGCCACAAAAATGTGGAATGAGCATCTAGCTGAATACTATGCACCAAAAAACTTTAACTTTTGGTACTTCTTCGGTTCACTTGCATTATTGATATTAGTTATCCAGATCGTATCGGGTATTTTCCTAACAATGCACTACAAGCCAGACGGCGCTATGGCGTTTGCTTCTGTAGAATACATCATGCGTGATGTACCTTACGGCTGGTTAATCCGTTATATTCATTCAACAGGTGCCACCGCTTTCTTCGTAGTGGTTTATCTGCATATGTTCCGTGGTTTGATGTACGGTTCATTTAAGAAACCTCGTGAATTAGTATGGCTATTCGGTATGTTTATCTACCTTGCATTAATGGCCGAAGCATTCATGGGTTACCTGCTACCCTGGGGCCAGATGTCATTCTGGGGAGCACAGGTAATCATTTCATTGTTTGGTGCTTTACCTATTATTGGTGAGCCATTAACACTGTGGATTCGTGGTGACTTTGTAATATCCGATGCAACGTTAAATCGTTTCTTCGCATTACACGTTATTGCATTACCGATTGTTCTTTTGGGATTAGTGGTTGCGCACATCATTGCATTGCATGAAGTGGGATCAAATAACCCGGAAGGTATTGAAATTAAGAAGAACAAAGATGAAAACGGCATCCCGTTAGACGGTATTCCGTTCCACCCTTACTACTCTGTTAAAGACATTGTGGGTGTAATCGTATTCTTAATGTTCTTTAGTCTGGTTCTGTTCTTTGCACCGGAAGGTGGCGGTTACTTGTTAGAGCACGCCAACTTTATTCCTTCTGATCCATTGAAAACACCTGAACATATTGCACCGGTTTGGTATTTCACGCCTTTCTATGCAATCTTACGTGCGGTTCCAGATAAGTTGATGGGTGTTATAGCGATGGGTGCAGCGATTGTTGTTTTATTCCTGCTACCCTGGATCGATCAATGTAAAGTGAAGTCAGTTCGTTACCGCGGTTTGAGTTTTAAAATTCTTCTAGCTGTGTTTGTGATTTCATTTATTGCATTAGGTCGTTTGGGTATGTTACCTGCGACACCTGCTTTAACATTGTTGTCACAAATCTTTAGTGTGCTTTACTTTGGCTTCTTTGTTGCCCTGTACTTCACATCTAAGAATGAAAAAACCAAGCCTGTACCAGAGAGGATCACGAAATGAGAAATTTATTAAGCGTAATCCTGCTTCCAATAGTACTGGGTTTTTCTGGCCTGGTTATGGCTGCTGGCAGTGGTTTTCCTTTAGATAAGGCACCTGGCGATCTAAATGACACAGAGTCATTAAAACGTGGCGCGCAGGCTTTTGCAGATAACTGCTTAAGCTGTCACGCAGCAGACTATATGCGTTATAACCGTATTGGTCGTGACCTTGGCTGGACTGATGTTGAAGTTTCTGAAAAGTTAATTAACACACGTGGTGCTGATGGTGAAAAAACCAAAGTCGGTGAGTTAATGAAAGTTGCGATGAACAACGACTATTCAGGTGTTGCTTTTGGTACAAAAATCCCCGGTTTAACGGTAATTGCTCGTGCTAAAGGCGCTGACTGGTTATATACGTATCTACGTACTTTCTATCTGGATGACTCACGTCCTACAGGTATGAATAACCTGGCCTTTGCTGATGTTGGTATGCCTCACGTGTTATGGGAAAAGCAGGGTTTACAAAAAGCTATTTTCACAACAGAAAAAGGTGAAGACGGCAACGATAAGCATATATTTGAGAAATTGGAAATAGTGCAAGCTGGTACTATGTCTGTTGAAGAATATGATGCTTATGTTGGTGATCTGGTTAACTTCATGGTTTACATGGGTGAGCCAATGCAGCTAGAGCGTAAGAGCCTTGGTATCAAGGTACTTATCTTCCTGTTCATCTTCGCAATTGTTGCTTACATGCTGAAGAAAGAATACTGGAAAGACGTTCACTAAAAAATAGTCGTAAATCGTAAGTCGTAAGTCATAAGTTTAAAGCGGGGCAGTATGCCACTTTTGCTTTTTACTTGGGCTTGCGACTTCTGGCTTCTGACTTATGACTTTTTTATCGAGGTTTAAAAATTATGGCGTCTAATACACTCGCCAATCGCAGATCGGTTATGAATCTGTTTACATCACCATCTTGCCCGTACTGTCATCTAGCACGTATTGTTTTAGCTGAGAAAGATATTACTTTTGAAGCAATAGATGTTGATTTAACTAATCCACCAGAAGACTTGTCAGAACTGAATCCATACAATACTGTACCAACATTAATTGATCGTGATCTGGTACTTTATGATTCACGTGTCATTGTTGAATATTTAGATGAGCGCTTTCCGCATCCGCCACTAATGCCAGTTGATCCTGTTTCGCGTGCAAAAACTCGTTTGGCTTTACATCGTGTTGAAAAAGACTGGTTTCCACTGATGCATGATATTTTGACAAAGGGTGAAAAAACGGCAGCAAAAGCACGTAAAATGTTACGTGAAAGCATTATTTCATCGAATGAGTTGTTTAAAGTTTTACCGTACTTTCTAAGTGAAGATTATAGTCTTGTTGATGTGACTATAGCGCCTTTATTATGGCGTTTGCCTGTAATGGGTATTGAGCTTCCTGAAGAAGCTAAAGCGGTTATGGATTACGCGGACCGTATATTCGAGCGTGAAGCATTTCAGATAAGTCTTTCTGAGGCAGAACGAGAAATGCGTCTCTAGCATTATTATTTCAGAGTAAAGAATGATGGAGAAAATGACATCCAGCCGTCCTTATTTAATAAGATCGCTGTATCAATGGATTGTAGATAATGGTGTAACGCCATATGTATTAGTTGATGCGCTAATTGATGGTGTTGATGTTCCAGAGCAACATATTCAGGACAATAAAATTGTTCTGAATATAGCGCCGATGGCTGTACAGGGTTTAACACTAGGTGATGATGCAATTAGTTTCAGTGCGCGCTTTAGTGGTAAATCGATGAATATTTTAGTGCCAACAGAAGCTGTATTAGCTATATATGCCAGAGAGAACGGTCAGGGCATGATGTTTAATGAAGAGCCTGGTTCGACCACACCACCGGACGGTTCTAGCCCAAATGATGATAAACCTAAACCTTCCTTAAGAGTTGTTAAATAGTTTTTATTTGATATGTATGTCTGCTTTATTACTATAACTGACACTTTTTCAGTTTTATGAATGGGTGAGAGAGTGCACTGCTGTGACATTTCTCCATCGGGGAAAGGTCGCTGCTTTTTGCGTCCTGTCCCCTGTTGTGAGACCACCAAAAGATGACAGTGTAGCAAGTCGACGTCGTAGTGCTCTTGATGGCATCACAACAGGGGACAGAGCGGGAAAGATGCTCAGTCCCCGATGGCTATGGGCCTGAACAGGGTATAGTTCATCAGTTAAATGATCTGAATGGTTTTACTTCCGCCTATCAGCCGAAAACCTATTTTTTAACCGGACGCTTCTGTAATTTTCTTTGCAATGTACGTCTATGCATTCCCAACGCTCTGGCAGTAGCTGACACGTTGCCATCATTATCCAGTAATACTTTTTGCAGGTGTTCCCATTCCAGGCGTTTTGGTGATAATGGTTGTTCTGCGGGCGTAACAGATTCATCGGTAGAATTATTATTAAAGCTGGCGATTATTTCATCCGCATCTGCGGGTTTGGTCAGGTATTGTTTGGCGCCTAGCTTAATAGCCTGAACTGCAGTAGCTATACTGGCGTAACCCGTGAGCATTACGATATTAATGTCAGGATTGATTTCAACCAGATTTTCTACAAGTACCAACCCGGACTCTTCACCAATTCTTAAGTCAACAACCGCATAAGCCGGATTGTGAATTTGTGCCAGTTTTATTGCTTCGGCAGAATTTGTTGCTGTTACAACGCCATAACCACGTCGTTCAATTGCGTTATTTAAAACAAGACAAAAAGTCTCATCGTCATCTACAAGTAGAATATCTATATTGGAATTCTGGTTATCACTTGTCATTATGGGTGTCTGTATTACTTTGAGTTAGAGGTAAGATTACTTTCACACTAGCGCCACCCTGTTCTCTGTTAGAAAGATAAATTTCTCCACCGAGGCGCTCTATTGATGCATGAGCCAGGAATAATCCTAAACCTAAACCCTGATCTTTACTTGTATAGGTTTGTTTGCCTGCGTGCGTCTGTATCATTGAATCAAGTCCGGAACCATTATCCATAACAGTGATTGATATTTGATCTTCATTTTGTTCGGCTTTAAAAATGATGCCTTCTGGTGAAGCATCGGCAGCATTATTAAGAATATTAAAAAGCGCTTGCGTCATGGTTTGCTCAGCAAGTATTTGTGCCGTAATGTTGTTTAAATCGCTTGCTAATTCAAGTTTAGTTGAAGGCCTTTGGAGTTGCCATTGTTCGATTATTTGTGAAATGTACTGTTGAACAGTTAACATTTTTCCACCCGTTATTAACTCTTCACCGGCAGATTGAGAAAGTGTAGTTAATGCAGATTTGCAGCGATCAACCTGCTCTCGAATTATTTTCAAATAGTCGCTAGAATGTTCTAATCCTTTCATATCCTGCATTTCTTTTACAATAACAGCAATGGTCGAAAGAGGTGTTCCAAGTTCATGTGCAGTTCCTGCTGCGAGTGTGCCAAGTGCTACCAGACGTTCGTCTCTTAATGCGTTTTCTCTAGCCTGTGCAAGATCATGATCTCTTTCACGTAAGCTGTTTGCCATTCGAGAAACAACATACGCAACCAGTAAGGCAGTCACCATATAACCTAACCACATGCCAATGATATGTTCGAGAAAGCCAGCGTTATGTTGCATGTGCATATCATGTGAGCTGTTTTCAGTAATGGGCATGTAGAAAAACATGAGTAAGGTGTAACCAATTATACTCAGCCCGGTAATAAGCCATATTGCTCTACCGGGTAGTAATGTGGCTGCAATAAATATAGGAACAAGATAAAACCAGCCAAATGGATTACTTGCACCGCCGGTGAAATAAAGAACGCTCGTAAAAGCAGCCACATCTATAATTAGTTGCAGTATAAGTGTGTTATCAGTTACCGGTTTTTTACTATATAACCACCATCCTGTGATTATATTAATTAATAACAAGGCGCCTAAGGTGACAGATATTGAAAATATTGGTAAAGCAGAGTTATTAAATGAGGCAAAAATAATGAATAAAAAAGCGGCTGTAATTAAAAAATTGCGCAGCATAAAGAGGCGATAGAGGTTGTGCGCCTGGCTATTCTTATGTTCAAAAAACTGAGGAAATCTAATCATAGTGGAATTAATATATGACAAAATGTCATTCTATATTTATCAGGGAAACAGAAAAACAATAATGACTTACAAAAGCATAGTGTGCATGTCTGTTTAATAACAGTTTAGCGATTTTTTATTAATAACGATATGTAATTTTGAGTCATATGTTACTTTATCCACTGCGACATTTTGTCGCATTATGTGCTCAATCGTTCCGTAATAGACTGTGAAAACAGTCCTTCCCCCCTTAATGGCGTATAAATTAATGAAATATAAAATTAAACAGTTAATGATTGGTTTAGTGATTAGTGTTGCAGCTTTGCCAGTACTTGCGGTCCATGATCATCACAAGTTGCCTGATGCTCCCATTGGTATTATGGGGCATCATACTCACCCTAAGGGAGAGTGGATGATTAGTTATTCATTTATGAAAATGCAAATGGACGGTAATCGTAATGGTACAGATGGCGTTTCCGTACCGCTTCCTGGTTATATGGTTAGCCCGTTAAGCATGGATATGGATATGCATATGTTCGGTGTAATGTATGGTGTTACTGAAACGATGACTTTTATGGCAATGTTACCTGTAACAAGTATTTCTATGGATCATGCGGTCAATATGAATGGCAATGAATTTACAACTGAAGCATCAGGGGTTGGTGATTTGAAGCTGACAGCTTTATTTGAAACAGGTGAAAACTGGGTAACAAGTGCAGGTTTGAATATACCAACTGGATCTATTGATGAAAAAGATGTGACGCCTGCAAGTAGTGGTGTTGCAGTTCAATTACCGTATCCTATGCAGTTGGGCTCTGGTAGTTATGAGTTTGCCTTAGGTACGTCATATATAAAAAACTATGGACATAATAGCTGGGGTAATAAGGCGGATATTATTGTGAGGTTTAATGATAATGATCGTGACTATAAGTTGGGAAATAGTTTTGCGTTAAATAGCTGGTATAGTTTTGGTGTTAGTGAAAAAAGCACGCTATCAGTAAGATTGAAGTTACTAGACTGGGATAATATTAGTGGTGCAGATACAGATCTCAATCCAATGATGGTTCCAACTGCGGATACAAATTTGCGTGCAGGTACGCGGGCTGATGTATTACTGGGATATAATTATCAGTTAACGAATGATACTTTGCTGGGGCTTGAGATAGGTGCGCCTGTATATCAGGATCTGGATGGCCCTCAACTTGAAACAGATTTAACCTTGCAGCTTGGTGTGCAGTATGAGTTTTAGGTGTTGGTAGGTTTTAAAAAATTAGCCTCAGTTTCTCGTTACTACGCAGGAGCATGGGAGCAAGATAAAGCTTTTTTTACACTGTTCAGGCGCATCTCCCTCGGGGAAAGCTCGCTGTTTTTTGCGCCCTGTCCCCTTAACGCATACCACTATTGTGCTGATAGTGTCGTGAATCGACTCCGTAAAACTCTTGATGGTCTCACAACAGGGGACAGAGCGGGAAAGATGCTCAGTCCCCGATGGAGATGTACCTAAACAGTGCAAGCTCTTCCAGTTCATGGCAATCTGTCGTTCGTCTCGTTCCCACGGTCCTCCGTGGGAATGCATACATGAACTATGAATCGTGATTTATTTAAAAGATATGTATTTCCATGCAGAAACATAGCAACAGTTAAAAAGTTTTTCTCAGTGTGCTCTGTATCTCTGTGGCAATATTTTATAACTCAGGCAAAGTCTTACCTGGATTTAAAATATTATTTTTATCAAATACCTGCTTGATCTGGTGCATTAAACTGATTTCTGTTGAGCTTAATTCTTTAGAGATATAATCACGTTTTTCAATGCCGACTCCATGCTCTCCAGATAAACTTCCATTTAAACTTAACACTAGATCAAAAACGTCATTAAGGCATTGTGATGCTGCATTCATTTCGGTTTTATCATCAGGGTTAACGAGTAAATTGACATGAATATTGCCATTACCTGCATGACCGAAATTAACTATTTTTATATTGTGAGTTTTGCTTAATTCATCAAGCCCATTAATCAGAGCAGGTATGTTTGAAACGGGCACGACTACATCTTCATTTATTTTTTTAGGTGCAATTTTTCTTAATGAAGGTGAGAGCGCCTTACGTGTTTTCCAAAGCGCTGCGGCATCTTCTTTTGTTTGTGCGAGCTCTGTTTCAATATAACCGTCTACTTTGCAAGCTGCGATAACCGCTTCCGATTCAATTTGTATAGTGTCTGCATGACCATCAACTTCAATCATAAGCATTGCTGCTGCATTCTCAGGTAATGGGGTCGTGGAATAATCACGCACCATATCAAGTGCATTTTTATCCATAAATTCTAAAGCACAAGGAGTAATGGCTTGCGACATAATATTTGAAACTGCACGTGCAGCTGCATTAATGCTGCTGTAAGTTGCTTTTAATGTGTGCTTGGCAGATGGTAGAGGAAGTAACTTAAGTGTGGCTTCGGTAATCAGTGCCAGGTTACCTTCAGAGCCAATAATAAGTCGAGTCAGGTCGTAACCTACAACACCCTTTGTTGTGTAGGTGCCGCATTTTATAATATCACCGTTACCAGTAATGGCGCGTAGGCCTAATGTGTTTTCACGACAAGTACCATATTTGACAGCGCGAGGCCCCGCAGAATTGTAAGCAAGATTACCTCCAACAGAACAAAAGGCGGCACTGGTTGGGTCGGGTGCCCAGAATAGACCATGCTCCGCGGCACATTGCTGTACCTCAAGGTTGGTGACGCCTGGTTGAACATTTATGCTGCGATTATCAGCATCCATTTTTATGATTTTATTCATACGTTCAAAAGAAATAATAATGCCGCCACTTACAGGTACAGTGGCACCTGTAGTACCTGTTCCTCGCCCACGAGCGATTAAAGGAATATTGTACTGGTTGCATGCACAGGTAATTTGTTGAACCTGATCTTCAGTTTTGGGAAAAATAACAGCCAGTGGTTGAGCCTGGCGTCGGCTATTATCATAACCATAAGTCAGGCACTCAGAAATATCTGTTAAAATATTTTTAGCAGATACTATTTTCTGTAACTGATTTAGAAGGATTTTACTCATAGTCTTATTAATTTCGGTTTATAAGGCTTAAGTGCCCATTAATTGAGAATCAACAAGGTCACCCAGGCAATGAATAATAAGTAAGTGTGTTTCCTGAATTCGAATTGGAGAATCGGAATCTACTCGAATTTCTATATCGTCATGTGCCAATCGCGCGCTGACTTCACCGCCATTTTGACCTGTGAGGGCGATAACTTTCATTTTTCGCTCGTGTGCCATATCTACCGCACTAACGATATTTCCAGAATTACCACTGGTAGTAATAATTAATAAAAGATCTGTATCCTGGCCAAGTGCGGCGACCTGGCGAGAAAAAATCTGGTCGTAACTATAATCGTTTGCTATTGAAGTGAGGATGGATGTATCCGTGGATAGTGCAATAGCTGGAAGTCCAGGGCGTTCCATTTGAAAACGATTCAGCATTTTCGATGAGAATAGTTGGGCCTCACCAGCAGAGCCTCCATTACCACAAGATAATATTTTGCCTCCGGATAAGAGGCTGTGAGTCATTAGTTGAGCACCCAGTGCAATGGCGTTTTTAGATTTTTCTAGTGTGCGTTGTTTTGTCGCAATGTTTTCTGCAAAGTTGTTTTCAATAATTTCTATAAGATTCATGGTTAATCAGTATATGTTTTTAGATTGTGGGTCTAATTTAAAATGCGTTTTTAATCCATTCAATTGTCAGATTGTTGTACTCACCGCTCATTGCGATTACATCAAAACGGGCGTTAATTTCACGACCTTTTTTTTGCATATAGTAAAGAGCAGTTTTTTGTATTTTATTTTGTTTAGCTAATGTCACACTGGCTTTGGCTCCGCCATAATTCTCATTTTTTCTATAACGAACTTCTATAAAAACTACAGAGTTCTGGTGTTGCATTATTAAGTCTATTTCACCATAGCGGCTATTAAAATTTTGTTCGATCAGTTTTAAACCATTTTTTGTTAAATAGTTTAAGGCAAATTCTTCGCAGACTTTGCCTTTAGTTGATCGGCTGCTGAATGGGTTGAGTTTTATCAATAGTCAAATTCACTGGCAGTGTATTAATGTCAATTAACTTTGGTATGCCTCGTTTAAACTGAGCTGATAATAGTTCTCTGTGTATGCGATTAAATGGGTCAAGATAAAGGTTGCCCGTTTGACCGGAGAATCGTTCATAACTTTTTCCCTGTAAACGGCCCAGAAAAGGAATCAGGTTATATGCATCTACACCGAGTGCAAAAAAACGAGTGTAACGTTGTTGCTCAGGCCAGTAATTTATAAGTGACTGTTTAGATTTTGTAGGTGCATTAAGTATCCATGGCATATCTAAAAAATTCAGGTCATCAATATCCCGGTCAGCCTGTTTGTTAAGTTGTCCGGTAAAGGCATGTGATGTGGCAAACACAGGAATTTCACCTGCATAGTGAAATTTAAATTGAGGTTTTAACTGGCGTGCATCTTTAGGGGTGGCAGCCATAAAAATCATGTCTACGTCCTGACGACGGTAGGGTGTGAAATGCATCTTAGTTCGCATAACGTTTTGAATGCTGCGATACCGACTATAACTTTGCTTTATATTTAACATGCTTTGAATAGGTTGTTTAAAGTCGTTTTTATTGGGTGTATAGGTTTGAGCACTGACCACTGTGCCGCCCAGCTCTTCAAACCGTAACTGGAAGGCGTTACGTAAACGTTCTCCCCAGGCTCCTTCAGGAACCAGTACTGCTGCGTGGGTATGCGCTTGACGAAATGCCATTTCAGCAGATTGACGGGCTTCATCTTCGGGTAGCAGGCCAAACTGAAAAAGCTTTTCACTAGTTTTAGTCTGGGTGCTGGCGTAGTTCAGGGTTAGAGTGGGTATATTAATTTCTTCTGCACGTGTAAGAATATCTACCGCTGATTTAAGGAAGGGGCCAATTATGAAGTCTGCACCTTGATCCGAGGCTTTTTTATAGTAATTCCAGATTGCTGCCTGGTTATCACTGGTGTCGACAAAACTAATTTTTGGTTGAAAGCTCTTGTCCGGGTGCTGGTAGTAGGAAGACATTATTCCATCGCGGATCGCAGCGGCTACCTTGGCGTATTTTCCATTCAATGGAAGCAGTACAGCAATATGTTTTGGTTGTTCGATTAACTCGATTTGTTTATCGCCAAATTCTTTAATGAATATTTTTGCTGCGGGATGTTCAGGGTATTCTTTGCGCCATGAGTAGATTCCGTTCTGTAGGTGCTGCCAGTCAACCTGTCCTCGTTTTGCGATTTTAGCTAATTCGACCCATCCAAGAAAATCTGCATTAAGAGGGGCGCTGCTAAGTTGTTGCAGGCTGGTTTTTGGTAATAAAGAAAGTGCTTCCCAAATTGCCTGATGGTTAAGCTCCTGATCAAACTCATTGGTCAGTAATTTATCCATTTGAACACGAGTTTTAGCTGATTCTAAAGGGTAACTGGCATCTAGAAAGGCTCTGGCGCGCAAGCGCATGACTCTAATCTGTTTTTCGGTTGATAAAATTTGCGAAATATTGAGAAGTTTTAGTGCTTGCCGTGCATCCCCTCGATTTAACTCTATCTCTGCTTGCAGTAGGTTGTAATCAAGCGACTCTTCACGTCCAAGCAGTACAAGGTTTAATGATGAAAGTTGTTGCTCTGCCAGATCGAACTGCTTTTGCATAACAAGTATTTCAGCAGCTTTTAATAAATGTTTGTTTCTATCGACCCCAGTAGAAAGAGAGGCCAGCTCCATGTATTTGCCAGCTGTTTCAGTAGGATCAAGCAGTTCCGTTCCATCCATAGCTGAAGGATCAATTTCATCTAATGGCTTATCGGTGATGATGCGGTCTTTTGGCGCACATCCATAAAAACTGAGAGCGATAAGTAAGAGTAAAGTAGTGCGTTTAAAGAATGTCATTATCTAATGTATGTCAGCTGATGTTATTATGGCAAACGAGAGTATCTGTTTTGGAGTCCCAACTGTCAATGAATCAGGGCACACTTTATGTAATCGCTACACCAATAGGCAATCGTGCTGATATGGGGGAGCGGGCAATTTCAGTATTAAAACAAGTTGATTTGATTGCTGCTGAAGACACGCGTCACAGTAAAAATTTAATGCAGCATTATAGTATCGATACACCTATGCAGGCTTATCATGAGCATAATGAGGAGCAGGCGACGCCGAAATTAATACAACGATTGCTTGCGGGTGAAAATATCGCATTAATATCTGATGCGGGTACTCCTTTATTAAGTGATCCGGGTTATCGTCTGGTTAAGGCTGCTCATGAATCAGCTGTAAAAGTTAGCCCGATTCCCGGTGCTTGTGCAGCTATAGCGGCGCTTTCCGTATCAGGGTTGGCGACAGATCGTTTTATGTTTACTGGCTTTCCACCTCATAAGCAGGGGGCGAGGCAAAATTTTTATCGAGAATTTGAGCATCAGTCAGCTACATTGGTATTTTATGAATCTAGTCATCGGATTGTGGCATCTGTAAATGATATGTTAAAAGTTTTTGGTGAAGATAGGCGGGTAGTGTTGGCAAGAGAGATAACGAAGCTTTTTGAAACCGTGAAGAGTACTGAGTTAGGTAGTTTACTTGAGTGGCTACAGGCGGATTCAAATCAGCAGAAAGGGGAATTTGTGCTTGTAGTAGAAGGTGCAGAGCAGCAGCTTAGTCAGCAATCGGCTGAGCTAAGCCAGGTATTAAAAGTATTACTGGAAGAGTTGCCGGTTAAGCAGGCAAGCCAGATGGCAGCAAAACTCACAGGAGTGAAGAAGAATCAGGTATATAAGCTGGCGCTAGAGTTATCTGATAAGTAATTGATATATAGAGAATTAGTGGTATGATACCTGTGTTGTCATGACATGGTTGTCGAGATTATTTTCACTTTTTTGTTTTCTAAGTGTTTGATATTTATTTAAATATTCAAATAGTCAAAAAATACCTCAAAAACACTATAAAACTGTGTCGAATAAGTTTACATTCATTTTAATGTTTTGTCGGTGTTATAGTATTTTGTTTTTGTAACTGATTGTTTATCAAGGTTTTATTAAAATGGGTACGGCCTATGCAATGTAATCAAGCAAGGCTTACAGCCATGGTAAAAAACGAAAGTAAAGTTAAACTAAGTTGCCTAAAATCGCTGGACTGTAAAGCATCTAAATGAAAAAAGTTAAAATGCCTCGTATTTGAGCAGGGAATTAACCGGTCAGATACATTTAGATATTTATAGACGGAGTTTCAGATGGCACCATTACAAGCAGTATATGAAGATTTCAGTGCATGTTGCGATGAGTTTGTTGAAGGGGTTTCTTACCTTAAAGATCGCGCCATGCCTAAAGCAGTTAATCGTTTTCAACAGGCTTATGAGTCTGTCGGTAGAGCCGATGTATATCATAATAAATATGGCTCGTATTGTGGCTTAGCACGTGTTTTATCTGGTGATGCTACGGGATTAGAAATGTGCAGACATGCTTCTAAAAGTGAGTTGCATGATGGTGATGTATATTTAAACCTGGCAAGAGCAGAATGGTTTTATGAAAACCGTAAAGCGGCAATTATTGCACTTAAAAAGGGTCTGCAGATAGATAATCGTCATCCTGGGTTACGTCAGATGCGAGAGCAGCTGGGTATTCGACAGCGTAGTGCATTGCCATTTTTGCCTCGTACGCACCCACTAAATCATGCACTGGGAAAACTAATGAGGCATTCAGAAGCAGTTTAAGTGTGGTCAAGTAATTTTAAGCAAGAGTATATTTGCAAAAATAAAGAGTATTAGCGTGGTTGGCCACAGGTGTTTCATCTGTGGCTTTTTTTTTAGAAAATTTTCCATATCCATATTCATATCCATATATATAGTGGGTAGAATGTGTAGACGAGTGTTAAAAAGGAAATTAATATGAGTATAGAAAATGTTACATACAAAGATTATAGTCTTTGTTGTCCTGATTTTATTAATGGTGTTGAATTTCTAAAGCGTGGAATGATTTCTCAGGCTCGACACTGTTTTGAGGTTGCTTACGAACAAACTTCTTATCGTGATATTCATTACAATAAATATGCATCTTTTTGTGGTTATGCTCGGGCATTAGCGGGTGATCGTGGAGGGGTGGCGATTTGTCGTGAAGTTGCTCGTAACGAATTATATGATGGTGATGTTTTTTTTAATCTGGCAAAGTCTGAATGGCACTTTAAGGATCGCAAGCGTACTGTAGATACATTGCTTCATGGTATGGAGGTTGACAATATGCACCCGGGGATGCGTGAATTGCGAACTAAGTTACGTATGCGTGAAAAAACAACTATTGGTTTTTTACCTAGAAATAATGTGTTAAATAATAAGATAGGTAAATTTTTTAGAAAATAATTTTTTGTTGTTCAGATTTTATTAAGTAAATAGTTGATAGATATTGATTGTTAGTTTTTTGAGGTTTTTATATGTAGTGTTTTAAGAAGGATTTGATGTTAACAAGAACAAGGAGGTTGTTGTGTCATATATTAAAGCGGTTTATTTCGATTTAAACGAATGTTGTGATGATTTTGTAAAAGGCATTGAATTATTAGAAGGAAGCTCGGTTCACGATGCGAGTAATTTTTTTCAACGTGCTTGTAACTCGGTTTCAGGCGATCATCGATTTTTCTCTAAGTATCACTCGTATTACGGCTTCTCATGTTTATTAAGTGGTAAATATGAGGCTATTGATCTTTGTCGTCATGCGGTTAAAAAATATCCCTTTGATGGTGATATATGCATGAACCTGGCAAGAGCCGAGATTATGTTGAATAACCGTCTTGAGGCGCTAAGTGCAATCAACAAGGGTTTGAGATATTCATCAGATCATAGTGGCTTGCAAAAGCTACAGTCAAAATTAGGTGTGCGTAAGCGAAAACCTTTACCGTTTCTTTCCAGGAATAATCCCATCAGTATTGCATTAGGTAAACGGATGCGAAAAATGAAGTGATGGCTGAGTGTAGTTAGTAACGAGCGTTTACAAAGTTTTAAGTTGGTGAGAATTTACCCTGTTCAGGCCCATCTCCATCGGGGAAAGGTCGACGCTTTTTGGCGCCCTGTCCCCTTAATCCATACCACTATGCGCTGATAGTGTCGTGTACCGACTCCGTAAACTCTTGATGGCATCATAACAGGGGACAGAGCGGGAAAGATGCTCAGTCCCCGATGGAGATGTTCCATAACAGTGTGTATTTTATGTTATTATTACTTCCGAAGTTGGCTGGGCAATCGCTGTATGATTTTATCATAGAGAGGAAAGTCCGGGCTCCAAAGGGCAGGGTGCCAGGTAACGCCTGGGGGGTGTAATGCCCACGGCTAGTGCAGCAGAAAGATACCGCCTTATTTACTTAAGGTAAGGGTGAAATGGTGCGGTAAGAGCGCACCGCGTTTACTGGTAACAGTGACGGCAAGGTAAACCCCACCTGGAGCAAGACCAAATAGAGAAGCTGAGGCGCGGCCCGCGCTGCTTCTGGGTAGGTTGCTTGAGGCGCATAGTGATGTGCGCCCTAGATGAATGATTGTCACGACTTCGGTTGTACAGAACCCGGCTTACAGGCCAACTTCCCTTATTTCGCTGCTCGCTCAGCTTACGCCCGACGGGGCGCATGGCTTCGTTGGGCAATGGACATTTACATTTGTAAACTCACATTGCCCGCCTTGCCCTGCAACCCGTCAGACGCAACCTGAACGACCGCTTTCCTCCGACGTATATATACTTGTGCTCAGGCTTCGTCTGAGGAACCTTTGTTGGGTTTGTGCTTTGCGCAAACTGTGCTCATAACTTATTGAGAAGGTGAGCTGACCTCGTTCCCACGCTCCTCCGTGGGAATGCATATCTAAAATAAATAACGATTCGAAAATAACAGACAACAATAAGTATTCCCACGCGAGGGCATGGGAACAAAGTATTTTCAAGATTGTTATACTCCTGAGAGTGTGCACTGTTTAGGTTCATTTCCCTCGGGGAAAGACCGCGTTTTTTGCGCTCTGTCCTCTGGTTGATGCCATCAAGAGTTGTACGGAGTCTGTTCACTACTCTATCAGCTCTTGGTAGTATGGGGCCAGGGGTCAGGGGACAGGGCGTGAAAGAAGCTCAGTCCCCGATTGTGATGTGCCCGAACAGTGCAGCTTCTTTCAGCTCATGACAATCTATTTTTGTCTCGTTCCCACGGTCCTCCGTGGGAATGCATAGCTAAGTTCTACGAGAAATATAAAATGTAAACCGAGTCCTCGTTGTGCTTTCCGTGTCTCTGTGGCTTATTTCCTAAAGCTAAAAAGCGTTCTTTTTAATTTGTATCCTGTTAAGGTTTCACCACAGTCAATCCCAGTGACTCCCAGTTTTGCATGCCGCCTCGGTAATATTTTATGCGAGCTGCCGGGTAACCGAATTCTAAAAGTTTCCTAATGGCTGTTGGGGATTGCCCGCACCATATGCCGTTACAGTACATGATGATGGTTTTGGCGTTTTTGAAATTCAGTGCGCTGCCTGTGTTGAGCACATTCAGTTCATCTTCCATGATTTCTAGTGCGCGTTCTTCGTTTTTAAATTCCGTAAAGGCTATGTTAATGGTGCCGGGTATAGTGCCGCGTTTTACCCATGCTTTTGTGCGCGAGTCGATGATCATTAAATTTTCATCACCGCTGTTTATTTTCTTTAGGTAATTGATTATTTCCAGTGTGCCAATAGTCTCTACAGCGTGGGGTTTGAAGGGGTGCATAGGTTGTATCTTGCCACGGTGAGTTTTCTGGTAGTATTTGCTGATTATGTTATCGCGGTTCTGGTTTCTCTTAATGCTTACAATTTTGTTTTTATGTTTTACTTCTATGCTGTAAAGATCATGTTTGATCATGACTTTTTTGGTTTTTTCTTCTGCAAAAACCGTGGATGTTAAGCTGAGTGTTATAAACAGGCTGTATATGATTCCTTTAGGCATGAACGTCTCTTGTTTTATTGTTTATTGTTGTATTTTATATAGAGTAAATTGGCTCTGATTAACAGAGATATTTCCAGTTCTCAGCAAACTTCTTAAAAAGACCAAAATTTCTTAAATACCACCTTAAGTTAAAGTGATTTGTTAAGTTGTTACCCCAACTTGTTGAGTTGCCTTTTCTTATTCCGTTTGTCCCCGTGTAAATTATGTGATATAGCTCTAAGTTGTTGTCATATAAGGAAATATTTCCTTATTTATCCTGTGTTTTTGCTTGACAGTGGTGGGTAGTGGTACCTATAGTTCGGTTATGTGGGGAAATGTGGGTGAATGTGGGTGAAAATGCATTTTTCGACACTGGGCTACCTGAATATCGGGTGGGGCAAAAATATAAAAATGGCGAATTAATAAAACAAACATGATTTTTCGTGGCATTAACAATCTAACGCTGGATGCAAAGGGCCGAATGGCTATTCCCTCGCGTTACCGTGACAGGCTCATGGAGTCCTGTGGTGGGCGATTGATAGTCACGGTTGATCGTGATCGTTGCTTGTTAGTGTATCCGCAGCATGAATGGGAGGTGATTGAAGCTCAGCTTGCCAGCCTGCCAAGTTTGAATAAGCAGTCTCGTTTATTGCAGCGTTTGTTGATTGGTCATGCGACAGAAGCTGAGTTAGATAGTCAGGGGCGTATCCTGTTGCCAACAATGCTGCGTGATTACGCAGGGCTCGACAAAAAATGTGTGCTGATTGGTCAGGGTAAGAAATTTGAGATCTGGGACGAGCAGCTATGGACAGAAAATCAGAAAGTCTGGTTAGACGAAGCGGATAGTGATGAAGGCGAGTTGCCAAGCGCGTTAGAAAGTTTGTCGCTCTAATGGAGGCGCAGACGAATCAGCATCGACCGGTTCTGCTTAATGAAACGATCGATGCGCTGGCTATCAAGCCAGAAGGTTTTTATCTCGACGGTACATTCGGTAGAGGCGGGCATAGCGCAGAAATTCTTAGTGCATTGGGTGAGAAGGGAAAACTGCTGGCTTTAGATCAGGACCCACAGGCAATAGATGCAGCTGAAAAGAAATTTGCAGGCGATTCAAGATTTGAAATAGTACAAAGTAATTTTGAAGATCTGGAAGATGTTGTGGCTGATCATGGAATGATGAAGAAAGTTGATGGGGTGTTACTGGATATAGGGGTTTCATCACCGCAACTCGATGATGCATCAAGAGGTTTTAGTTTTATAAAGCCAGGGCCGTTAGATATGCGTATGAATCCAAATGTGGGGCAATCAGCAGCAGAGTGGTTAGCTACCGTAACAGAATATGACCTGACTACGGTATTAATGCATTTCGGTGAAGAAAAATTTGCACGACGTATTGCTAATGCGATTGTTGAAACTCGAAAAGAAACGCTTATAGATGATACGGTGCAGTTGGCAAATATTATTGAAGCAGCAATACCGGTAAAACCGAAAAATAAACACCCGGCTACCAAAAGTTTTCAGGCAATTAGAATACATATTAATCGTGAGCTTGAGGTGTTAGAGCGAGCATTGCAATCAAGTTTAAATGTGCTTTCTATTGGTGGTCGGCTTGCTGTTATAAGTTTTCATTCATTAGAAGACAGAATGGTAAAAAGATTTTTCAGGGACATATCTAGGGGGCCGCAAATTCCTAAGGATATTCCTATTCTAGCTAAAGATTTACAGCAACCTTTTAAGTTAATTGGTAAGGCGATTAAGCCTGGTAAACAGGAAGTGCTTGAAAACCCTCGTTCACGTAGTTCGGTGTTGCGTGTGATAGAGAGGGTGATGTGAAAATTATGTGGATAATGATCGCTATATTAATTTTAGCGGTTATGGGTTCTGCGATAGGAGTTATTTATAGTAAGCATCAAACAAGAAAAATGTTTGTTAGTTTGCAAAAGTTACATAAACAAATTGACGAGTTAAATATTGAGTGGGGTCAGTTGCAGCTTGAGCAAAGCGCATGGTCTTCACATGGAAGAATAGAAAAAATTGCACGTAATAAATTAAAGATGACATTGCCAAGAGCAAATGAAATTTTATATATAAAACAATGAAAAATAAAAATTATAAACCACATTATCAATTTAGGCGCATTGTTGTCTTGTCTGCGTTCGCTTTAGTGATATTGGGGTTGTTTTGGCGTGCTCTGGATATGCAGATTATCAATCAGCCGTTTTTTCAGCAGCAAGGTGATGCGCGACATCTTCGTGTTGTGCCTATATCGGCACACCGCGGTGATATTTATGACAGAAATGGTGAGCCGTTAGCAATAAGCACACCTGTTGATTCTGTTTGGGTGAATCCAAAAGAAATTAAAAATGATTTACATCGTGTTACAGAAATTGCTAAAACATTAAAAATTAACGCGCAGCACTTAAGAAATAAACTAGTCAAAAATGCGAATAGAGAATTTGTATATATTCTTAGGCAGGTAGCACCGGATGTCGGTGAAAAAATAAAAGCACTGTCAATTCCTGGTGTTTATTTACAGCGTGAATATAAAAGATATTATCCGTCCGGTGAAGTTACATCGCATGTTATTGGTTTTGCAAATGTTGATGATAAAGGCCAGGAGGGATTAGAGCTTGCATATGATGAATGGTTGAGTGGTGAGTCGGGTGCCAAAAGAGTTATTCGGGACAGGTTAGGTCAGGTCGTTGATGATGTGGAAAGAATCAAGACAGCTGAACCGGGGAAATCGGTGCAACTCAGTATTGACCGGCGAATACAATACCTTGCTTATCAATCACTAAAGTCAGCAGTTAAAGAACATAAAGCCATTGCAGGATCTGCAGTGGTTTTAGACGTTCATACAGGCGAGATTCTTGCGATGGTGAATCAGCCTTCATTTAATGCTAATGACAGAAGCCAGTTAAAACCGGGTGTATATAGAAATAGATCAGTTACCGACGTGTTTGAGCCCGGCTCAACGATGAAACCATTCACTATTGCGGCTGCGCTTGAAACGGGTCGTTGGCATCCAAAAGATAATGTGCATACATCACCTGGTTATTACAAGGTGCAGGGTAGCACAATAAAAGACATGCGTGATTATGGAAAAATAAATCTTGAAGATATTATTTTAAAATCAAGCAATGTCGGTGTTAGTAAAGTTGCCTTGTCTCTCGATCAGGAACAGCAGTTAGATATGTATTTAAAACTGGGTTTCGGCGTAAACAGTGGAAGCGGTTTTCCAGGGGAAAGAAATGGTAATTTGCGTACGGACCACTTAAGTGAGTTTGAGCGAGCAACTATGTCATTTGGGTATAGTTTATCTGTAACGCCACTGCAGTTAGCCAGAGCTTATTCAGCGATTGCAGCAAACGGGATTGTGTATCCAGTTTCATTTTTACGTAAAGATGAACCTGTTGAAGGTGAGCGGGTAATGAGTGAGGCAACGGCTAAAAAAGTTCGTCGTATGATGGAGCGAGTAGTTAGTCCTGAAGGTACAGCCAATAAAGCATCAATTGCCAATTATCGAGTGGCGGGAAAGACAGGAACAGTGCATAAGTTTATATCAGGCGGTTATGCGGAAGATCGATATTTGTCAGTGTTTGCTGGTATGGCTCCAGCATCAGATCCTCGGCTGGTTATGGTTGTGATGTTAAATGAGCCACGCAATGGAAAATATTTTGGTGGCCAGGTTGCGGCACCTGTTTTTTCAAGAGTTATATCGGGTGCTTTACGATTGCTTGATATAGCGCCTGATGATTTGTCATATGCACAGAAAAAAAACCTCAAGGTAAATGGTGAGAGCGCATGATGGCTGCCATTAGGAATAATCATTCAATAATTACATTAAAGCAGTTATTAAGTGGCTTGTCTGTGAGTGAGTATTTACCAGACATTGAAGTTAAAGGTTTAACACTTGATAGTCGTGAAGTAGAGCCAGGTTATGTGTTTATTGCATTAGAAGGACAGTTTGATCACGGGCTGGCTTATGCTGAAGCCGCAATAAGTAAAGGTGCTGTTGCAGTTTTATGCGATGAGAAGTTTGATCAGTATTGTCAGCAAATTTTATCCAGACTGATGTCCAGAGCAATATGTGTACCTGTTAGGGGATTGCAGGATAAATTGGGTGAAATGGCAAATCAGTTTTATGGTGAACCATCCGAAAAAATATTTATAAGTGGTGTTACGGGTACTGATGGTAAAACATCAGTAAGTCACTTCATTGCGCAGGCAATGAATCAGGCGTATGGCTTGTCCGCTGTAATTGGAACCCTGGGTAATGGTTTAATTGATGATCTTGAAGAGTCAAGTCATACAACACCAGATGTAATTAATTTACATAAAATGTTAGCCGGTTTTTATCAGAAAGGTGTTAAGCATGTTGCAATGGAAGTTTCATCACATGGGCTTGACCAAAAAAGAGTCGATAATGTAGATTTTGATGTTGCAGTGTTAACTAATTTATCAAGAGATCACTTAGATTATCATGGTGATATTGAATCGTATAAGCAGGCTAAGAAAAAGTTATTTACTGAAAATATTGGCAAAGCGTTAGTGCTGAATATTGATGACGCATTTGGCGATGAAATATTCAAAGAGAATAAAAATAATAAAACTATCTGGCTGTACGGTTTAAATGAAAAAAAAGCCAGACAAAGTAAGTTGTATGTATATGCTTCAAATATTCGAAATTCGAAAAATGGTGTTGAGTTTACATTGAATAGCTCGCAAGGTGTGGCTGATGTAAATGTTCAACTGATTGGTGAGTTTAATATTTACAATGTATTAGCCAGTACCTGTGTTTTGTTGGAAAGTGGAATTAATTTTAATCACGCAGTTAAATATGTTCAAAAATTACATACTGTTGCTGGTCGAATGGAGCTGCTAGCGTATAAAGGAAAGCCTTCTGTTGTTATTGATTATGCACATACTCCTGAAGCTTTAACACAGGCATTAATTAACATTCGTAAGCACACAGCGGGAAAAGTGATTTGTGTATTCGGCTGTGGTGGTGACAGGGATGTGGGTAAGCGGCCGCTTATGGCTGGAGCTGCAGAGAAATTATCTGATTTAGTGATTGTAACTAATGATAACCCGAGAACAGAAGACCCGTTAAAAATCATTGATGATATAAAACAGGGTATATCTAATGAAATACAGTTGATGGTTGAAATGGACAGGAAAAAAGCCATACAACATGCGGTTGAAATATCAGCTCCTGAAGATTTAGTGCTGGTTGCTGGTAAAGGTCATGAGTTATTTCAAATTATTGGAGATGAAAAAATAGCCTTCAGTGATAAGGAAATAGCATTGTCTGCACTAGGTGTGAAGCAATGATGGCGTTATCTCAAGCAACAAAAATATTAAATGGAACTCAAATAGGTAATGATGTTGAGTTTTCAGATGTGTCAACTGATACACGCAGTCTAAAAAAAGGTGATTTATATATAGCATTGAAAGGTGATTCTTTTGATGGACATGATTATATCGAGCGAGCGCAGAAGGCAGGCGCAATTGCAGCAATTGTACATGAAGATGTTGTAACTGATTTACCAGTAGTAAAAGTTGATGATACACGAAAGGCTTTAGGGGGGCTGGCGGCAGCCTGGCGACAATCATTCGGTGGCAAAGTTGTAGCAATTACCGGAAGTAATGGAAAAACCACTGTAAAAGAAATGGTGTCTGCCATAGCAGCGAGGCAAGGTGAGGTTTTGGCAACACGGGGTAATTTTAATAATGATATTGGGTTGCCACTCACTTTGTTACGCATGGAACATGAAGATTTTGCTGTTATAGAAATGGGTGCTAATCATCCAGGTGAAATCTCAAATTTAACGCATATTACAAAACCGGATGTAGCGTTAATAAATAATGCGGGACCAGCTCATCTTGAAGGGTTTGGTTCATTGAAAGGGGTTGCTCAGGCAAAAGGTGAGATTTACCAGGGTTTATCAAATGATGGAGTGGTTGTTCTTAATAAGGATGATGGGTTCGCAACTTACTGGACTGAGTTGTCCGGTGGAAAAAGAATAGTTTCTTTTTCGATGAAAGATAAATCTGCCAGCGTATATGGTGAGTGGCAACAAAATGATAACGGTGGCACTTTAAGTGTTATTACAGGTGATGAAAATTTTGTCATAAACCTGAAAGTTTATGGTTTGCATAATGCCATGAATGCATTGGCTGCGATTGCTGTTGCAAAAGCATTGGACATGAATTCCAGCTTTATAGTTAAGGCTTTAGATGAGTTTGTAGCGGTTAAAGGAAGGCTTAATTTTCATAAGGTAGGCAATAACTTAACGCTAATAGATGATACATATAATGCAAACCCTGCTTCATTAGATGCGGGTATTAAAGTATTAGCTGAGTTACCTGGACAACACTGGCTTGTATTGGGTGATATGGGCGAACTAGGCGACGATGAACGTAGAGTGCATTTTGATGCTGGTATGAAAGCTAGAACATCAGGCGTTACACGGTTATTGACAATAGGAGAGGCGAGTCGTCATGCAGCTGATGCATTTGGTGAAAATGCTCAAAGTTTTAAAACAAAAGATGAGCTTGTCTCATTTATAAAAGATCACCAGTCAGAAGAGCTGGGGATACTTGTAAAAGGGTCGCGATTTATGCATATGGAGCAAATAGTTGAATCAATAATAAAGGGGTCTACCTGATGCTGCTCTGGCTTGCTGATTATTTAACACAATATCATAGTGGGTTTAATGTTTTTCGTTACTTAACTTTACGTGCAATATTGGGCACTTTAACGGCATTAAGTCTATCGTTGATTATTGGTCCGTCAATGATTAGAAAACTGACTATGTACAAAATTGGCCAGAATATTCGTGATGATGGACCTCAGGCGCATTTATCTAAAGCAGGCACGCCTACAATGGGCGGTTCATTAATTATTGTTGCAGTAGCAATTAGTACAGTGTTGTGGATGGACATACAAAATCGTCAGGTAATTGTTGCGCTTATAGTTACTCTGTTATTTGGCGGAATTGGTTTCGTTGATGATTTTAAAAAATTAAAAGGCGGAAATAGTAAAGGTCTGTCAGCGAAAGCAAAATATTTCTGGCAAACAGTATTTGGTCTGGGGGCAGCTATTTATCTGTATCAAACTGCACAACAACCAATAGAAACCACCTTGATTATTCCATTTATGAAAGATGCCATGATTCCTCTTGGCGTGGGTTTTATCGCATTAACCTATTTTGTCATTGTTGGTACTAGTAATTCAGTTAACTTAACTGATGGTCTTGATGGACTGGCTATATTACCAACCGTTATGGTTGCTGGCGCACTAGGCGTGTTTGCTTATCTTACGGGTAATATAAATTTTGCAAACTATTTGAGCATACCTTATGTCAGTGGTGTCGGTGAGCTGGTTGTGTTTTGTGGTGCGCTGGTTGGTGCAGGCTTAGGATTTTTATGGTTTAACACTTACCCTGCGCAGGTATTCATGGGTGATGTTGGTGCTTTAGCACTAGGTGCTGCATTGGGCATAGTTGCTGTATTGGTTAGACAGGAGCTTGTTTTGTTAATTATGGGTGGAGTTTTTGTTATGGAAACGGTATCGGTAATTTTACAAGTGGCTTCATTTAAATTAACCGGCAGACGAATTTTTAGAATGGCGCCATTACATCATCATTTTGAATTGAAAGGATGGCCGGAGCCACGAGTGATTGTTCGTTTCTGGATTATTACAGTAGTACTGGTTCTTATTGGTCTGGCATCGTTAAAGGTTAGATAAATTTTACATTATTAATAGTGTTTTATTTAGGGTTAAGGGTTTATGGGCGTAACTGCAGATACATTGTCGAGTATTTCAGTAGCAGCATTGGTAACAGCTATGGTTACAGATGATAGTCAAAATTCAGAGTATGTTCTGGTCGTCGGTTTAGGTGTGACGGGGCTTTCGGTCGTGCGTTTTTTACATAAACAGCAGAAAAATATTGTAGTTGTTGACAGTCGAAATAAACCACCAGGTTTACAAGAGTTAGAAAATGATTTTCCAGATGTCACTGTTTATTTAGGTGAGTTTGATGAAGCGCTATTTATGGGGGCGCAGCAAATTATAGTTAGTCCTGGAGTAACGTTGAAAGAACCTGTAATTCAACATGCAGTAAATCAGGGAGTTGATGTTTTTGGAGATATAGAACTATTTGCACAAAAGATTAGTGCGCCCATTATAGCAGTAACGGGTTCCAATGGTAAAAGTACGGTAATTAGTTTATTAGGTGAAATGGCACAAGCAGCAGGTATTAATGCTGTTGTAGGTGGAAATATAGGAATTCCTGCGCTGGAGTTAATTAATTCAAATGCGGATTTGTATATTCTTGAATTATCCAGTTTCCAGTTAGAAAGTTTACATAGTTTGAAACCTGTTGCAGCAGCAGTTTTAAATGTAAGCCCTGATCATATGGATCGTTACGAAAGTTATGAAGAATATATCGAAACTAAACAGCATATTTATAATGCATGCAAAGTAGCAGTTATAAATAGAGATGACGATAGTGTTGTGGCGATGGAGTCAGGCCAGAATTTTATATCAGGCTTTACGTTAAATGAGCCGGCACACGGTGATTACGGGTTACGAACTTTTGAAGAGAAAACATGGTTATGTAAAGGTGGGAAAAAACTAATTTCAGCTGATGAAATGAAGATGTCTGGCACACATAATTTAGCAAATGCATTAGCTGCGTTAGCCTTAGGTGAAGCAGCAAGTATATCTATGCATGATATGTTGATTGCATTGAAAAAATTTACAGGGCTGAAACATAGAACTCAATGGGTTGCTGAGAAAAATCATGTCACATGGGTAAATGATTCTAAAGGTACAAATGTTGGTGCAACTCTGGCGGCTATAACAGGTGTAAAAGCAAAAAATAAATTAATGCTGATAGCGGGTGGAGTTGCAAAAGATGCAGACTTTACCCCACTAAGAAAAGCAGTTTGTGAAAACGTTCGAGCAGTGGTATTAATTGGTAAAGATGCACCTCAAATAGAGCAGGTATTACAGGGTTGCGTACCTGTTTTTTATGCTAAAGATATGCAGGATGCCGTACATATTTCGGCAGATTTATCTCACCCTGGCGATACCGTTTTATTGTCACCTGCATGTGCAAGTTTCGATATGTTCAATAGTTATGAGCACCGCGGTGACGTGTTTATAGAATCGATAAAGGGCCTGAAATGAACGTAGGTCACCTGTTTCAGCAAACACAAAATATGGTCAGAAATAGACCAGATAAATCGAGTGTTGATAAACCTGTTCTGCTGGAAGGTATGGATGGCGTGCTGATCATGTTGGTGATTAGTTTGTTGGGTATCGGGCTTGTGATGGTGGCATCAGCATCCATTAGTATTGCAGATAGTAAAACATCAACACCATTTTATTATTTATATCGTCAGTTAATTGCCGCAGGAATAGGTTTAATAGCAGTGATGGCAATTTTTAAAATTCGCCTGGTGTACTGGGAAAAATCGGGAATGATATTGCTAGCATTATCATTTGTTATGGTTGTATTAGTGTTAATTCCGGGTATTGGTAAAACCGTTAATGGGTCAACGCGATGGATACCAATCGGAATTTTAAATTTACAGGTTTCAGAAATAGTTAAGTTATTTTTAATGGTTTATGTTGCAGGTTATCTGGTAAGGCATGGAGAGCAGGTTCGATCAAGTTTATGGGGTTTTTTAAAACCAATGATCATGATCGGTCTGATTTGTCTATTTCTTTTACTTGAGCCTGACTTTGGTGCATCTGTGGTCATCATGATGACGGTGTTAGGAATGACGTTTCTTGCTGGAGTTCGTTTTACCCAGTTTTTAGCGGTAATTACTCTGTTTGGTTCCGCCGCAGCATTGTTAGTTATTACCTCACCGTATCGATTGCAGAGATTAACTGCTTTTGTCAATCCATGGGCCGATCCCTTTGACAGTGGTTTTCAGTTAACGCAATCGTTAATTGCAATAGGTTCTGGAGGCTGGACCGGAGTAGGTCTGGGTTCAAGCGTTCAAAAACTATTTTACTTACCAGAGGCACATACAGATTTTTTATTTGCAGTTATGGCAGAAGAATTGGGGCTTATAGGTGTGATCGTAGTTATAGGCTTATATACGAGTCTGGTATTTAGAGCATTCATGATTGCAAGAAAAGCAGAGTCATGCGGTAACCAGTTTGCTTCATATTTGTCATACGGTATTGGGATCTGGTTAGGCTTGCAGGCATTCATTAATATTGGTGTGAATATGGGGGTGTTACCCACTAAAGGTTTAACCTTGCCGTTAATGAGTTATGGCGGCAGTAGTTTAATTGTAGTTAGTGCATCAATAGGCCTGTTATTAAGAATATCTTATGAGTGTTCAAATGGTCAGGCAATGACCAGGAAGTCATCGGCGGTTAATAAAAGGAAAACTAAAAAACCAGTAACTAGAAGAAAAAATAAAGATCTCCGTGATTTAATTAAGGAGGCTGCATGAAACGTGAATTAATGCGCCCCGTAATGATAATGGCAGGTGGAACAGGTGGCCATGTTTATCCGGCGTTAGCTGTAGCTGATGAGTTAAAGCAACGTGGTGTCCCTGTTGTATGGATGGGTACTAAAAAAGGTATTGAAGCACGACTTGTGCCCGACGCTGGTATAGAAGTTGACTGGTTAGGTATGAGTGGTTTAAGGGGTAAGGGTGCTTTGACATTACTGTTTGCCCCAATAAAAATTATTATGGCCTGCTATCAGGCATTAAGAATTTTACAGAAACGAAAACCTTCAGTTGTATTAGGTATGGGAGGTTTTGTATCTGCTCCCGGAGGTTTAATGGCGTGGTTAACAAGAGTGCCACTACTTATTCATGAGCAAAATGCAGTACCTGGAATGAGTAATCGGTTGTTATCTAAAATAGCAAATAAAGTAATGGAAGCTTTTCCTAAAAGTTTTAAAACTGAATCGATGCATGTTGGTAATCCGGTAAGAAGAGCAATTATTTCTCTGTCATCACCCGAGCAGAGAAATAAAGAACGGCAAGGTGCATTGCGTGTTTTAGTATTTGGTGGAAGTTTAGGCGCAGCAAGATTAAATGAAATTGTTCCTCAAGCCTGTGCAAGTATTTTAAAAGAAAGAGAGTTGTTAATTAAGCATCAGGCTGGTCCGGGAAATTTTGATCAGACTCGTTTGAATTATGCACATTTAAAAGTTAAAGCCGAAGTGCTTGAATATATAGACAATATGGAGTCGATGTATTCATGGGCTGATGTGGTTATATGTAGAGCAGGTGCAATGACTATTGCAGAATTAGCAGCGGCAGGTGTTGCTTCAATTCTTATACCTTACCCATATGCAGTAGATGATCACCAGACGTTTAATGCAAAATATTTGAGTGATAGCGGGGCGGCAATCCTGCTTAAGCAGGAAGATTTAAATGTTGAAACACTAGTAAACGTATTGAATAAAATGGATCGTGATAAAACATTAGAAATGGCCAATAAAGCCAGACAACTAGGTATGCCTGAATCAACAAAATTAGTGACAGAAGTATGTTTATTGGCGGGAGGCTTTGATGTTAATTGAAACTCACCCTATGCGTAAAATACAGCGTGTGCACTTTGTTGGTATTGGTGGTGTTGGTATGTGCGGCATTGCTGAAGTTTTACTAAACCTTGGTTATAAAGTGTCTGGCTCAGATGTTAAAGAAAATGCGGCTATTAAGAGGTTGCTAAAACAAGGTGCAACTGTATTTATTGGTCAAAAGGCAAGCAATGTAAAGGATGTGGAAGTTGTTGTTGTATCAACGGCTATTGCTGCTGATAACGTGGAAGTAGTAGCTGCTAAAGAGCATCGTATTCCTGTTATTCGTCGTGCAGAAATGTTGGCTGAAATTATGCGCTTTAGGCATGGTATTGCTATAGCAGGTACTCACGGGAAAACGACAACTACTAGTTTAACTGCAAGTTTATTAATTGAAGCCGGCCTTGACCCAACATATGTAATAGGTGGCAAGCTGAACAGTGCAGCTACAAATGCGAAACTAGGTGAAGGAAAATATTTTGTGGCTGAAGCAGATGAAAGTGATGCTTCATTTTTACTGCTTCAACCGATGATGGCCGTGGTGACAAATATTGATGCTGACCATCTTGAAACTCATGACGGTGATTTTGAGAGATATAAACATTCATTTATAGAATTTTTACATCATTTACCTTTTTACGGTAAAGCGGTTATCTGTCTTGATGATCCGGAAAATAAACAGATTATGGATAAGGTGTCACGCCCTGTTATTACATACGGAATAGATTCTGAAGCAGATGTGAAAGCAGAAAATATTCGTTGTAATGGTATGCAATGTCATTTTGACCTTGTGTTACCAGATGATAATAAATCGACAGAAATTACCTTAAATATGCCTGGTAAACATAATGTTTTAAATGCTCTTGCTGCAATTACCATCGCTCATTTATTGGGTGTAAGCACTTCAGTTATGCAAAAAGCATTGCAGGAGTTCGATGGTATTGGCAGGCGGATGCAGCAGTATGGTGATATTGAAACAGAAAAAGGTAATGTTTTATTAATAGATGACTACGGTCATCACCCTACAGAAATAAAAGCGACTCTGGAAGCGGCAAAAAATGCCTGGAGTGAACGCCGTATTGTGGTTGTTTTTCAGCCGCATCGCTACACGCGTACGCGAGATTTATTTGAAGACTTCAGTTATGTGCTTTCAAAGGCGGATGCTTTAATCGTAACCGAAATATATTCAGCTGGTGAAGAGCATATAGCAGGTGCTGATGGCAGGGCATTATGTGCTGCGATTCGTGCTAGAGGGCGAGTAAATCCTGTGTTTGTTGAAGACCTGAAAGATTTAAATGCCTCAATAATGGATGTAATTGAACAGGGCGATGTATTGCTTACTTTAGGGGCAGGAAGCATCGGTTCCATTGCAGAAAAATTACCGGAGGCATTAGCCAAATGATGGCGGCATCCAGTTTACATAATTATAAAGGTACTTTATTAATTGATGAGCCGATGTCAAAGCATACAAGTTGGCGCATTGGTGGTACGGCAGATAAATTTTATACGCCTCTTGATATAGATGACCTATCTGTTTTTATAAGTGAATTGCCTGAAAATGAAACTTTAATGTTCCTGGGGTTAGGTAGTAATTTGTTGGTAAGGGATAAGGGAATCAGGGGTGCGGTGATTTCTTTAAAGGGCAGTTTGTCGGAAATAGAAATATTAAATGAAAATTGCCTTCGAGTGGGTGCGGGTACAAGTTGTGCAAAGCTGGCTAGATACTGCCATAGAAATAATTTTATTGGAGGCGAGTTCTTTGCGGGCATTCCTGGATTATTCGGTGGCGCACTTGCAATGAATGCAGGTGCCTTTGGTGGTGAGACATGGCCACTTGTAAAGTCCGTGGTTACTATTGATAGGCATGGTAACACGCGTACACGAACAGCCAGTGAATATGATATTGCTTATCGAAGTGTAAAAGGTCACCAGGACGAATGGTTTATTAGTGCTAATTTACAATTTGAAACAGGTGATGGCGATGCTGCCGCTTTAAGAGTTAAGGAACTGTTAAATAAACGAGCAGAAACACAACCAACAGGTTTGCCAAGTTGTGGTTCAGTCTTTAAAAACCCGGAAAATGATTATGCCGCACGACTTATTGAAGCAAGTGGTTTAAAAGGTTACGAGATTGGTGGCGCAATGGTTTCCGAAAAGCATGCCAATTTTATTATTAATTCAAATCATGCAAAAGCAAGTGATGTAGAGGCATTAATAAAATTTATTCAGAAGACGGTAGAAAATGAGCATGCAGTTAGCCTACAAGCTGAAGTGAAAATTGTCGGTGAGTTGGATAATGAGTGATTTTAAAAATGTAGCTGTATTAATGGGCGGCTGGTCTGCTGAACGAGAGGTCTCACTAAATAGTGGCGCAGCAGTTTACGATGCTTTATGTCTTCAGGGAATTAATGCAACCGCCGTAGATGTTGACAGAAATATTTGCGAACAATTAAAGGAAGGTAAGTTTAGTCACGTTTTTAATATTATGCATGGTCGTGGTGGAGAAGACGGTCAGCTACAGGGTCTTCTAGATGTACTGGAGTTGCCATACACGGGTTCTGGTGTTTTAGGATCCGCTCTAGCAATGGATAAATTTCGTTGTAAGCAGTTATGGCATGGAATGGGTTTGCCAACTCCTGACTTTATGGAGCTGAAGAATGAAACAGATTGTGATGAGGCGCTTAAACGCCTGGGCCTTCCATTAATGATTAAACCTGTGCTTGAAGGTTCAAGTATTGGAATTAGTAAAGTTAATGCCAGTGACGAGATGATACCGGCATGGATAAAAGCTAAAAACTGTGGTGGCGTAATTATGGCTGAAGAATTTATTCAGGGAGAAGAATATACCGCTGCAATTTTAGGTGAGCAAGTTTTGCCAATGATACGCCTGGAAACTGAAAGTGATTTTTATGATTATCAGGCTAAGTATGTATCTAATGATACGCAATATATATGCCCGTGTGGTTTGACTGAATCAGTTGAAGTTGAAATGGCAAAATTAATGCTCAAGTCATATAAAGCGGTGATGTGTGAAGGCTGGGGACGTGTGGATTTTATGCTTGATCAGCAACAGAAACCTTGGCTGATAGAAGTGAATACCGTTCCAGGTATGACAGATCATAGCCTGGTGCCGATGGCGGCAAAGCAGGCAGGTATGTCTTTTGAAGAGCTGGTGTTAAAAATTCTTCAGGGAGCATCATTGCATGCTGGTTAAAAACTGGAAGAATAAGAGTAATAAAAAGACAAAACGCGCTGCTGTAAAAAACCGTCAGGCTGTTGCAGGGCGAAGAATAAAAAAACGTGATGTTGGGAAAATATCCAATAGATTGAAAGAAATTTTAGTTTATATGTGGCGGCCCAAAACGATTTCAGCATCAGTGGTCATTTTGTTGATGTTGCTCAGTTATAACAGTATTGAACTGGATAATTTGTTTCCAATACAGTCAGTTAAGATTGAAGGTGAATTTGATTTTTTAGATAAAAATCAACTACGAGATCAAGCTATACCAGTTGTAAATGGCGGTTTTTTTAATGTGAATTTACCTGATGTTAGAAATGTCTTAGTTAACTTACCATGGGTAGAAGACGTTTCAGTAAGAAGATTATGGCCTGACAAATTGCTAGTTAGAGTTATTGAAAAGCAGCCAGTTGTATTGTGGGGAGATAATGGTGTTATAAGTACAAAGGGAAAATTGTTTACACCTTTAAATAAACCAACTGTTGAATTGCCGCACTTAACTGGGCCACAGGGACAGCATAAAATAATGTTACAGGAGTTGGCGAGAATGCAGGCATGGCTATTAGAAACGGGATTATATATTAAGAGTGTAGATTTAAATGCAAGGCGATCATGGACTTTAAAAATGACGTCTGGAATGGAATTAAGACTGGGGCGCGAACAAATGCATGAACGATTAAATCGTTTTGTTTCTGTATATAAAGAAACATTAGAAATTGAAAAACGTGAAATTAAACATATTGATATGCGGTATACCAATGGCTTTGCAGTAGCCTGGAAAGAGGCATAAGAATAATGACAAAAAAGACAGATAAAAATTTAATTGTTGGGCTGGATATAGGCACCTCTAAAGTTGTTGCTATTGTTGGTGAGATAACACCTGAGGGCGAAATTGAAATCATAGGTCTTGGCTCTCATCCATCAAGAGGCTTGAAAAAAGGTGTTGTGGTTAACATCGAATCGACAGTGCAATCAATTCAACGAGCAATTGAAGAAGCAGAGTTAATGGCGGGTTGTCAGATTAACTCGGTATATGCGGGAATAGCAGGTAGTCATATTAAAAGTATTAACTCACACGGAATAGTTGCAATAAAAGATCGTGAAGTGAGTGAGATGGATCTGGATAGAGTTATTGATGCTGCGCGAGCAGTTGCGATTCCAGCCGATCAACGCATATTACATATATTACCGCAGGAATTTATTATTGATGAGCAGGAAGGCATACGCGAACCTATTGGTATGTCTGGTGTTCGTCTTGAGGCAAAAGTTCATCTGGTAACAGGTGCAGTAGGTGCGGCGCAAAATATTATTAAATGTGTGCGTCGTTGTGGCCTTGAAGTCGACGATATTATTTTGGAACAGTTAGCTTCTAGCTACTCAGTTTTAACTGAAGATGAAAAAGAACTGGGTGTTTGTCTGGTCGATATTGGTGGTGGCACAACAGATATCGCCGTGTTCTCAGAAGGTGCGATTAAACATACTGCAGTTATACCTATAGCGGGTGATCAGGTGACCAATGATATTGCTGTTGCTTTACGTACACCAACTCAATATGCAGACGAGATAAAAATTAAATATGCATGTGCTTTAAGACAGTTAGCAAATGCTGACGAAACGATTGAAGTACCCAGTGTTGGTGATAGGCCGCCGCGTAAATTATCGAGACAAACATTAGCTGAAGTTGTTGAGCCGCGTTACGACGAGTTGTTAAGTTTGGTTTTATCAGAATTAAGAAAAAGTGGTTTCGAAGATATTATAGCTGCTGGTGTCGTTATGACCGGTGGAAGTTCAAAAATGGATGGTGTTGTGGATCTGGCAGAAGAGATATTCCACATGCCTGTTAGACTCGGATCGCCGCAATATGTAAGCGGTTTATCCGATGTAGTTTCTAATCCAATACACGCAACCGGTGTTGGCTTGTTGTTATTTGGTGAACAACATCAAAGCAGCGGTACTCAATATTTCTCAACTGAAGGGGGCATGAAAGGCATATGGGGACGAATGAAAAGCTGGTTCCAGGGGAACTTTTAACCATGAAATTAATGCGCCCATTTAAATGTTGGGTGAAACAAAATTTTAAAAATAATACTCAGGCAATAAAAAGTTGTTTGAAAAATAATACAAATGAGGAGATCACACATGTTTGAATTGATGGATTCAGTTGCACAAGATGCTGTCATAAAAGTAGTTGGAGTTGGCGGCGGTGGCGGCAATGCAGTAACACACATGATGTCCACGGGTATAGAAGGTGTAGATTTTATTTGTGCAAATACCGATGCACAGGCACTGACTAAAATTAGTGGGGCCACATCATTACAGATAGGCACCAATATAACGAAAGGTTTAGGTGCTGGAGCAAATCCTGATGTGGGTCGTCAGGCTGCCTTAGAAGATCGTGAACGTATCCAGGAAATAATTATGGGTGCTGATATGATCTTCGTTACAGCGGGTATGGGTGGTGGAACCGGGACCGGTGCAGCTCCAGTGGTTGCACAGATTGCCAGAGACATGGGTATACTTTGTGTAGGTGTTGTAACAAAACCATTTGTGTTTGAAGGCGCGAATCGCATGAAGATAGCGCAAAATGGTATTCATGAGCTGAGCCAGCATGTTGATTCGTTAATCACAATCCCAAATGATAAGTTATTAAGTGTTTACGGTCGCGAGTTTGACCTAATGAATGCATTTAATGGCGCGAATGATGTTTTACATAATGCAGTTCAGGGTATTACTGAATTAATTACACATCCAGGTGTTATTAATGTCGATTTCGCGGATGTACGTACAGTGATGTCTCAAAACGGTATGGGTATGATGGGTTCAGGTATTGCCAGTGGTGAAACCCGTGCAAGTCTTGCTGCAGAAGCAGCTGTTGCTAGTCCTCTACTAGAAGATGTAAATATATCTGGAGCACGGGGTATTCTGGTTAATGTAACTGGTACTAATTTAACATTAGGTGAATTTGAAGACATTGGTGCAATTATTAGTTCATTTGCATCTGATGAAGCCATTGTAGTTATGGGTACTGCAATTGATCCAGAGTTGGAAGATGAATTACGCGTTACTGTTGTTGCAACGGGACTGGGTAATAGTGCTCCTAAAATGGGCAGTAAAGATCCAATGAAAATTGTTAAACGTACAACTACCGGCGAAGTGGATTACGGTGATTATGACAAACCTACAATTCAGCGTAAAAATGCATCCGGAGATGGCCTAAGTGGCTCTCTTGATGATGAAATGCTTGATATACCTGCATTCTTAAGGCGTCAGGCGGATTAAGTTTTAAATTTGCAATGAAGATAGAGCATTAAGTATGAATAGAAATGGGTATTCGAGGTGATTTGCTCTTAAAAATGAGTTGGATGAGTATTTACAGTATAAAGGCGCATTGTAATAATGTGCACGAGTTTGATGTTTTATCAAATTATTAGCTTATAATATTCTATACCAGTTTATTATGTTCAAATTGTGACAAAAGCATGTATAATCCGTGCAAACTTGTCCTCTGGGGACAAATTCGCCATGAAAATGGCCATTATTAAGGAATTTTGACTTGATTTGTCAACGCACCATCAAAAACGTTATCCGTGCAACCGGCGTTGGTTTGCATACAGGTAATAAAGTATATCTAACTTTACGTCCAGCTGCGCCAGATACAGGCATAGTTTTTAGACGTGTAGATCTAGATCAGCCTGTAGATATTCATGCGAAGGCAGGGAATGTTTGTGATACCAAATTATCAACAACAATTGGTGAGAATGGTGCAAAAGTTTCAACAGTAGAACACCTGTTATCGGCTATGGCTGGTTTAGGTATTGATAATGCTTATGTTGATGTAAGTGCTGATGAAGTGCCCATAATGGATGGTAGTTCAGGTCCGTTTGTATTTTTATTGCAATCTGCCGGTATAATTGAGCAGGAAGCAGCGAAACGATTTATTCGCATTAAAAAGACGATTTTAGTAGAAGAAGAGGATAAATGGGCGAAGTTCGAGCCATTTGAAGGATTTAAGGTTGGTTTCACAATAGACTTTAATCACCCGGTTTTTAATGGTGCACCTCAAGAAGCAGAAATTGATTTCTCTTCAACTTCATTTGTAAAAGAAGTAAGTCGCGCACGTACTTTTGGTTTTATGAGTGATTTTGAAAAATTACGTGAAAACAACCTGGCATTAGGTGCGAGTCTCGATAATGCGATTGGTGTTGACGATTTCCGTGTATTAAATGAAGACGGCCTGCGTTATCAGGACGAGTTCGTAAAACATAAGATTTTAGATGCGATTGGAGATCTTTACTTATTAGGTCACAGTTTAATTGGCGCATATTCAGGTTATCGATCGGGCCACGCACTTAATAATACTCTGTTAAAAACATTAATTTCAAAACCGGATGCCTGGGAAGAAGTTACATTCGAAGATGAAGAAGCTGTTTCTCCAATTTCATACTCGAAACCGGTTCACGCATAATTTCAAACAGATTGTATTTATAATAAAAAAACCTGATTAAATCAGGTTTTTTTAGTTTTGCGGGAAAGTTTAAGTAGTGCAGCCTGTAGATCAGGGTCATTTACACAATTAGCTGTTTGTTCGATAAGAGATGAGTTTTGATCGCTTATTGTGCGATAAACAGGTGCTTTTTCCGGAATAATACGTTTTTTAGGGCTAAGTTTTAAAACGACACGATTTAGTTTAATACCCGCATGCTGATGCAGTGCTTCTAAAATTGTTTGGCTATAAAGCCTTAGTCTGGTTTGCCATACGGGTGAATCGGTTAGAATAACCAGTTGATTGTTTCTGATATCTGCAATTTGCATATGTTCATGACAATCCAGTGGTAAGGAAATTTTTACAGCATGATTCAGTCGATTTAATTCGAGTGCTTTTGTTTTAAATCGTAGACTGAGTTTTTCTGAAATTTTTTGCATTGTGAGCAGAGTCTGTTTTGTTGTTTAAAATTTAATCAAAACCTTGTGATTTGACTATTTTATGTCAAAATCATCCGCTCGAGTTAAAAGTTTTTATATTTTAACCTGTTTGAGCTATTATAGGTTATACGCTATTCTTAAGGTTATACATTAACATTAAAGTTTTCATGCATGGATATAATATTACTAAGTAAATTTAGAGGTAGACCCTGCCGAGTTCAAATAGGCAGTCCAGTGCAGCTTATGATGTTGTCAGTGTTTGCTGTGCTGTTCTCTGGAGCGCTTGGCATGATGGGTTACTGGATTGGACAATCTCAGGCGTCATCATCCAGTGTTAGCTCTATACAGAAAGAAATAAAGCTACAAAGGCAGCTAATTAATCAGACTCGATTTAACGCCCGTGCAGATATTGATGCACTAGCCGCCAGGTTGGGAGATATTCAGGCACATGCGATGCGCTTGAATGCACTGGGCCAGAAACTGGTAACGATAGCGAAACTGGATCGAGGTGAATTTAACTTTGAAGCGAACCCTGGTCTTGGTGGGCCAGATGAGCCCGGCTTGCAGGAAATGGATTTTGGAAGTGAAATTGATTCCGTGATTGCAGAGTTAGAAGATAGAGAACAGCAATTAAGTGTATTAGAAAACATCCTGATGAGTAGTCATATGCAGGACGAAGTATTTCCTGCAGGCCGACCGATTAAACGAGGCTGGATTTCATCATACTATGGCACGCGTACGAACCCATTTACAGGTAAGTTGCAATTTCATAAAGGAATGGATTTCGCGGCTAAGTCTGGCTCTGATGTATTAGCCGTTGCCGGGGGGGTTGTTACATGGTCGAGCAAGCGTTATGGTTATGGTAATTTAGTAGAGATTAATCATGGTAACGGTTACATAACGCGTTACGGGCATAATAAAACCAATCTGGTAACAGTGGGTGCCACGGTTAAAAAAGGTCAGGTTATTTCACATATGGGGTCTACCGGTCGGTCTACAGGACCTCATGTTCATTTTGAAGTGTTGAAAAACGGGCGTCAGATTAATCCGCAAAAGTTTGTTCAAAGAAAATAATTTAGTTCTGGTTTAGCATTGTTTAAGGATCTGACAATCTGGTCTGATTTATTAATGAGGTAATGTCCCCTGAAGCGCTGCTCAGCATATTGTAAAACAGACAATTACCTGGCTATTGCCTAACTATCGTCCGGCTATTACTGCTAGTTTTGGCACTAACATATTTAAATTTTGTTACACATTGACAAAATATCAAAATAAACTCGAATAATTTCATTTTTTTGCCCTCTCACCCTTAAGCCATCAGCCTTTCTAAGGCATAATACAGCCTCTATTTTTAAGTAAAACAGTAGTTATAAGGACTCACAATGGCATCCACTCTAGTGCGAAAAATTTTTGGCAGCCGCAATGACCGGCAGGTAAAAAAATATCGCAAAATAGTTAAACATATCAATAGTCTTGAGCCTGAGTTTGAAAGCTTAAGTGATGAGCAACTGGGTGCTAAAACAGTAGAGTTTAGACAAAGATTTGATCAAGGTGAAACACTTGATGCCTTAATGCCTGAAGCATTTGCAACGGTGAGAGAAGCCGGTAAACGTGTGTTAGGGATGCGTCACTTTGATGTGCAGTTGATTGGTGGCATTGTCCTGCATAATGGCAATATTGCTGAAATGCGAACGGGTGAAGGTAAAACATTAGTAGCTACTTTAGCAACTTATCTGAATACATTATCATCCAGAGGCGTTCATGTAATTACAGTGAATGATTATTTAGCGCAACGTGATTCAGCCTGGATGGGAAAAATTTACACATTTTTAGGCTTAAGTACGGGTGTGGTTGTAAGTGGAATGGACCCGTTATCTAAAAAGCAGGCTTATGCTTCAGATATTACCTATGGGACTAACAATGAGTTTGGCTTCGATTATCTACGAGATAATATGGCCTTTAGTGTTGATGAAAAAGTACAACGTGAACTAAATTTTGCAGTAATCGATGAAGTGGATTCAATCTTAATTGATGAGGCGCGTACACCGCTTATTATTTCGGGCCCTACTAATGATAATTCTGAGTTATATGTAAAGTTCAATGAGTTAGTAAAAGAATTAGAACAAGGTGAAGACGCTGAGTCAAAAGAAGAAGAAGCAACGGGTGATTACACTGTAGATGAAAAGAATAAACAGGTACATATAACTGAACAAGGTCATGAAAAAGTTGAAGAGTTATTAATTCGTGAAGGTATTCTTGATGAGAATGACAGCTTATACAGTGCTACAAATATTAATTTAATTCATTATTTAACAGCGTCTATACGTGCCAATGTATTATTTCAAAAGGATGTAAGTTATATCATTCAAGATGGAAAGATTGTCATTGTAGATGAGTTTACCGGCCGAACAATGGAAGGTCGTCGCTGGTCTGATGGTTTACATCAGGCGATTGAAGCGAAAGAAAAAGTAAACATTGAAAATGAAAACCAGACATTAGCATCTATTACTTTCCAGAATTATTTCCGTTTATATGAAAAACTATCAGGAATGACAGGTACAGCTGATACGGAAGCATTTGAATTTCAGTCTATATACAGTCTTGAGGTTATGGTAATACCTACCAATCTTGAGGTAGCGAGAGTAGATCATGGTGATTTGATTTTCTTATCAGTAGAAGAAAAATTCGGTGCGATTGCCGAAGATGTTAAAGACTGTATTGAGCGTAAGCAGCCGGTTTTAGTTGGTACAGCTTCAATTGAAGCGTCTGAACATTTGTCGAGTTTATTAAAGAAACTAAATGTTAAACATAACGTATTAAATGCAAAACAACATGAGAGAGAAGCCGGAATTATTGCAGAAGCAGGTGTACCAGGTGCGGTAACAATTGCTACCAATATGGCAGGTCGTGGTACAGATATAGTATTAGGCGGAAATCTTGATGTTGAAATCGCGGAAAAAGGTGAAATTAGTGACGCTGAAAAGGAAAGTTTGGCTGAGCAATGGAAACAAAGGCATGAAGAAGTTTTGGCTGCCGGGGGTTTGCATGTTATTGGTAGTGAGCGTCATGAGTCGCGCCGCATAGATAACCAGTTAAGAGGTCGCTCGGGTCGTCAGGGTGATGCAGGTTCTACTCGATTTTATCTATCATTACAGGATGATCTGATGCGTATTTTCGCCTCAGATAAAATGTCTGGTCTAATGAAAAAATTAGGCATGGAAGAGGGTGAGGCAATTGAGCACCCATGGGTATCAAGAGCCATAGAAAATGCGCAACGTAAAGTTGAAGGCCATAACTTTGATATTCGTAAGCAGTTATTAGAATATGATGATGTTGCTAATGATCAACGTAAAGTGGTTTACCAGCAACGAAATGAAATGATGGCTGAAGAAGATCTAAGTGAAATTATCGAATCAGTTCGTAGTGATGTCGTTAATACAGTAGTGTCAAACTTCGTTCCCGCAGGTACATTGGAAGAACAGTGGGATATAGAAGGTCTGGAAAAAACACTTGAAGAGGAAACTGGTAATCACTTTAATATTCAGAAGTGGTTAGATGAGGATGATCAGCTTAATGAATATACGCTTCCAGAAAAAGTTAATGAAGAACTAGTTGCCGTCTACAAAGAAAAAGAAAGCCAGATTGGAACTGAAGAATTACGCCGTTTTGAAAAATATGTATTATTACAGGTGCTTGATTCACACTGGAAAGAGCATCTGGCGGCAATGGATTATTTACGTCAAAGTATCAATTTACGCGCCATGGCACAAAAAAATCCAAAGCAGGAATATAAACGTGAATCTTTTGAAATGTTCACAGAGATGCTGGAACAGATTAAACAGGAAGTTATGTCAACTTTATCAAGAGTTGAAATTCGTTCTCAGGAAGAAATTGATGAATTAGAGCGTCAACAACAAATGCCAATGGACATGAACTATGAACATGCTGATGCAACCTTGCAAGCTGACGATAATCAACAATCAGAAGGCCAGGCAGGCGATCAGGCAGGTCAGCAAAAACCATTTGTTAGAAATGATAAAAAAATAGGTCGTAATGATCCATGTTATTGTGGTTCCGGAAAAAAATTCAAACAATGTCATGGAAAATTAAGCTGATATGGCTGTAAATTTATCTGAACCAGAGTCTCTTTTACCTGTTAAAGGTGTTCGGCTTGCATCCATAACAGCAGGTATTAAAAAAAATCAGACTGATGATCTTGTATTAATTGAACTGGCAAAAAATAGTCAGTGCGCAGCGGTGTTTACGCAAAATAAATTTTGTGCTGCTCCTGTTACAATAGCAAAGAAACATTTACAGAGAGGAGCACCCCGGTTTCTTCTAATTAATTCAGGAAACGCCAATGCAGGAACAGGCAAACAGGGGATGTTGGATGCATTAGAAAGTTGTGAGTTAGTAGCAACACAGACTAACTGTAATGCAGAGGAGGTTTTGCCTTTCTCAACTGGTGTTATAGGTGAGAACTTACCTGTAGATAAAATTGCAGCTGCCCTGCCTGAGTTATATGATCAGTTATTAGAAGATAACTGGATTAATGCTGGTCGAGGCATTATGACAACAGATACTAAATTAAAAGGTATCTCTCGCCAAATAGACTTGCAGGGCAAAACAGTTACGGTTACCGGGCTTTCAAAAGGCGCGGGAATGATACAGCCTAATATGGCAACTATGTTAAGTTATATTGCAACAGATGCGGTAATAGATAAAGAACTGTTGCAACAATGTTTGAACTCGGCTGCTCAGTTATCGTTTAACTCAATAACTGTTGATAGTGATACATCAACTAACGATGCCTGTATATTAATTGCTACTGGTCAAGCTGATAATGAAATCATTACTCAAAACAACTCAAGTGAGTACTATAAGTTATTAGATGTTATTACTGAAGTTAGCTTGTATCTTGCCCAGGCTATTATTCGAGATGCAGAAGGTGCAACAAAATTTGTAGCTTTGCAGGTAAATACGGCAAGCTCTATAAATGATGCGCGTCAGGTTGCTTACACTGTTGCTCATTCACCACTTGTAAAAACAGCTTTATTTGCCAGTGATCCAAACTGGGGGCGTATTCTTGCTGCGGTTGGTAGGTCAGGTGTTGAGTTTGATATTGATGAAATAAAAATTTATTTAGATGATATTTGTATTGTTTCAGCTGGTGGTCGTGATGCGGGCTATACAGAAGAGCAGGGGCAGAAAGTAATGAATCAGCAGGAAATTACTATTCGTATTGAATTAAATGCTGGTGAGCATTCTGCCTGTATCTGGACCAGCGATTTATCTTATGATTATGTAAAAATCAATTCTGAGTATCGTAGCTAACCTTAATAGTTTCTTAAAATAATGTAGATTAATGTTATGTCTGAGCTGGTTCATGTCGCAGTTGCCATTATTTTAAATAAAAATAAAGAAGTCCTGATTTCACTTAGAGCTAAAGATACGCATCAGGGTGGTTTGTGGGAGTTTCCCGGAGGCAAGCTCGAAAAATCGGAATCGGTAAGTGATGCTTTAAACCGTGAAATATATGAAGAACTTAATATTTCAATTTCAAAAACCTCGTCATTTAAAAAAATTAAATTTCATTATACTGATAAATCAGTATTGCTAGATGTATGGCTTGTTGAGTCTTTTACAGGTGAACCAGAAGGTGCAGAAGGACAGCAGATTAAGTGGCAAGCGATAAATGATTTAAGAGCAGAAGATTTTCCAGCAGCAAACCGTTTCATTATTAATTCTTTACAGTTGCCTGATAAGTATATGATTACAGGTTCGTATGCGGATATTACAGATTTTTCATTAACGTTAGAAGCTAGCCTTAAAAATGGAATATCATTAGTACAACTGAGGTGTAAGAAATCTTCAAAAGAAGAATATAAAAAATTAGCTGATAGAGCGATATCGCTTTGTAAATCATATAATGCAAAGTTACTACTTAATACATCAGAGAAGTTGTTTTCTAGTTTAAATGTAGACGGCTTACATCTAACGAGTAAGATGTTAAATTCAATTCATGAACGTCCGATAAGTGATAATGCATTGCTTTCGGTTTCGTGCCATACAGATGATGAAATCAATAAAGCCAAACAGCTTAAAGCAGATATTATTTTATTGTCACCAGTAAAGGAAACTGCAAGTCATCCGGGAGTGCAGGGAATAGGCTGGGAAAAGTTTCAGAAGTTATCCGAGAATATCGAATCACCAGTTTATGCATTAGGCGGAATGACTATTGATGACATAGTTGATGCAAAACGTTACGGGGCTCAGGGTGTTGCGGCGATAACTGATTTTTGGGGTAAATAATAATGAAAATTACTCTCATTTTTTTATTGGTTTTAGGTTTAACATTTGCTTTAGGTAAATGGCTGGATTCAAATAAAATGACTGTCCCTATAGAACAATCCATAAATATTTCATCCTGTGATCCAACAAAAAGTATTTGTGAATTCCAGTATAAAAAAGCATTGTTTAATCTCGAATTTAAAGGCACACCTTCGGGGCTTGTTCCATTCGAGGTATCTGTTAAATCAAATAACAGTAAACCAGATTCAATAGAGTTGTCTTTTGATATGGAAGGAATGGATATGGGATATAACATATATAATCTAAAGAAAAACGAATCAGAATGGGTGGCTAAGGTGATTTTACCTGTTTGCTCGTTGGCAAGGAATGACTGGTTAGTGAATGTTAAACTGGTGTTTGAGAATGAATCACAGGTAACAGAATTTAGATTTACACAATCAGAATAGTTGCCTCTATTCTATAAAATACAACAGGATAGTTTGAAATCTACATTGCTTTTATCCTGTTCAGGTCGCTGAGCCATATTGCCTTCTTTTAGAAAACGTATGGTAAAGCGATGTTTACCTGCGCTTATTTCAGGAAATACGGTAGTATCATGCGGAAGTATTACCCTAATCATTAAACAGGTTAAGTTAGAATCAAGATTTTTCTGATAAAAGCCGTCTTCAGCAATTTCATCTATCGCATCAGTACTGTCTCTAATTACTTTTAAAATTAAATCAATGGCATTATTTAATGTTGAAAAGGGTTGGAACCATTCATTTAAGCTTTCAACACGTTTTTCATAAGATTGATTTAACCAATGAGCATAAACAGGAAGGTCAAATTCACATAAACCACCAGGCATGCTTAGGCGTTGCCGAATAGCATTAAGTAATTCGTGTTGCTGTAATTCATGACCAATGCTGCCGCCTATATTGTGAAGCTCCTGCAGGCATGCTTTTTGTTCACTGATTATATCTATTAGTTTTCCGTGATTAATACCGGGAATTTCAACAAATGATTGTAAATTGAGATTCTGACGTTCAAGCTCTTTTATTGTTTCACGTTTGATATCACCACGAGAAAGCATGCTTAATATATCAAGAATGGCCTTAACTGCACTATGTGAATCCCAGGCAGACTTATGAGTGATATGTTGATTAAACTGCATAAACAGATGTTCCAGCCGTAAAAAAGTACGGATGTGTTCATTCAGAGGCTGTTCAAAAATAAGTTGCTTAGGCATGTTTCATAGAGATCAAGTGCTAATGGGGTATTTTGACATAAATTAAGCCTAAACATAAGCCCTGAAAAATATTGAATCGCTCATATGACACATAGTTAACCAGCTTTGGGTCTATTGGTTGATAACTGAGTGTATTTAATGTGGAGTGCTTTTACCTGTTCTTTTAACGAGTTTGTAGAGTGACTGTTATCAATTATGTCATCTGCAATCTCTAGTCTTGTTTCACGAGAAACCTGTGACTTTATAATTGATTTTATTTCATCTAGATTGCGTTGATCTCGTTTAAGGGTGCGCTCTATTTGTTGTTGTTCATTACAGTCAATAACAAGTACTCGTTCGAAGTCTGACTGCTGATTGGTTTCTATTAATAATGGAATGGCAATAATTACATAAGAAGAATCAATTTTCTCAATTTTCTTCTGTATAACGCGCCTGATTTCAGGGTGTAGAATTGATTCAAGGTGATGGCGATCATTTTCGTTATTAAAGACTTTTTCCGCTAATGCTTTTCTATTTAATGATCCGTTTTTTAATATAACACTGCGACCAAAGTAATTGCTGATTTCAGCTAGAGTTGTGGTGCCTGGTTCGACAATTTCTCGAGCAATTATATCAGTGTCAATTATCGGTACATGGTGTTGTTGATTAAATAAGTTACAGACAGTGCTTTTACCGCAGCCAATACCGCCTGTTAAGGCAATTTTAATCATGTTTAGATACTGAGCCAGATCTGGTTAATATCTGCTCCCCAGATAAAAGCGATCCAGCCAGCAATAGCAAGATAGGGGCCGAATGGAATGGGTATGCTTTTATCGTGTTTGCTTACCAATATCATAGTTACACCTATAATAGCGCCGACTAGAGATGACAGTAAAATTATTTGGGGCAACATCATCCAGCCCATCCATGCACCTAAAGCCGCGAGTAATTTAAAATCACCGTAACCCATACCTTCTTTTCCGGTTACTAATTTAAATAGTTTATAAATAGACCAGAGAATCAGGTAACCTGCGACAGCGCCAAACACGGATGACTCAAGACTGGTATAGAGTTCTGATGTGTTAACTATAATTCCTAACCATAAAAGAGGTAGAGTGATGTTGTCAGGTAATAACTGAGTTTTCGCATCAATCATCGTCAGGGAAACCAGTGCCCAGGTAAAAATTAAAGCAAAAAAGGTTTCGGCACTAACGCCAAATTTTATGGCAACTAATGCTGATAGTGCTGCTGTTACGGCTTCAATAATGGGATATTGTGCTGAAATATGACTTTTGCAGGAAGCGCATTTGCCGCGTAATAAGAGGTAACTTAATACAGGTATATTTTCCCAGACACGAATTTTATGGCCACAATTAGGGCAGGTAGAGTCTGGCTTAGAAAGATTAAAGACATCAGTATTCTTAGCGTCTTCTAATTCGAGAAAATTCCTGCAGTCACTACGCCATTCATTTTCAAGCATAATTGGTAGCCTATAAATGACAACATTTAAAAAGCTACCAACTGACAAGCTAAGAAAAATTATAAATGTATAAAAAAGCCAGGGGTATAAAGTAAAGGCCTCTAAAATTGGTTGTAAAATATTAAGCTCCAACAATCTCGCCCATTTTGAAGATGGGTAGATACATTGCGATAACCAGACCACCGATTACAACGGCCAGGAATGCCATAATAAGAGGTTCCATCAGGGCGGTGAGTGAATCGACAGAGTCATCTACCTGAGCTTCATAAAAGTCTGCAACTTTACCTAGCATTTCATCAAGTGCGCCAGATTCTTCACCAATTGATACCATTTGTACAACCATGTTTGGAAACAGCTCGGGAAAATTTTGTAGGCTACTCTGTAGCTGTAAACCACTGGATAAGTCATCGCGTAGAACTAATATGGCTTTCACATATTCGTTGTTACCGGACGCGCCAGCGACAGAGTCCATTGCTTCAACTAAAGGCACACCTGCAGCAAACATGGTTGCGAGTGTTCTAGAAAATCTGGCTATTGATGAGTTTTTAACTAACCCGCTTACGACAGGAATTTTTAAATAAAGTCTATCCAGTAGATCACGAAACTTCTTAGATCTTTTATAGATCTGACCTACACCTGTAATTATACCAATGATGCCACCAAATACGGCCCACCAATAAGCGACCATAAAGTCAGAAATTCCCACAACAAATAATGTAAAAGCAGGTAAGTCTGCACCAAAACTACCAAACATTGAGGCAAAAGTAGGTACTACAAAAATCAGTAGTATGGCGGATACAATTACAGCAACAACTAATACCGAAATTGGGTAAGTCATTGCTTTTTTAATTTTTGATTTTAATGCTTCTGTTTTTTCTTTGTAGGTAGCAATTTTTTCTAATAATGTTTCTAAGGCGCCTGACTGTTCGCCAGCCTCAACAAGATTGCAGAATAAATCGTCAAAGTACATAGGGTGTTTGCTTATTGCATCGGCAAAACTACCGCCGGCCTCTACATCTGCTTTGACGGCATAAATTAAATCAGACATGTTTTTGTTAGAGTTGCCATCAGCCGTTATATCAAATGACTGAACAAGTGGAACACCTGCCTTCATCATAGTGGCCATCTGACGACTAAAAATGCATATATCTGCAGGTTTAATTGGTTTACCCTTAGAGCCTCCGAACAATCCAGCGGATTTTTTAGCTACTTTTTTTGGAACAATTCCCTGTTTTCTTAATTCGGCTTTAACAAGGTCCTGGCTATGAGCAGTGATTTCACCTTTTAAAACTCTACCGTCTTTGTTTTTGCCTTCCCAGGTAAATACACTTTTTTCTAATTTTTTTTGCGCCATTTTTAATCCTTGGTCACCCGGTTAATTTCTTCCAGACTGGTTACACCACTCATTGCTTTCTTAATTGCTGATTGTCGAAGGTCTGCAATACCTTCTTTTTGTGCCTGGTCGCCTAATTCTAATGCATTACCTTCACGCATAATGATACGTCCCATCTCTTCAGATATTTTCATTACCTGATAAATACCTACACGGCCTTTATAACCCTTGTCACACTGATCGCAACCAACCGCTTTATATAACTTGAATGAGCCTATTTCGGACTCAGGGAAACCTTCTTCGATCAAAGTTTCTTTAGGGATTTTTTCTTCCGTTTTGCAGTGCTCACATAATCGTCTGGCTAAACGTTGGGCGATAATTAAATTAACAGCTGAGGCGATATTAAAAGGCGGCACACCCATATTTATAAGACGTGATAATGTTTGTGGTGCATCATTGGTGTGCAGCGTGGACATAACCATATGACCTGTTTGCGCTGCTTTAATCGCAATACTGGCGGTTTCAAGGTCGCGTATTTCACCAACCATAATAATGTCAGGATCCTGCCTTAAAAATGCTCGCAGTGTTGAGTTAAAATCTAAGCCAACTTTGGGATTCATATTAACCTGATTAATACCTTCAAGGTTAATTTCTACCGGATCTTCAGCAGTTGAAATATTTCTATCTTCTGTGTTTAGAATATTCAAACCCGTATAAAGTGATACTGTTTTACCACTACCGGTTGGGCCGGTAACCAGAATCATGCCGTATGGGTTAGCCAGAGCATCCATATAAGTTTGCTTCTGCTCAGGCTCATAACCTAACATATCTATACCCAGTTTAGCTGCGGATGCATCTAAGATACGTAGTACAATTTTTTCACCAAATAATGTAGGGCATGTGTTTACACGAAAATCGATAGCTTTGTTTTTAGATATGCGCATTTTAATACGCCCATCCTGAGGAACACGCCGTTCTGCCGTATCCATTCGAGACATAACTTTGATACGGGCCGAAAGCCTTCCACCCATAGCATTAGGTGGAGATGCTACTTCGCGTAATACACCATCTATACGTAAACGAACTCTGTAACGTTTTTCATAGGGTTCAAAATGAATGTCCGATGCGCCCTTTTTAATGGCATCAAGAAGTACTTTATTAACAAAACGAACGACGGGTGTATCATCTGCATCAGAGCTTGTGGCGCCATCATCGGTAGCCTCAGCTTCAGTATCATCAAAATCAACATCATCCAGATCTTCGTCAAGCATGTCAGACATGCCGTCGTCTTTAGCCTCTAATGCAACCTCAATAAATTTAGTGAGTTTGTCGGCCTCTACAAGAACTGCTTCGGTATTTATTCCGGTCTGAAATTTAATCTCATCGATGCCAACTAAATTGGTTGGTTCTGCCAGTGCAACATAAAGTCGGTTGCCTCGTTTGTAAACGGGGATGGCCTGATGTTTTTTTATGAGGGCGTCATCAACCAGACCTATAGGAATAGAGTCTTTATCTAATGCGTCTAAATCAAGAAGTGGTATACCGAATTCATTGGCGGCAACCGTCGCTAGTTTATTAGCGGCGATAAGCTTTTTATTAACGAGATACTGACTTAAATTTAACTTTTCTTTTTTAGCATCTGCTTGTGCGCTTAATGCAGTGCTTTCATCTATAAGGCCATCAACGACTAATCGTCGTGATAACCCGCTGAGTTTTGTGTCT